>VOFH01003982.1_pt1 | contig 18033 bp, 28 predicted proteins | sample 5384091 | NCBI WGS metagenome assembly VOFH01 (sample SAMN12384727, study PRJNA508395) | human gut metagenome | isolation source: healthy gut G | host: Homo sapiens
CTCGGTAGCTACGTTCGCAGACATTGATGCTGAGGCGTTTGAACGCCCGACCCCGCCGTGCGAGGAGGTATGCCCGCTGAGCTAAAGCCCCATCAAATCTGCGGAATCTATTGGGCGGAAAACGGGACTCGAACCCCGCACGACCTACCGGCTTGGAAGGCCATCGCTCTACCAACTGAGCTATTTCCGCTTTTAAGCACGAGATATATTATCACCGGATGCAAAGAAAAATATGGCCATTGTCAAAGCATCTGTAAATCCGTGATTTTAGCATCTTAATCCTCCCCAAATACGCCTCGATGACGCGGCGGTTGTTTTTGATTTCTTCCGGCGTGCCGTGCGCGATGCACTCTGCCGTAATCCATCACATAGATCCGCTCGCAGATCTTCATGACCAGCGACATATCGTGCTCGATCAGCACAACGGTCAGCTTGAATTGTTCCTTGATCTGATGGATCAGTTCCGTCAGTTCGGTCGTTTCCCGGATTCGATGCCGGCGGCCTCGTCGAGGAATAAGATCTTCGGCTTCGCAGCCAGCGCGCGGGCGATTTCCAGCGCGCTGCTGCCCATACGGCAGATTTTTCGCCAGCGTCGACTGTTTATCCGCCAGACCGACGACTTCAGCAAGCTTATCGCTTCCTCCCGTATGCGCTGTTCGCGGTAATACGAAGGCAGCCCGCGGCAGCACCGCCGCCAGGGCGGAATAGTGGACAGACTTATTCATCGCCAGCTTGACGTTGTCCAGCACGGTCATGTTTTAAACAACCGGATATTCTGGAAGGTCCGCGCCAGTCCCAGTCCGGTGATGACATACGGCTTCAGTCCTCCGATGCTTTTCATCGCGCCGCCGACGTTCAGCTCAATCTTCCTTCGCTGGGCTCATAAACACCGTCAGCAGATTGAACAGCGTCGTCTTACCCCGCCGTTGGGGCCGATCAGGCCGATCAGCTCGCATTCTTCAATTTCAAGGTTAACGTTGGACACGGCGGCCAGACCGCCAGAAGTTTTTGTCAGGCCGCGACTTTCAGAACGGTCATCCGCGCGCCTCCTTTCGTTTCAAACCGGTCGAACAACAGAACGTAAACTCCTTCGTTCCCAACAAACCGCTCGGCCGGAAAATCATGATGCCGACCAGCATCAGGCCGTACAGAATCATCCGGATATCGGAGAACTGCGCAGGATGGTGTTCAGCACGCCGATCCCACGCCCGCGGCGATAAACGATCGTAAAGCGCTTGTCTGCCGCCGAGCGACGAGCACAAAATATCCGATCATTGAATGGCATTTCCGGTTTAATGACGTAGTAACGCGCCGGCATACAACGCGCCGGCCACGCTGGCAATCATCGCCCCCAGCACAAACGCCATGATTTTCACTTTTGTCATTGATGACGCCCGGCATCGCTTCACGCGGCGATTTCATCTCGCGCACTGAAATACACGCGCGCCCCTGCGCAGAACGGCGAAGTTCAGAATAATCACGGTACGAAGATCACGACGGCGGCAAAGATGAACTGCCAGTCGACCAGCTTCGGCCAGGATCAAGCCCGCCCGCCGTTGGTAATTTTCATATTTAAAATAATGATGCGGATAATTTCGCCAAAAGCCCAGCGTCGCGATCCCAGAATAATCCCGCGCAGCCGCAGCGTCCGGAATCGACGACCAGCGCCGCCAGATAGCGACGACCGATCGTCATGCCGATCAGAATCCCTCATACTGGCGGAAACTGCTTTACCGCAACCCCGGCGCAATACGCGCCGATAATCATAAACCCGGCATGTCCCAGCGAAAACTGTCCGGTAACGCCGATAATCAGATTCAGGCTGATCGCCAGGATAATATTGATGCCGATCGTCATCAGTACCGTCAGATACACGTTGTTGATCCTCCGGCTGATCAAAAGCGAGATCAAGCCGTAGCCGTTGCCCGCAATCAGAAGCAGCCAGCAGGCATTCTTTTTTTATTCAACAGGTTCTTCATGCGCTTACACCTTTTCCTTTACGTTTTGCCCAGCAGTCCCGCCGGCTTGACCACCAGAATGATGATCAGAATGACGTAAACGACGGCATCCCTTATATAAAGAACTGCCGTATCGCTGACCAGCGTTTCAACGATGCCGATGAAGAATCCGCCGAACATCGCACCGGGAATAATGCCGATGCCGCCGAACCGCGGCGATAAACGCTTGACCCCGGGAGGCATGTGCCATTAACGGATTGATTGAATTATAATACAAACCGACCAGCACGCCGGCCGCCCCGGCCAGCGCCGAACCGATCGCAAACGTGTAGGAAATCGTCATATCGACGTTGACGCCCATTAACCGCGCCGCGTCGGCGTCCACGAGACACCCCGCATCGCCGCCCGGGACCTTCGTTTTGCGAACGATGAACTGAAAGCAGGCGACATCAGCGCGATCGTAATGGCAAAAATCGTGATCTGTGGTAGTGATCATCCACGCCCCAGCATGATCTTCTGGTTGGTCCAGAACCTGCGGGAAGGTTTTCACGCCGGTCCCCATGACCTTCTGCGTGCTGGCTTCCAGAAAATAGCTGACGCCGATCGCTGTGATCAGCGCTGTAATCCGCGTCGCGTTGCGCAGCGGCTTGTACGCGATCCGCTCGATCACCACGCCGATCAGCGCACACACCACCATCGAGCATACCAGCGCCGGGAAAAACCCCATTCCTAACTGCGCCGTACAGATAAATCCAATATACGCCCCCAGCATATAGATATCCCCATGGGCAAAAGTTGATCAATTTAATGATGCCGTACACCATCGTGTACCCCAAAGGCGATCAGGGCATAGATCTTTGCCCAGCGACAATCCGTTGATCATTCTTTGCCAAAAACTGGGTCATATTCTCTCCTCTCTTCTCAAAATGGGAAAAAATAGGAGAACGACTTCCCCTATTTCTGTTGTTGTTTTTGCTTACGGTCAGTCTAATTTCTGGCGTAACCGCTATGGCATCCGTCTGAACGCCGTCGACCAGGCTGACGACCAGCACCGGTTTGATCGGCGTATGCGTCGCATCGAAGGTAAACGATCCGGTAACGCCGTCAAAAGTTAATCTTGGCCAGCCCTTGCCGCCTGCACAGCCGCTCCATCGGAGGAACCCGCTTCTTCAATCGCCTGAATCAAAACATTCGTCGCATCATAAGCCAGTGCGGAGAACATGTTTGGTTCTTCATTGTATTCCGCTTTGTAGGCATCGATAAACGCCTGCAGCTTTTCGGAAGCGCCGACGGTCGTATGCTGTCGTAAGTAAACGTCGTTCAGATTATCAGCTCCGCCTAATTCTACCAGCGTTGTGGAATCAAAGCCGTCAGAACCGACAACCGTCTGTTCCAGCCCCATTTCACGCGCCTGCTTGATGATCAGACCAGCTTCGTTATAATGCCCGGGATATACAGAACGTCAGAAGTCAGACCCTTTGATCTTGGTCAGAACGGAAGAAAATTCCGTATCCTTGCTGACATAGTTTTCCTTGGCGACGATCGTTCCGCCCAGCTTCGTAAACTGCTTTTCAAAGGCTTCTGTCAAACCCTTGGCATAATCGGTTGTGGAATCGCGTAAATAACCGCTTTCGTCTTTCCCAGCGTATCGTAAGCATACTGCGCCATCGCCGCGCCTGATAGGAATCTTCAAAGCATACGCGGTAAACGTATTCATACGGCGTACTGGATGGATCATCCGGATTGGTCAGCGTGACGTTATTCTGAGTCGCCGACGGGGAAAGCACCGGAATCTTCGCATCGTTTAAAAATCTGATAGGAAGCCGGCGCGCTCCTGAAGTTGCCGGGACCGACAACACCAGCCACTCCGTCTGAAGCCAGCTGCGCAGCTAAAAGTAACCGCTTCTGTCGCATCGATTGATTGTCATATTTTACATAACCATATTTATCGCTGCGCCGCTTTTCATTCGCGTGCTTAATCGCCAGCGACGAACCGTTCAGTTCCGCTTTGCCGTAATCCGCTACTTCACCGGTCAGCTCATAGTGCGGCCAATCTTCACAGCTCCGCTGCGTCCTTGCCGGAATTCCCCGCATCCGGTGTCGTCATTGTTGCTTCCGGATCCGGAATTTCCGCATCCTGCCATGGAAACCGCCATCATCAAGGCCGCGGCGCCCATGAATGACCTTTCTTCATTGTTTTCATCATTTCATCTCCCGTTTCTTTCTAAAAACCGCTTGGTAAAAGGTTTTAGTGTTTTTATTATAAGCGCCGCTCTTTTCTGATTACAACCTATTTTTCATTTTACAAATGTTTTTCATGAAACTACTTTTTCACTTCTTTTCATTTCTTTTTGTGTGATCCCTAGCCGATAAAATCATTTATAATGAAATAAAAGAGGAGAGATTTCGGATGTCCCTAATATTCAAACGCTGAGGGTGAATTCCTGCGCCGGAAGGAACGAACAGCCCTGCAAAAGAGGTGGAACAGCTGCGAATAGAATTGTTGGCTGCCGAATACGAAGTCGATCAAGCTTCCGGCTGGTTTCATCTAAGAAAAAGTCGTCGCTGATCCAGAAGCGCGACGCTGTTCAAGCTCAGTTAACACCGCTGGAAGAAAAGCTGCAAAGCTTTTCCGTGTCCTCGCTCCGCATTCTTTTGCGATCAATGGCAGAGAATAGTCCGCGATCAGCCTTCCGGCCTTGCCCATCCAATGACCGCCGTTCTTGATTTCGTGGTCCGCACCGAGCTTTATTTAACCGCGCTCACCAGGAGCTGGACGACGCCTTAAATGAATGCTTTATTGAACAAATCGATGTTCGTCAGCAAGGCGCTCTCGCGAACAAGACCGTCAACATGACCGCGGCGCTCCTGCCGCCGCCTGCCTTTCTGGAACATGACGCGCGTTATCGCCATCAGTCGCATGAAATGAATCAGAAAGGCCGCTTCCTGCCCCATTACGTCTGCGCAAGGTAGACTTTACAGGCCTTCCTGAAATCAACCGGCGCAGTGAACTGCGGTTTTTAGGAAAACAATGTCAGCACTGGCGAAAAGCGATCTTCATGCAATCCTGCAGCAGCTGGAAGATCAAATACTTGTTTTGACTTCTCAAAGCATTGAAGGTTAGCCGAATATCAGAAACCTTTATCCTTAATATATGAGCAACTCCCTCAAGACTTTGTCTATCGTCTGCCTCCTGAGCTGGATTGATCATCCCCGGAAGGGACTCGCTGGCTCTAGCTCGCCCTTTTCCGCCTGTTTTCGCAAACAATTTCGCCTTTTTCGCATTCTTGTCAAAAACAGAAGTCTTGTTATAATATCAAGGCATGCGCGTGTGGCGAAATTGGTAGACGCACCAGACTTAGGATCTGGCGGTTCATCCATGGGGGTTCGAGTCCCTTCACGCGCACCATTTAGTTTGAAAAGGTCGATTCCATTGTGGTAATCGGCTTTTTTGTTATTTACACAAACTTTTAATTTTGAGTTTGTTAAAGCGCGCCAGATGCAAGAGAACAGGCGCTCAACGTGTTTTGCGCATAAAAGATTGCGACAATCCTCGCGGGCCGTCTTAACCATCAGTAAATCATGATATAATGACTTTATCAGGATGAATTCGCTTTCAGCGCATTGCTTTTAAGGCGAATCGTGAATTCAATAGAAAAATCATGATTAAAGGATTACACAAAAAAAAAGGAATACAGGCATCAGATCGTTGAGTCCAAGGAGGATAGGCTGTGGAAAAATACAAATCATTTCTTTGTTAGCGCTTGTTTTCGCTGTTTTGTTTCCCTCGATTTAGGCCTTAACTTTGCGTTGAGCTTAGTTCCTGACCTGCAGGACAATTTCATCCCATCATTTCCTGCAAAGGACGTTTGACATTTTTGATCATGGTGAGATATCGAGCGCCCGTTCCTTTTTTGATTTTGAAAAAACGGGTAGGATCAGTTTTATTCTCTTTGCGGAAAACGCGGACGTTTGGATCATAAGCAAAACCCTGAAAAAAACGGAGCTGAAGGACTTGAAAAGAGAAGAGGAAAGAAGGAGGGTAACGGAATGAGAAGAAATGGATTATCTTTGCTTAATTCTGATCTTGGTTTACGGTCGCGGCATCAAGCAAACTCCGATTCAGCCGGCAGATAAGCCGGAAACGGAAATCGAGTTGGTTTCTGTGTACGATCAGTTGAAATCGGACAATCTGAAAACGGAAAAAAACGTGCTGAAGGCAGTTGAGAACGGAAAATTTGGAGCGATCGATGAAACGGGGACAGATCGTGATACTACTAGAATATGATCAGATTCAGCTTCTTAATGACGGCCAGGTTTTAGCCGCAAAGGATGGACAGTATACCTTATATGATTTCAAAGTGGATGCCTACAATCCTGACGGAGGTCAATCGTCAGATTCATCAATGGGATTCAATCGATTTTGTACCTTCGCTGAATCGGTTCAAAGTTGAGAAACAAGGAAAAACTACGCTAATGGATTGGGATGGGAACCTGCTGACTAAAAAATTCTATGATGTCATTCAACCCGCTGTCAGTCTTGTTCCGGATCTGACAGTCGTGCCGATTTTTCTGGCCGCAAATCGAAAAAAGCAATGAATACGACGTGGAATGCTATACAACGGCAGGACAGCCAATTACGGTGGGGAGTTACCATCAAGTCAGCAATGGCGATGATTTCGACGTATTCTTCTGTGAAGTCACTTCCGGCGATATTCTCGTTTATCTTGGCAGCCGAGGCGTTTATAACGGCTATGATTTATCAGGAAAACCTTATTCAGCGGAGCGTCCAGCGTCGACTTCAATGCTGAGATCGGCGCTTTGATTGCAGAAAAGCAGGAAAATTCGCGGTGGTTGATCAGAGCGGCAAAGAAGCGGAATTTATCTACGACCGAATCCAGCGATACGATCAGGATACGGTGATCGTCACCCAAAACGGGAAATCCGGAATTTGGGAAGGGCGGGAAATTTCATTCTGCCCATGAAATATGACGAAGTGCTCTATCTGTATGGCTTGCCGGAAAAACAGAATTTAATGTTAAAGTGGGGGCTCAGCGTCAGGTCATCGACCGCGAGGGTCATGTCCTTTTTTGAACATTCCTGCGACGAACTATACAAAGAGGGCGATTATTATGCAATGCGGGGATTGGAGGAACGATGGACAGTCAGGGGCATATCGTTTCTCCCGATCTGAATCTAACCCGCTATAATGGTACGGATCGCTACACCGGGACGCTTCGCGGCGTGCCTTGCCTGTTGACGAAAATCTTAATGTCCTCCGGCAGTTTCCCGATATGAATTGGATTTCTACGGCATGTTTAGGGACTGAATGCAGTAAAAACTATTTCCAGTGCTTGATTGGCGACGTCCATTATGGCGTCGTTGATCGTGAGGACAGATCCTGTTTGAAGACGCTGAAATTGAACAATTCGATCCCTTCACAATCATTACAAGCGAGAACGAAGTCCTGATCATGACGGACTCGCAGACAAAAAGCCTGACCGTCAATTCGTCTGATTCTGTCCATGCAACACAAATTCAGGGAATCTCGGGCATATTTATCGGGGGAGGCTGGAAAACTGATATTCTATGATTCGGCGTTGGAGCCCCGGTTTGAGGCCGACGCGGATCGCATTGTTCTTGAGCTTCCGTCATTGAACACAGAAACTGGCATGGAGTTTAAACTATTTCATTGTTGAGAAAGACGGAAAAAGGCGTGATGCTGGAAACCGGCGAGATGGTTCTGGATCCTGTCTACGACGATATTCTGCATTTCTATTTTACTCCTTTGGAATGGCGGTAAAACAGGACAAAGGCGCCGTCTTTAATTTCCGCGGGGAGTGGATTACTGATTTCATCTACACTTGGGATGAAAATTTCAGTTTGCAGGAGAATCGGATCTACGGGGAATGGATTAGCTTTCGCAATGAAGATAATGACGTCGTCTATCAACGAAATCCGCAGATCCTTTCCGCGCCGCCAGGGTTTTAAATCATCCGGTAAAATTTCATCGCAGAGGTACTGTTTCTGTCCGATCAGGAATTGACGTTCATCCTTAGATATAGTATATTCTAATTAGAACATATCTATATAGATATAATTTAAAGGATCTGGCAGATAGTCCGAAGGCCATGCGGATCTAAAGGAGAATGAGCGATGAAACTATTGATCTCTGATTTAGACGGGACGTTGTACCCAAGAAAAGAATCTATAAATCCCCGTCAGCGCGAAGACAATTTTAAAGCGGTGAAGCGCTGGGTAGAACAGGGTCATCAATTTGCGGTGGCGACTGCGCGGGGTGCATCATTATCCAGTGATCGCGGAAGCGCTGGGCTTTGACGTTCATTTTATCGGCGGCAACGGGGCGGCGGTACGGTTGGTCAGCGGTGAAACGATCATCAAGCGTAGCTGCCTTGCAGCGTACATCGATCTGTGCCGCTATGTCCTGGATCAGGATCTCAACGTCAGCGTGACCACCGGATATAACAACCGCTGGATTTGGTCGCGGACGGATCGGTATCCGCGCCAAGTTCCGGCGTACGACGCGATTTGGGATACCGTTGAAATCGCAAACCTGGAAGAAATCAATCCCAAGGATGGCGTTGAACGGATTCAGATTTTCGTGCCCCCGCATCAGCGCGATGCGTTCAGAGAAACGTTGATGCGGCGGAATTATCCAGGAATCATGACGACCAGCGATCAGGATATGATCGATATCGGCCCGCTGAACAGCTCAAAAGGCATCTCCATTTTGAATTGTGCGATCGCTATCACATCGATCGCGATCATTTAATTGTCGTCGGCGATTCGGAAACGATATCCCGATGTTTGAAATTACACCTCACAGCTATTGCATCGACTTGGCGGAGCCGCAGGTTATTCAGCATGCCGCGCACAGCGTCGGATCCGTGCAGGAGCTGATCGACCAGCCGCTTGAACAAGTATGAGGCGGTTTGCTTTCAGCCGGATGCCCTGCCGGATCGTTTTCTGTAAAACTTTGGCAAAGCTTAGGTGCGGGATCAAAGGAGAATTCACAAACACTTTCATTGTTGCCAGGCGTTTTTCACGGTAAAATAGAAGCAGAGCTAAACTTAATAAAACAGCGGAAACGGGACGAAGGGAGCGGAATTGCGAATGAGGAAAAACTTGGTTTTCAGGCTTGTCTGGAGTTTGGATTAGGCATGCTTATGATCGGCGTTCTGCTTTTCGTCCCGGCAGGGACGCTGGAAATTCTGGAACGCCTGGCTTTTTGATCGGCGCGTTAGCGATTCCTGATGATCATTCTGGGAATCGTGCTGTTGGTCAAGTCGCCGCAGCTGCTCGCCAAGCGTTTAAATAAGAAGGAAACGGAAAAGCTCAGGGATGGGTGATTTTGCTTTCCGCCGTGATGTTTGTCGGCGGCTTTGTGATCGCAGGTCTGGACTTTCGCTGGCAAAGGAAGCTCGTCGCCCGCACCGGTGATCATCGCCGCTTTGATCGTGTTTCTATTAGGCTACGCGCTGTATGCCGAGGTGCTTCGTGAAAACGCCTATTTATCGAGGACGGTTGAGGTGCAGGAAAACCAGAAGGTGATCGATACGGCTTATATGGTATCGTACGGCATCCGATGTACTTGGCTACGATCATGATGTTTATGACCATGCCTTTGATTTTAGGTTCCTTTTACGCTTTCCTTTTGTTTTTGATTTATCCGGCTGTGCTGATTTGGCGTATCCGCAATGAGGAAGAAGTTCGCTTAAGGGGCTGAAGGGATATAGCGAATATAAAGAAAAGTAAAATACCGGCTGATTCCTTATCTTTGGTAGGGGAAGACGCCATGAGGAGGCAAAATGATGATTGAGATCGATGCGATATTTCAGTATCAAAAACCGGTGCCTGAACGACTGCTCGTTTTTCGGGTTTCAGCCCTGCGGCAAAGGCTTTCTGTGGAAACGCCGGTTTTTGACGATCGTTTGCTTCAGGTCGCTGTGGATGAAAAAGGACAGGTCGATTACACCGTAACGGATCAGGCGACCCAAAGATTACATCCTGATCAAATCGAACCAGCAGGGAAACTTTGTGACTGAACTGCGCCGGGCCGCAGGCAAAAGCTGAGGGAGATCGCTTCAGCCTGCTTTGTGATGGATGAGTTTCAGGCCGAACAGACCGCCGGATAATCGGCGATATCCAAGCCCGCTACGATGTCCAGCGAATATCTTTGGGAGGGGGTGGGATTTCGGCGGCCTTTGCCGCCATAAGACGACGCTGAAATGGTTTGGCGTTTTGATGACAATCGACTTCCGCAAGCAGTTCCCGGCGGCAGGGCGTAGGCATATTCTTGTTGTGAAGAGCACTCGAAGATATCGAAAAGCGTTGTCGGACGGCCAGGCTGTTATCCTGCTTATCATATGAATAAAAAAGCATTGGCTCATATTCTTAACGGAACGTTGTCCGGATCAGGAAATTCAAGCAGCTTTGGATAAGAGCTTCGCCTGACAAAGGAAAAAGGGAAAAAAGGGTAGGATGTCCTGAAATGATGGGGCGGCGCGCATTTGCTTAGATAATGCTCGCTAACGCCGAAGGGTACTCAGCCAAGCGGCGCAATGGGAGAAAAGGAGGTGGAATATGCCGAAAGCATTGACTGAAATGACGCTGGAAGAACTGTGGCAGCTGTTCCCGATTGAGTTTGTTCCGCCTGCGCCTGAATGGGCCGGCATGTACGCGAAGAAGCGGAGCTTTTTAAAAAGCAAGCTGCCGCCTGCTTCGTGGATCCGTCTGGAACACATTGGAAGCACAGCGGTCAAAACGATCTGGGCGAAGCCGATCGTGGATATGCTGTTGGAAACTACCCAGGACGCCGATTGGGAAAGCTTGAAAACGACGCTTGGCGAACTGGGATATCTCGTCATGAGCCAGTCGGAAAGACGAATGTCCCTGAATAAAGCGCTATACGCCGCAAGGCTTTGCGGACCGCGTTTTCCATCTCCATAATCTGTCCTGGCGATCATGACGAGCCGTTTTTTAGGGATTACCTGATCGATCACCCCGAAGTTGCCAAAGAGTATGAACAGCTGAAACTGGCTGGCCGGCCCCCACGCTATGATCGCGACGGCACACCGCGGCCAAAACTGAAATGATTCAACAGATTACGGAAAGGGGCCAAAGCGGGAGCAAGCTCCGTATGGGCAGAAAGGAAATTATGATGAATGAAGAAATAAGTCTGCATCTTCAAGCACTGCCAATCTGGATGAGTGAAGGTTTTTGAAAAGCTTTTTCGCCAGGTGGCCGGATCCGGCTCGTTTTGGCGGGAAATGAGGTTGACTGCGAAGCCGCGATCCGCTGTTTCAGAGTCTGTTTGTTTTCGGATGCTTGTTATCAAGCGAGGGAAGATCGGGAAATCCGCGCTTTGCGAACAACTGAACATCGGCGTTCTGGCGCTTTCTTTGCCTGCAATCGCGGATTTTGCCGATGGCGTCTGCCGATGGAAGCGGGAAAGATCGCCGCGTTTACGCTTTATCTCAACGACTTGTCGATCGTTTCCGCCAGGCCGAGAACCGAAGCGGAAAGACCGTCGGCGCCGGCGGCGAAAAAGAAATTTTACTCATCATGCCTTGATGATGGGAACGATGAACGCCAACATTATTGCCCGCGATTATGCGCAGGACGCGGTCGTCATTACCAATATGGAAGCGGTGTGCCATGGCCAGTCCGGAGATCGTTCCAGTTCTGTGATCGTCTGATGCGCAGTACAGGAAAGATTCTCAAAAACCTGAAATGGTGGATCCCCCAAGCTTGTGGTGGAAAACAGGCGATATCCACGACGGCTGCTTGTTGTTTGTCGGAGAAGCCCCAGGGGTTTAATACGATCATGACGGAAACGTATTGGGTAAAGAATGGGAAAATTCAGTTTGAATCGTCGATTGTCGATGGGGGAAATGTCGCAGGTCGTCGACGGCGCTGGAGCCGGCGAGAATCGACATGATTAGAAATCCGGAACAGACAATCGGCAAACTCGCGGATAACGTCAAAGTTGCACCAGTGCAGTTTTGTAGATGAACAGGGCTATCCTGAAACGCAGACCCTGCCTCAAGCGCTGAGGCGTGAAGGCATCCGCAGCTTTTGGTTTGAGATCGATCCCGTGGCGCACACGCTGACGATGTTTGATACAGCGATTGCGGCGAGTCTGTATTTTATGGATCAGCGGTTTTACCGCGGCGTTCGCTTAAAAGCGATGGCTTACACTGGAAGCGCAGGATGAAAAACCAAACCGATGAAACTGAAGATCACGCTGAAGTTCACGGCAGAGAACGGGCGTTATTACAGCCATTTCCAATCGTCTGATTTCACTGTTTAGTAACGGATGTTCCTGGGCCAATCAAGGGAAACAGCGGAAAGCCGACGGCAGTCAGGCCGTCAATATAAAAGGATCCGGCATCGCCGGATCCGAAACCATTGCGGAAGGCCGAACCTTTCCGTTTTTTCATCGCTTACAGCGGCAAATTTGCTTCGCGACTGGCGCTAACAGCACCTTGCCCGTTCCGCGGTAGACGTTGACCAATCCTCGCCGGAAGCGGCGGAACCGATCAAGGATTTGCTGGAACGTTCTACGGTAAACTGCGCTGAATTGCTCCAGGCGATCGCAAAGTTTCCGTCAATCTTGAGAACGTCATCCTTCAGCGTAATTTCACAAGTTCTTCCTTCGGACAATCTGATTCGATGCAGAAAACGCCCGCGCCGTTTGCTTAAGTTAAACAGCTCTTCGCCGCCGGCCACGGCCGAGGAAAATTGACCGCATCACGGCTTTGTGCTCCAGCCGGGAGTCGCAGGTTAAAAACAGTCCGTCATCCAGAACGACGGAGCCGTTCCATTCAGAAGTGTCCATTAAAAATCGCGCTTGTGGGCAGGCTCCAGAACCAGCGTGCCGCCGCCGTGTATTCCGGCTTGATTGCGGATTCGCCGGTAGCTTTGCTGCGATGGTTTTGCCGAACAGATCGCCGACGCCTTTGATGCCGGTTGTCGTTTTGACGTCGCCGACCATCCACTGCATCGCGCCCGCCTGAATCGTGATATCGGCCTTGGACAGATCGCAGATTACCTGGCGTTTGCGCACATTCATCTCATTGCAGTAATACGCGGTCATCGCTGAACCGGGCGTTACGCTGAGGTCGCGCGCAGGTATTCTATGACAGTAAACGGCCCGAGTCGAGCTTACGGACATCGTCGTTATCCTGAAATCTTAATTTGATACATGGTTATCCTCATCTTTTTGTTCCATTATAGCACGCGCAAAATTTCGCCATGCCGAACGTTTGTAAAGATTGTGTTAAAATTTGGCGGCAAAAGAGATAACGGAGCTTGATTTTCTGGATTTCGGCTTAATTTTGTCTGTTTCTGACTCCGGCAAGGCTTCATTCTTGTTTTATAATAGATAGGACTGTCCGGCAAAGCTGCTGGGCAAAGACATGAAAATTAAAGGGGGATAACCATGACAATCAAAGCGATCATGTGCGACGTCGACGGACGCTGACCAGCCGGGGAGTAGTTTCTCCCTATACGGTTGAACAAATTAAAAGAATCAAAGACCAGGGTGTTTTATTCGGCCTGGCAACCGGCCGGGACGTACACAGCGTTAAAAAATCAGCTGGAGCGTTGGGGAATCGGCGGTTTAGTCGATGCGATCGTCGGCACCGCGGCGCGGAAATTGCGGATTTTCAGCTGAATGTGGAGAAAAGCAGTTTTCCACTGGAAGGCGGATCATCCGGCAGGTAATTGAGCATTATCAGGATCTGATGTGAACTTCGCGATTCCATGGCAGGGGAGAACTGTATGCGCCCAAGGAAGACCGGTTGATTCAGCGGCTTTCCCAAGCGGATCATATCCCTTATCACGTCGTCGATTACAACGAATTTCTAAATGAAGCTCGGCCAAAGGTAATGATCGTCTGCGATCCGCCGATGATGGATACCGTGATTGCCCGCAGCCGTACCTTTACCGTACCGAAAAACGAAGTCTGCCGGACTGATCACGGCCAGCATTTTGTTTGAATACATGGATCCTCGATTTCCAAAACGCAGGGACTGAAGGAAATCATGGATTTGCATGGCCTAACGATGGACGAGCTCTGCACCTTTGGCGATGCGGACAATGATTACGATATGACGGTGAACGCCGGGTTAGGCGTCGTTATGGCCAACGGCAGAAAAAACGAAAAAGCGCCGCGGATTTTTATCACGGATGACAACGACCATGATGGAATCGGCAAATTCATTGCTAAGCATCTGTTGAATGGGAATCAATATTAACGTAAAAACAGCCGGGTTGTCCTTCCGGCTGTTTTTGTCAAATTGTGGAACTGATCGATTAACTTGTAAAGTTTTAAGCCACAGAGGTTTAAGTTGTCCACAAAACTTATTTTGTAGGCAGCTGACGTGAGTTTTCAGCTTGCTGAAAGGTCAGTGTCAACGCCCAGACTTCATTTGAATTGGAAAGGAGTTCCGCTTAAAGAATTGATCCAGGCTCGCTGGAACCGATGATTCTGTTGAAATCTGATGGATTAAAATTCCGGGATTTCCTGTGCGAATTCAAATGGAATTTCTTCGAGAACACTCGTCAGCAGCGAAGCGCCTCCGGCATGGTAAAAATCTGGATTCTGGAACGCGCATTTCATCCTTTAACGCAGATATTATCGCACTGCATAATCAACGTATGCCCGCTGGCAGCGCATCGGTATAGACGGCGATCCGTCCGCGGGAACCAGACAGCGTTTGATCGCCAGTCCACTGGACTTCCCATTCGCCTTGATTTAATCGATAGACCGTATAATGCACTGATTGGATTGAGGTGTCGGCAGCGAACTGGAAGACCACAGGGTCTGCGGAATATCCGAATTGTTTAGCGATTGCGGTATCCTCCTGATTGAAGGCGCCGTTTTTCAGCGTATTCAGTTTCCGGGCGGCGGTCTGTTGGCGCAATGTTAAAGCAGAGAAAGACGCCGGCCAGGCAGAGGTATTTAGATATTTTCATCATCAGGTTCTCTCACCTATTTGGTTTAACTGATAGCGAGCATTGCGTGTGTTGCCTGTTTTTAATATTTTTCCAGATTGAACCAAGAGTTTTAGGAGCTCACCAGCTCGGGAATTTTTCAGTGAAAGCAGATTTTCAATGTCTGCGCGTGTACAGAATTGATGATTTGAAAGATATTCCAAGATTATCTTAAAACTGTTGTTCCTGAAGAGTGCTTAATTTGTTTTTTTGTTTCGAGTTTCTGATTTTTTTGCTCCCGACTTTCTGCTCTCGGTGCACTCTCCCGGTGCAATCTCCCGGTCTAATCTCCCGGTGCAATCTCCGGTGCAATCTCCGGTGTAATCTCCCGGTGTAATCTCCCGGTGCAATCTCCCGGTTTGGTCTTTCGATATCGCTCTCATCTTTATTGTTTAAAGAAAGAATGAGTATCGTTCTATCCGGATTGAAACGTTCAAAAAAGCTCAGGCGTAATTAAATTTTCCTGTTCCCAGACAGATAAAATGTTAGGAATTCCGCTCCCAGCGCGTTCCCAATATTTATCAAATTAAACATTTTGATTATCGTTGAATTTCTAGGTCTGAATTTCCTCCAGCTAACGCTTCTTCGCGGCTGATTCGCAGACAACCAGGATTTTCAAAGCGAATCCCATTTAACGTTTCTTAATCACTACGCCCATGCGATCATAATAATTTGAATGGATCAACGTATTCGCTAAGGCTTCTCTCATCGCCTTGTGAATCGGCGTATCATCAATTCGGTCAGTGCCATTTTCGATTTTGAAAGGAATTTTTAAATCTTGGGTAAAGTTTATTATATACTTTAAAGTAAAAAGTCAAAAATATTTCCAGACCAGTCGCCGGAGGTTGATACAATTCGGTCAGTCCAGCGCATAGAGTCATCCATCTTTTCCTGATAGTCAAGAAATATTCAGGGAAAAATTTTAGTGATTTCGTATTCGTATCCAAACATAAGCAATCCAGCCGCGGTAGGATGTAATCTTCCATCATTTTTGCTTTTATCTATGGCTCTGAGTCGATAAAGAAAATCGGCATCTGAAAGTCCTTCCCAAACGTGACCGGGCCTTAGATTGGCCATTCGATTACGATAACGCTGAATACTCTCCTTATCAAAAAACATCGAAGTCCATTTCATCAATAACCAGACGATCTTGGGAAGTGTCGGATTGATCTCTCAGCATGTTCTTTATTTCTAATTCAGTTGCAATGATAGTCGCCGTCACGATTGCGTGTCTGTAAGTTCCACTCAGCAAATTATTATTGATATAAACCGGTCTTTGACTTCTTTGTGCTCTGGGAACTTCGATCACAATCCCAGTAAGACCGTCGATTTGAAACTTGAAATATCGTTATCTGTAAGCAAGTTTATACTAACTTTCTGAGGGTTGTTAATACAGTTCCAAAATTCTTTTCAAAAGAAGTTCCGATTCTCAATTCCAGTAACTGAAAACTTCCTGTCGCTTGATTCCGCAATTCCTAAAAAGAATAATGCCGCCCTGCGTATTGGCAAAAGGAAGAATAAGTTTCCCAAAGACTTTTAGGAAGTCCATGCGCCGCTTTTTCACTTCTAAGCGATTATTTTCTTTATACTGCTTAATATTCTGGAAATCAAGCATTTGAATACCTTCCTTTCTGATTTCTCTCTGTTTGAATTAAAGCAATTTTCCTCTCTTTTGCAATGGAATTCACCGCATCAAACCCCTTAGATTATTTTCGCTTCCAAGCATGGTATAATAAATTCAAAGGATAGGATAAAAGGAATAAGCGATGAATAATCAGGAAAGATTCCGACAATTTGAAGATCTGAAGGCACAGCTGTTAAACTGCCGCGAATGCCGGGAACAGATGAACGATGAATGGCCGTATTTCGGAAATCCGGAGGCTAGAATATTTCAAATCAGCCAGGCTCCCTCGCGGCGCGTCATGGAAACCGGAATGCCGTTCAACGATGCGAGGAATGGTATCAGATTACAGAAGATCAATTCTATGATCCCAAGCTGTTTTTACATCGCTTCGATTGCCCGGTGTTACCGGGAAAAGCGAAGGAGCGGGGATCTGCGGCCGCCTGAAAAGTGCGCGGAACTGTATCTGAAGCGGGAACTGGAATGGGTGCAGCCGCGGCTGTACATCCTTATTGGCGCTATGCTGCTCATTGGCTGTTCCCAGGAATAGGACTGATGAACTTATTTTCAATACCCATGAGTTCCGAGGGAAGCCCGTTTATACGCTCCCTCCCCTCGCCGCTCAACCGCAAGTGGCTGAAAGAACATCCGACTTTGAACGGATCCGGATGCCGGAAATCCGCGCACAAATTCATGCCGTTTTTTAAGATAAGGCCTAAAGCGAAAATTTAGACCGTTGTGTACGATAAACTTGAGAATCGCTGAAACTAAAACGATTCTCGTTGATCTCGCGGAACTTGATTTAAGATAGGAAAAAAACAACGCTTCCATACCGGAATCAGAAGAAGGATCCTAAACGATCCAGGAGAGAAAATGAATTGATTGAAATTGAAAACTGCCGGAAATACTATGCGATTGCGCAATCTAAATTATCCCAAGATACCAGCGGACACAGTCTGATCACATCCTACGGGTAGTAAACAACGCGATTTTGATTGCCAGGACGAAGCGCCCCTGCATGCCTGTATCTAGTCGTCGCGGCGGCGCTGCCCATGACGTCATCGACGACAAGCTGACCGACGACCCGCAAAAAAGAACACGAACGGCTTGAGGAAAGTCGGAACGCCATCGATCCTGCGATCAAGGAGTCCGTGTTTGCGATTATCGATCATTTGTCCTTCTCCAAAAAATTTAGGGATGAAGCAGGAATTATCCAAAGAAGGGCAGATTGTTCAGGACGCGGATCGGTGGATGCGATCGGAGCGATCGGGATCGCCCGGACATTCTACTATGGCGGACATGTCGGCAATGCCATGTATGATCCCAAACTGCCGCCGCGAACCAGATGGACGCCGCGGCATACCGCGCCGAACGCAAAGACGGTCATCAATCACTTCTATGAAAACTGCTAGCAATACGTAACTGGAACGAAGT
>VOFH01000258.1_pt1 | contig 18001 bp, 18 predicted proteins | sample 5384091 | NCBI WGS metagenome assembly VOFH01 (sample SAMN12384727, study PRJNA508395) | human gut metagenome | isolation source: healthy gut G | host: Homo sapiens
TAAATTAGTAATGAAAAAGAATATATTAGCAATCTGTAGTTTGATATTGGCTTTTCCTCTAGTGGGACAAGCCATGCAACCTGCCATTTCGGTTGAAAAAACATCAAAGGACTATCCTACCCCGGATCGTTCCAAAGTTCTCGCCTTCCCCGGTGCCGACGGAGCAGGAAAATATACCACCGGTGGTGCCGGAGGTGCTGTATACACTGTTACTTCCCTGGCAGACGACGGTTCGGAAGGGACACTTCGCTGGGCTATCAGCAAGACAGGTCCCCGCACCATTGTCTTTGCGGTTAGCGGAATTATTGAACTACAAAAAGCATTAAAAACTCAGCAATGGTGATGTGACCATTGCAGGACAGACGGCTCCGGGTGATGGCATTTGCCTGAAAAACTATACATTCTCTATTCAGGCAGACAATGTTATCGTCCGTTTCATCCGTTCCCGTATGGGAGTCGACATCAAACAAAAAGGTGACGACGCAATGAATGGTACTAAAGCGCACCACAACATTATCATAGACCACTGCTCCATGAGTTGGTGTACGGACGAATGTGCCACATTCTATGATAACCGTAATTTCACACTTCAGTGGTGCATCATCAGTGAAAGTCTCGCCAATTCTATCCACGAAAAGGGAGCACATGGTTATGGGGGTATCTGGGGTGGACAGCCTGCTACTTTTCACCATAACTTACTCGCCCATCACACTAACCGCACACCCCTGTCTTTGCGGAAGCCGTTATACGGGTCGTCCGGAAGATGAAAAAGTGGAATTATTCAATAATGTGATTTATAATTATCCATGTTCTGCTCCATCTTAAATCCAACCAATTTATCCATAAACTTACGATCGTTGGGAGACATATCATAATTTCGGATAACCAAGATGAGGGTAAATGTATCGGAACTCTCATAAACAAAAAAATCACCCTCGCCACAGATAGTTGTAGTGAGGGTGATGATAAAAGGAGCTTGGTCGGTTGCTGTTGATTGCGTTTGCTCTTCTTCTCGCTCCGACACTATCTTTTTTCCTCTTTCAGCCATAGCACTTTGTCGCCATCAAGGCAACTCGCCGGAAGTAACGGACATATTGATATGCATCAGGCTATCCCGGTAGAAACTTTGCAGTTTCTTACGCTGCATCAACAGGTTTTCCACACGTGCTTGCAGATAGGTGGCACTAAAAGGCTTCGTGATATAGTCATCTGCACCGTACTCCAGTCCTTCTAATTTACTTTCGATAGTAGTCTTGGCAGTAAGCAGAATAATAGGTATATGGCTAGTCATCATATCCGCACGCAGTTCACGTGTCATTTCGATACCATCCTTCTCGGGCATCATCACATCACTGATAATAATATCCGGCAAATACTTCAACGCTTTACTCCAGCCTTCCCTTCCATCGGCCGCCTCCACTACCCTGTACATCGGAGAAAATATACTGCGCAAGAATTCACGTAACTCCTGATTATCTTCGACTAACAGCATCAATTCTTTGGAGTTCTCTTCTTTCGCAGCATCTTCCTCATAAACAGCTTCAATTTTCTCCGATTCATCGGGCTTACCAGCGTTTCAGACTGAATGGAAGAATTGGCTATATCCACTACCTGCCCCATTCTTGCCGGAGCATCCGCATCTTCCAGAATAAACTCGGCTTCCTTATCGTAATGTTCTTTTCCCTTGAGGAAATCAACTTTGAAACAACTCCCTTCTCCCAAATGGCTGTCCACGGAAATAGTCGCTTTATGCATTTCCACCAGCTCTTTCACCAATGAAAGTCCGATACCCGTACTAGCCTGATTGAACAGATTCTTGTCTACCAGATTCTCAAAACGGACAAACAGTGACTTCTTTTTATTTTCTGCGATACCAATCCCTGGTCTTGCACACCGATAGAAACCGTATTCTCATCTTCACGGATAAACATCGTTATCATCTTCCCGTTCGGTGTATACTTAAAAGCATTGGAAAGCAGTTAAACACAATTTTTTCCAGCTTATCCGCGTCCACCCAAAGATAAAGATGCTCCTTTTCCGTCTCAAACAAGAAATCAATCCGGTGCTCCTCGGCGACAGCCTCGAAGTTATCCATCACCTTACGCACGAACGGCACAACGTCTACCCGCTGTACTTGCATCTTCATCTTCTTATTCTGAATCTTACGGAAGTCCATATCTGATTGACAAGACGAAGCATACGACTGGTGTTCCGTTCTACCACCACCAACTGTTCCCGTGCGTCGGCCGGCAATTTATCATTCTTCAGCACCTGCTCTACCGGTCCGGCTATCAACGTAAGCGGCGTACGCAACTCATGCGATATGTTCGTAAAGAAGCGCAGTTTTATATCCGAAATCTGCTGTTCGACCGAAACTTCATGCTTCAACCGGTAAATGGTGAACAAGATATAAACGGCTACAAGAATAATAATCAGAATGAAAAGTATATAAAGCACGTAAGCTATCGGCGTCTCCCAGAAAGAAGGCAGAATGACAATATCCAAGATACGCTCATTCTCCACCCACACCCCGTCGCTGTTGGTAGAACGGACACGGAGCACATATTTCCCTTTCGGAAGGTTCGTATAAGTCACACTCCGCTGCTTGTCGGCAAACGTCCACTGCTTCTCAAATCCGTCGAGAATATAAGCATACTGTATATTCTGCGGATTAGTATAATCGAGTGCAGCGAAGTGAACGGAGAAAATATTCTCTTTATGCGAAAGAACCAATGTATCAGCGTCATCAATATCCACTTTCAACAATGAGTTGCCGCCGGGGGTAATGTCCTCATTGGTCACCACTGTCAGTTTGGAGAATACGATAGGTGGGATATAGCTACTCTTACGAATAGAGTCAGGATTAAATATAAAGACTCCCCCACTGGCACCGAAAAGCATACTTCCTTTAGCCGTTAATGTGGAAGCGGCTTCACTAAAGCGTACGGGGAAAGTGATACTACGTTCGTCATAACTTTCAAAACGTTCTTCAGAGGGGATAAACTTACAAATTCCATTCTCCGTACTAATCCATAAATTCTGCTTACTATCTTCGCGGATGGAAAGCAAACATCAGAAGGAAGACCATCCAATACGGAATATGATTTGAATTCTCCGTGACCGTCCTTACTGATAGATACCAGTTTGTTGAGTCCGCCGCCGAAAGTAGCCAGGTAAAGTTCCTTTTCTTAGTGGAAATAATCCAATGCACGTCATTGTTACTCAGACTTTGCGTATCGTTCGGCACACGGGAGAAATGATGGAACTCCACCTCTTCCGGTTTTTCAAAGTTCTCGTCGAAAGCGATAGCCTCCCGTAGTAGTACCCACCCACAGGCGACCATTATTGTCGGAAGTAATGAAACGCGCTTTGTAGCAAGGATCAATCGGATACCCTTTCAGGTTGTTACGATGATTGATAAACAAAGTCTTCCTACTTCCTTGTCCTGCGTGATATAATTGATACCTCCGCCAAAAGTAGCTAGCCAGATACGACCATGATGATCTTCGTACACACAATACACATTATTATCACTCAAACTGTACATATCCTCCTCCTGATGAAGATAGCGGGTCAGTTTATAAGACATTCCGTTGGAAGAAATCGGCTCGGCACGAACAAGGCCGTCACCTTTCGTAGCAATCCAGATGATACCTTTCGAATCCTGAATAACAAAATAAGCGGTTCCCCTCATCGGAGTACCGGTGGTAGAGATCGTGCCGCTTTCGGTGAGGTATCCTTTATAAGCTTTGCCGGCATCATATATACGAAGTATACCGTCTTTCAAGCCAACCCACAAATTACCCAGTTTGTCTTCACACAGGGCACGCACCTCATTATGCAACGATTCGTGTTCATGAGGCATGGGAGTCATCATCGCAAAAGGTACATTTCGATAAGTCACCTTTCTCCAATCCCTTGGAGTGCGTGCAAAGCCATAGATTGCCTTGTTTATCAGAGAAGGCCGAGTGAATCTTATTGGAGAAGCGCCAGTCGTGACTACCCAATTCATTATAGAAAGGAACCAAGCGTTTTTTTTGAGGATCGAAGTAAGAGAAACCGCCACCGTATGGATGCACCCAAAGGAAACCGTTCACGTCCTCAAAAATGTGGAAAGCCGGACGCGAACGTTCGGGATTGCTGTATTCTATAGGAATTTGCTCACGGGTCACCACTCCGGTCGAGGGATTAAAATGGGCTACAACACCCGGTTCTTCCTGCTCGAACCACACTTCCGAAGAACGATCTACATAAGCAGAAAGGATTGGCTTTGCGGGTAAAGCCTTACAAGTCAGGAACGAGTAATGCACATTTGTTTTTTGTTCGCAGGTTGTAGGTAAAAAACCATCCGAATCGGTAGTAATAACGGATACGTCCGGTGCAATGGGATGAATGGAGGTGATCTGTCCTTTTTGTGGGAAGCTCGATCAACGTAAACTCTCCGCTATCTTTCTGATAAGACCAGATACGTCCATGATCGGAAGCAAAGCAGATGTATCCTTATCCGCTCCTGTACTGCATAGAAGGCTTGGTTTATGCCGCCAAACTTTCCTTTTGTCTCCGTAAAATAGGAATCCGGCTCTTTCTTTCCGGGGTGGATCATGCCGAGGCCATTATCTGTCAACAGCCAGTCATTGCCTGCTTTGTCCTGATGTACTTTGAATACATGTAAAGAGGGAAACAGTTCCGTCTTACTGGAATAAATATCCCATGTCAGACGATTATTCTCATTCGGATGAGTTAGGATGCGGATAGCTCCGTCATTTTCTGTCAGCAGCCAGACGGTTCCGTTCGGCATCACCTCAATGGTATGCACATTGAAAGCACTCCCCTCCTCTCCGGCAGCAGGTACTTGTTCGAAAGTCTCTGTCTTCGGGTCGAAACGATGGACACGATTATCGTATGTCAGTAGCCACAAGAAACCATAACAATCTTCATAGATATGGTCTACCCTATTATTGGTCAGACTGATGTAATCTCCCTGACGTGCCTTGTATGTTTTGAAGGTATAACCGTTGAACCGGTTGATACCATCCCAGGTGGCAAACCAAAGGTTGTCTTTGTGATCCTGCAAGATGTTCATCACCGTATTTTGGGATAATCCATCTTCAATAGAATAGTGGGTGAAAAAACAGTGCTGCTGCGCATGTGTTGAGAACGCAATAGCTAGCAAAAGAATTACTGAAATTAAGGTTTTCTTTCATCATATCACTAGGTTCTGTGGCGTAAAGATAGAAAAATAGTTGTACTTTTTGCAATCTTTAGCGGCTATTTAACAGAATCGAACCATTCTATAGGACAAGTGATCTATTGTCTTTTTATATATCCATTGTTTTTTTTAGTAATTTTTTTCTTTACATATTCGTCAAGTCAACGTTTCACTGTTATCAGTTTGTTCGTTCTCTTTCTTGCCCCAGTTGTTCCAGCCAACGGGAAGAATGTGTTTCCCCAGTTCACAACGGATAAATACAGCCTGTGCATACGGACGCCACGGACGGGACAAATACACTTTTGTGGCTTCCGGTTCCGCAGTCAGTTTACAATCATAGAATACATAGCCATATTTTTTTCCTTTATCAGTAGAGGGAGCGGTGACATAACCATCACGTTTGCTATGGATATGACAACGATTGAATACGGCTACAGACCATCCGAAGATAAAGTCAACCGTTCCTTCGATATAGCAATCCTCGTAATATTGACGGCTGTGCTTGCCATACGTATAAAGGGTATCTTGATAGCCGAGGAAACGACAGTTCTTAAAGAACGCACGGTCGGCAGAAACGAAACAGGCAACTGCCTGTCCTACGGGACCTGCAGAGTTCTCGAAGGTGATATTCTCGGCATAAAAATCAGGAGCATAGATGTAACAGCTGGACGAACCGGAAGTTCCCATGTTCTCACCGAATACGTTCTTCTTGTTTGCGAAATCGTCATTGGTCAGTATCGTACCATCTTCTCCAATCAAAGAGATATTAATCTTGGATTCGGGGATGATGAGCTTCTCTTTATAAGTTCCTTTACGAATCAGGATAGTGGTACGGACGTCTTTGCGAAAATCGGGAACAGCATTGATCGCTTCCTGCACGGTAAAGAAATCACCACTACCGTCTTGAGCCACTACATAATCATAATGACGGATATATTTCGCCAGTTCCGGAATTTCCTTGCCGATGGCATCTACTGCCAGTCCGGCAATTGTTCGTGCTCCGTATACGTTTAAGTGAGTATTGTCTTCACGACCTTTCGGGAAAGCGGGCACCTGATTGGGTTCGACAAACATGAATAGTTTCTTTGATTCTACAGGTCCAAGTCCCTGCACCAGGTCATGAGTAATCTTGTTCATGTCTATGAAAGTCACTCCCAGTTCTTTTGCTACATTGCGGGGAGCATCCAGATAGGCGCCATGTGTATCGAATAAAACAGTTCCCTCTTTCGGTTGTTCCTTTTCCCCCGGTGTGCGGCGGACATCTTTTGCGATGGCATCATCCTTCGGCTGCACGAAGTTTCGACGGACGATAGAGTTGAACAACACCGGTATTCCACCTTTGGCGCGGGTTTCATTCACATACCGACGAAGATTTTCATCAAAAGTACTACCTGGATCGGTGTGACGAGTAGAGTCTGCTTTCTCATCATTATGCCCGAACTGGATAAAGACATAATCTCCTTTCTTCACCTTAGAAATTACTTTTTCCCAGCGTCCTTCAGAAATAAAGCTTTTAGAACTTCGACCGTTGGCGGCATGATTGTCTATCCGTACATCTTCGGAAAAGAAACCGGGAAGCACCATTCCCCATCCACTTTCGGGATTTCCTCCGTCTATTTTCTTGTTAGCCATCGTCGAATCACCGATCATAAAGATAGTGATGACCGGTTTGTCTGCACGAAATGCAGAAAAAAGAATAAGAGCCGTTGCAAGTAGCCCTACCATTTTAACCCTAAGTGTTTTCATATTCTTCATCCCCTCCTACGAGTTTTATTTTTTGTTTTTATCTGCCACCTGCAACGTTTTGCTTGTATCTTACTTGCAATCAACCGATTGCAGCGTTGCAGATACTGTTGCAGATACCGTTGCAGATGTTTATCTGCAACACCTTTAATAATCCTGTTTTGCACGCAGACAAATTCAGTTTCCACGCATAGGAACTACAGTTTCCCCGGTAAGAAACGCTAGTTTCCACGTAGAGAAACGACAGTTCCCACATAGGAAACTGCAGTTTCCTGCCTTGGAACGGGATTTCAAGCCAGGAAAGCAAATGCCCAAGCCCGGAAACAAAAATTTCAAGCTGCATAAACAGTCGGAAACCCTACGTATTTTTATTTATAAGGGATACCAATTACTGCTTTCCTTAAAGATATTTTGCGGAGTATACTTCATTGCCTCCTTATTTGTCAACTGTTTAGCCCATGCCACACGCCCGGAAGCATCTGCGCCCGCACCCGTATTTCCGAATTCGGCATAACGGGCTGTCTTTTTCGTTCTCCGGATTCCTCCAATTGTGCCATCCTTCGGGACGGATATGATTACCAAACTCACAATTGATAAAGACCGTTGCCGCATAAGGACGCCACGGACGACCCAAATATACTTTTTTCACTCCCGGAGCGGCTGTCAGCTTACAGTTCTTTAAATACATAACCGAATTCTTCACTTTGAGGAGTGGAAGCGGCAGTGATATACGAATCACGTTTACTATGCAGTTCGCAATATTCGAATAGAGCGGTGGAAGGACCAAAAATAAAATCGGTAGTTCCCTCGATATAGCAATTTGTGAATAAGAGACGCGCTCCTTCGGTTCCTGTATAAATAGTATCCTGATTTCCCAGGAAACGACAGCCGACAAACATCAGTCTGTCACCTTCGGTGTGAAGAGCTACCGCTTGCCCCAGTGGAGCGGCATTATTCTCAATCGTCAGGTCTTTGAAAGTAATGTCATTCCCTTCCACTTTGACCGTATAGGTGCGGAAAGTACCTATCTTATTGATATTGGCATGGTCATCATAAGTGATAATCGTTTTTTCTGCGCTTTCGCCCACTAATTGCACATTCTTTACCCAGGAAGGAATGACTAGCTTTTCTTTGTATATACCGTTCTTGATATAGATCGTCACCGTATAATCCATAAAAGCGCGGACAGCTTCCACGGCTTCCTGAATGTTACGATACTCCCCTGTCCCGTCGCGTGCCACGACTAATGTGTCTTTGCGTTGCTGTTGTTGTGCATAAACAGATGTTGCTCCCACACCCAGTAGAAGCAAACACATCATTCCTTTAAAAATACTCCTTTTCATTGTCGGAAATTACTTTTGTAAACGTTCGTATTCCAAGCTAGCCATAATAAAAGGTCCTACGGCTTTAGGATCGTTATTGCGAATCGTTTCATTGATATAATAGTCATAATCGCCTGAACGGTATACTTTTCCTCCCAATCCTGCCACCGCGCAAGCCTTCGTGACAGTTACCACTCCATTCTTGTCCACTTCGATAAAATTATTCAGGAAACCTTTATAGCCTTTCAGCGCCACATTCAAATATGATTTATCAATATATCCCAGACGAACCGCCTTAAAGAGGGAATAAATAAACATAGCGGAGCAGGAAGATTCCACGTAATTCCCCTTATCCCCGCTTCTGTCCATCACCTGATACCATCCTCCGGTCTTCGGGTCTTGAAGTTTCTTCACCTGCACAGCTACATTATTCAAAATATCCAGCAGAGAATCTCTTCCGGCTTCATGCTTCGGAATAAACTCCAGCGCATCAACCAAAGCCATCGCATACCACCCTAACGCACGTCCCCAAGTATGTTTCGACTGTCCGGTCACCGGGTCCGCCCAACGTTGAGTGCGGCTTACATCGCACGCATGACGATAAAGACCATTTTTAGGATCGTACGTATGACGGGCACAAGTGACAAACTGGTTGATTACATCTGCATAGTCCTTGCGGAAGATTATTACGGAATGCATACTCCGCGTAGAAAGGAGCTCCCATGTAAATTCCGTCCAACCACATTTGGTGGGGATAAATCTTTTTATGCCAAAAACCACCGTCCTCATTACGCGGTTGTCCTTCAAACTGGCTATAAAGCAGGTCGAGCGCTTTCTTATATTTAGGATTCTTGGTCTGCTCATAGATACGGAAAAGGATTTTTCCGGAGTTGATACGGTCGAGGCTATAATCGGTTAATTTATAAGCGGTAATGCTTCCGTCCTCGTGCACCATTGTATCCGCATACGCGATGGCGTAATCGCGAATTTTCTTGTCGCCATAAGCATCGTATACATCAAGCATAGCCCCCAATTCAAGTCCGTGACAATAGTCCCACTTCAGTTTCGGCTGGAAATCAAGTTGCCAAGATTCGGGGCAACGGATCATCTCCGATTCAGTCAGTCGTACAGACCAGGGAAGCTTGCTGTCTACCTGTTGTGCCGATACGGAAGTGTCATTGTAACCAGCAGAGTCACTATAAAAAAATCAGAAAAGAGAGTTCGTCTCATGGTTTGTTATTTTAAGGATTAAACATACTATTCTTTCATGCTACGAAAGTAGCGCTTTTCCTCCAAAGCCTATAGGATTTTTTAGTCAAGTAGGTGTATTTTTTGTTTTTCGTGCACGGAAACGACTAATTTTGTGCACGTAAACGTCAAAAATGTCCATTTTTGATGCAATATCTGATAAATTAAGAGTTTCGTTTTGGAAGAAAGCGGAAAAGGTCGTACTTTTGGCACGGTTTACAACTAATACCCTCTGGGGAAACACAGTAATATATCATTAAAAACAGAGAAAAAATAGAACAGAATGGAAGAAGTATTCAAGTACATTATCGGTCTGGGAGCGGCAGTAATGATGCCGGTCATTTTCACAGTCTTAGGAGTATGTATCGGTATTAAACTACCGAAAGCGCTGAAAAGCGGTTTATTAGTAGGTGTCGGTTTCGTCGGTTTGTCGGTAGTCACAGCGTTGCTTACCAGCAGCCTGGGCCCTGCACTGAGTAAAATGGTAGAAATCTACGGATTGGAACTCGGTATTTTCGACATGGGATGGCCTTCGGCGGCAGCAGTTGCCTATAATACTTCAGTCGGCGCTTTTATTATTCCGGTCTGTCTGGGGTGTCAACTTGCTGATGCTGCTTACCAAAACGACACGCACTGTCAACATTGACCTTTGGAACTACTGGCATTTCGCTTTTATCGGAGCGATCGTTTACTTCGCTTCCGACAGTATCTATTGGGGATTCTTCGCTGCAATCATCTGTTACATCATCACGCTTGTAATGGCTGATATGACTGCTCCTGCTTTCCAGAAGTTCTATGATAAAATGGAAGGTATCTCTATTCCGCAACCTTTTTGCCAAAGTTTTGTTCCGTTTGCCATTGTAATTAATAAACTACTGGATAAAATCCCGGGATTCGACAAGCTGAATATCGACTCTGAAGGCATGAAAAAGAAATTCGGACTGATGGGCGAACCGCTGTTCTTGGGTATTGTGATCGGTTGCGGTATCGGAGCGCTGGGTTGCGCAAGTTGGCAAGAAGTGGTGGACGGCATTCCCGGCATTTTAGGATTGGGTATCAAGATGGGAGCCGTAATGGAATTGATTCCGCGTATCACCAGCCTCTTTATCGAAGGTTTGAAACCAATCTCCGACGCTACCCGCGAGTTGATCGCCAAGAAATATAAGAACAGCACCGGATTAAGCATTGGTATGAGTCCCGCTTTTGTCATCGGCCACCCGACAACGCTGGTTGTATCCCTGCTTTTGATTCCTGTTACTATCTTCCTTGCAGTGATCCTTCCGGGTAACCGTTTCTTACCGCTAGCTTCCCTGGCCGGTATGTTCTACCTGTTCCCGATGATTCTGCCTATCACAAAAGGTAATGTGGTGAAATCATTCATTATCGGTCTGGTGGCTTTGATAGTCGGTCTGTACTTCGTGACAGAACTGGCAGGATTCTTCACGATGGCCGCCAAAGACGTATATGCCGCTACGGGCGACCCGACAGTGAATATCCCCGCCGGCTTTGAAGGTGGAGCACTCGACTTTGCTTCCAGCCTCTTCTGTTGGGGTATCTTCCACCTGACTTACAGTCTGAAGATTATCGGCCCTGCCATCCTCGTGGCACTGGCACTCGGAATGGCTATCTACAACCGTATCCGCATGACTAGAAATGACGCAAAGAACGCATTGAACAGTAATAAGGAATAAGAAAAGCCTTTAACTGATTATAATAAGTGGTAATAATATATAACTCAATAAAAAACTCGAAAGATGAAAAAATTAGCAATTGCAATGATGTTGGGTATCGCAGCGATGTCTGCCTCTGCCCAGGTGAATTACAAGATGCAAGTGGCTTGCAGTCCTCAAGACGTGAAAACGTATGATACCAACCGCTTGCGTAGTAGCTTTCTGATGGAGAAAGTAATGGTTCCGAATCAAATCAACGTTACTTATTCAATGTACGACCGCCTGATCTTCGGTGGTGCAGTACCTGCAACAAAAGAACTGGTACTTGAAACGATTGATCCGCTGAAAGCTAAATTCTTTTTTGAACGCCGCGAACTGGGTGTTATCAACATTGGCGGTGAAGGTATCGTAACCGTAGACGGTAAAGAATACACATTGAAATTCAAAGATGCCCTATACATAGGTAGAGGCAAACAGAAAGTGACTTTCAAGAGCAAAGATTCCAGCAATCCTGCTAAGTTCTACATCAACTCGGCTACTGCTCACAAGGAGTACAAAACTCAGTTGATCACCATCGACGGACGCAAAGGTTCTCTGAAAGCGAATTCTTTCCCGGCAGGAAAGATGGAAGAAAGCAACGACCGCGTTATCAACCAGCTGATTGTTAACAACGTACTTGAAGAAGGCCCCTGCCAACTGCAAATGGGATTGACAGAACTGAAACCGGGTAGTGTATGGAACACGATGCCTGCACATACTCACTGCCGTCGTATCGAAGCATATTTCTACTTCAACGTACCGGCAGACAATGCAATCTGCCACTTCATGGGCGAACCGCAGGAAGAACGCGTCGTCTGGATGCAGAACGAACAGGCTATCATGTCACCGGAATGGTCTATCCACGCCGCTGCCGGAACCAGCAACTATATGTTTATCTGGGGTATGGCGGGTGAAAATCTGGATTATGGAGATATGGACAAGATTAAATATACAGAAATGCGCTAACCGTTGCGTATTCCTGTTCATACATATAATCAGACGCAGATAACGCGGATAGCACGAAAAATAAGAATCCGCATTATCCGCGTCATCTGCGTCTAAAAAGATAAGACTCATTTGCTCTTGATTCACAAACTCGTTTATCTTCTTTCTGTATTACCCCCAACGTTGCAAATGATAATGCTATGAGACATTTTTATATCCTTTGAAACAAATAGCATATATAATGTAACGGATAATACATGATTTTGACCAATTTTTACAAATGAAATCCAGTCGAAATACCGACCTTTGTCAGCGAATCAAAATCTATTTAAATCCATTATCATGAATGCATTTCAAAAAACAGGCGAAAAGATGACAAACTACAGATGGACCATCTGTGCTATGCTATTTTTTGCTACCACAGTTAACTATCTCGACCGTCAGGTTCTCTCATTGACGTGGGATGAATTTATCAAACCAGAATTCCACTGGGACGAATCTCATTACGGTACTATTACTTCTGTTTTCTCGATTGTATACGCTATATGTATGCTGTTTGCCGGTCGTTTTGTCGACTGGATGGGAACTAAAAAAGGCTACCTTTGGGCCATTGGTGTCTGGTCTGCCGGTGCTTGCCTCCATGCTGTCTGTGGTATCATCACAGAAGCACAAGTTGGACTTCATAGTGCAGCAGAACTGGCAGGTGCCACAGGAGATGTGGTAGTGACTATTGCTACGGTCAGTATGTACTGCTTCCTCGCTGCCCGCTGTATACTTGCTCTCGGAGAAGCCGGTAACTTCCCCGCCGCTATCAAAGTAACTGCCGAGTATTTCCCGAAGAAAGACCGCGCGTATGCTACTTCCATCTTCAACGCGGGTGCTTCAATCGGTGCCTTGATTGCTCCGCTCACCATTCCTATCCTTGCCAAAGCTTTCGGCTGGGAAATGGCGTTTATCGTTATTGGTGGACTTGGTTTTATCTGGATGGGCTTCTGGGTGTTCATGTATGATGCCCCGTCGAAAAGCAAACATGTCAATCAGGCAGAGCTTGATTACATCGAGCAAGATAATCGCGAAGCAGGCAGTGCTCCAATGACAGATGAAAAAGATGAAAAGAGAATGAAGTTCTGGCAATGTTTCAGCTACAAACAAACTTGGGCATTTGTCTTCGGTAAATTTACCACTGACGGCGTATGGTGGTTCTTCCTGTTCTGGACCCCGTCTTACCTGAATTCCCAATTCGGTATCAAAACTTCCGATCCTCTGGGAATGGGGCTTATCTTCACGCTTTATGCGATCACCATGTTATCTATCTACGGTGGCAAGCTTCCTACCATCATCATTAACAAAACCGGCAAGAACCCTTATGCGGCACGTATGAAAGCAATGTTGATTTTCGCATTCTTCCCATTGGTAGTATTGTTGGCACAGCCGTTAGGAACACTTTCTCCGTGGTTCCCGGTTATTTTAATCGGTATCGGCGGAGCTGCCCACCAGTCATGGTCGGCCAATATCTTCTCTACAGTAGGTGATATGTTCCCTCGAACCGCGATTGCAAGTATCACCGGTATAGGTGGTATGGCCGGTGGTATAGGCTCAATGATTCTTCAGAAAGTGGCAGGTAACTTATTTGTATATGCTTCCGGAACAACAATGGTTGACGGTAAAGAAGTGGAAATGACGAAAGAACTGCTGGAACAAGGAGCACAATTCGTACACCCAGCCATGACATTCATGGGATTCGAAGGTAAACCAGCCGGATATTTCATAATCTTCTGCGTGTGTGCAGTAGCTTATCTGCTTGGTTGGGTCATCATGAAAGCACTGGTGCCGAAATACAAACCTATCGTATTGGATTAATTCCATTTCAATAGATACTAGCAGTAAAAACAAAAGAGTAATCCGTCGCCGGATTACTCTTTTGTTTTAACCAATTATTCAAAAAATGAAAAAGAAAAAAAACAAAAAAGCCTCTTCTCACGAAGAAGGGCTTTTTAGGTTTACTTATCCTGCATCATCCTCCTGCAAAATTTTTAAACGTAACACTAAAAAAACAGTGTTTTTGCATTCCTATAATGAAATAGTAAACGTTAAGATGAAAAAAGGGAAGTCTCACGACTTCCACAATTCTTCTAACCTTAAATCTAAATCTCTATGAAAAAACGTAGTTGCAAATATAGCGGTTTGTTCAATATACTGAGGTGTTAACGAATTCATGAAAGAAAGAATAAAAGCTAAGGACTGCAAAATTAAGATAACGGTTCCTGGTGTTTTATTAATTTTATCAAACTGTCATAAATCGGGTTTTGTTCCAATAATCGGGGAACCCCGGTGATGAACATTTGCTTGCGTGCTCTTGTCAATGCGACATTTAGTTTTCGATCTATGAATACTCCGTTTTCCTCTGTCAGGTTAGAAAGGAAACGGAGTTGATAAGGATAGTTCACACAGAAAGAATAGATTATCACATCCCGTTCGCTGCCTTGAAACCTTTCTACCGTATCGACTAAAATGGAGTTTAGTTCCGGAATACCCATTTTGACAATCTCTTTTTTATTAATGCGATCTGACTCCGATAAGGGAGTAATGATACCCAGGGTACGCATTCCGTCGAATGTTCCACCATATTGCCGGTAAACGTCGGCTGCGATTCGGGCGACGATCCGTGCTTCGGAATGGTTGACTTTGGCCGATGTACCTTGAGGTTCAGGTTCGGAAGGTAGAAAAACCATTCGTTGCACATCTTGGTTGTCTTCCATTTGATGAGGCAATCCCACCGGTAACAGGCGTCCTTCATAAAATGCCTGATTGGCAAAATGAGCTATTTCCGGATGCATACGTCCTTGTTTGCAAAGCATGTCGAAGGAGCGATGGTTCGGAGCCGATACCGATGCTGAGTCGGGAAAGAGATCCTCGGAAGAGGTTTGCAGGGTGCGGTAGAGGCGTTCGAAAAGAGAATCCTTGAGATTCTTCAGTCCGGCGCTACGTAAGCCTTCATCGTAGATTTCCGATTGTTCGGTATTTTGCAATACGACGGCAGGCAATTGTTTATGATCACCGATCAGTATGAACTTGCCGACGGCATTCTCTCCACTTTCGCTCCGGGCACATAGGATACCTAATAGTTGAGGTTCCAGGATTTGGGTCGCTTCATCGATAATGGCTACATCGAATCTCTTCAGGCGGAACAGTTCGGGTTTTCCGGAGATGGAAGCAACTGTGCCTACAAAGATACGGCAACGAGCGATGCGTTCTGCTACTTCCGAGCGGCGGGTACAAAGAGAAAGTTCGTTTTCAATCAGATGATGCCGGTAAGCTTCGTCACAAGACAGCTCACTGCCGACACGAATAAAGTCGACCTCCGGCCGAATGGATGAGATGGCTTTGCAAATTTCGTCCACAGCCCGGTTTGTATACGAGAGCAGGAGGATTTGGGCATAGATGATCTGCATGGAAAAGTTTCCACCATTTTTTTCAAGGCGCATGAGGTCTTGCCCGTTCCCGGCGGTCCTACCAATAGGAAAAAGTCTTTGGCAGCCAGTGCTTTTAGTGTGACCCGTGTAAAGTCGTCCGGGGCGGTTAGAATCTGTTTGTCAAGCCCGTACTCGAATTCGGGCATTCGTTGTGCCAATAAAAGATCACGCCGTTCTTTGGTTGCAAGCGAAAGCCGATAATGCCTGGTACATGTCCGGAAGGTAGTATCCATTGTGTCGTGCTCTATTGCATAGAGGCTGTCCGGCGGAAGCACGGAACTATTCTGCTGAGTGGCACGCAGGCGTATACCTATCTCGTTCTTCTGTGATGAACTCGATATTGCCTTTGAATACCATCTTATTGGTGACGTTATCTTCGTTCCGGTTGCGTTCATAAAGTACAATGGCATCTCCCTGACGGAAATTAGGCAAGGCCTGTGCTCCTTTTTCTACCTCAGAGGATATTTCGTTAGGTTCCGGGGATAGTTTATTTTCTCCGTATCCCTCTTTCCTTTGCTCAAGGAGGATATATGCTTTATGTTCATCGGCAGCATGATTCTCCTTTATTTTCAGATCATAAATGATTTCTCCGGCCCTTCATAATCCACATCTCCCGATTTGGAGGTATAAAGTTCTTTTGTAATGAAATTATAAAGCGTATAGAAATAGGCCTGCTCCAAAGGTTCCAATGCCGACAGCTTTTCTCTCCCGGAAACGTGAGATAGAGGGCTTCAGATACTGTTCCCAGAATCTGCCGCTCAGTTTTCTTTCATTCATCACCTCCGGATTAATTTGCGCTAACAAATTTCGTGTAAAATCAGAATGATTATGGAATTGTACCCCATACTCGGCAGCAACAATACGGTTGCGCAGATTGATAACCCGCCTTACCTGAGCCCACGATGCTCTGGCAGGGTATAATAAAGGATAACGGGTATAAAGCAAATAGGGATGCATACGCCGCCGGTCCTGTCCCATGCTATATTCCAACACTGCCATATATAGCAGCATCTGAACCTTATTATTTTCCTTGGGTTCCACTTTTCCCTGCATGGAGAATTCATCCGCTTTGCCCGATTTCATTTCTATAAAGCTGCTCATATCCCGCTGCATATAGTCCAGACGTCCCTGAATGCCCAACGCCTCGCAAATATAGGACGGTTCCAGCACAGCCTCCTTTTTATCCAGATTATACCCCGGCTCCAAAAAAGTGTGTTGTACAACGTCCCGTATATGCTCAAAATGCATCCGGCAATCCTTGGCAAACTCTTTCTCTTTGGACGGATCACGAAGTTCGGCACAAGCAGCCAGTTCGATGGGATACTGCCGGAACGCCTTCTTCATACAGTCTATATAGTCCGGTTCCTCCTCACCTGCATGTATCCATTCATCCAGAAAAAGATTGGCTATAGGAGTCACATACAAATATTGCTCGTCGGCATACTGGAAGCAGACACGCATCCGCTGCACTCGTTCGCGGGCAGGAGGCGCAACCAGGTAGGTGGCATCCGCACGCGGAAGTAGCCGGTATAGTTCCAAAGGAATATCCTCTTCCAGGAGTTTACGAATAAAGAAAGCTAATGTTTTCGCATCGCGCAAGAGTTGTTCCCGGTTGGGCTCCTGCTGGCGGTTCAAGATAGCATTCGAAGTGAGCCGGAAAGTATGCAGCCGGTTCTGCTCTGCAACAGAAAGACCGACCTTAGCCGCCACGAAACTGATTCGTGCGGAAAGGTCGGTCATCTGTAAGCTTTCGTTTTGCATTTGCGCGCGACAAATACGCTCCAGCAAGTCGCGCATTTGCTTATATCCTACGGCAAGATAGGCATCTTCTGCCCGGCAAACTGCTAAAAGGATTTCATAAGATTCTATCGCTTCACTCTTCGGACAGGGCAACTTCATCTCCAGCTTCATCTTCTACTTCCTCTTCCTCTTCTGTTTTCTTCTTGTCTTTTATCATCAAAATACTCATCTCGTACAACAGATAAAGTGGAATAGCTACGACACTCAATGTGAAGGGATCGCCCGTCGGAGTAATAATAGCAGCTGCTATCACGATGACAACCACCGCATGACGGCGGTATCTCCGCAAGAAAGACTTGTTCACCACTCCCAGCAAAGAAAGCAGCCATGTAACCAACGGAAGTTCAAAAGCCAATCCCATACAGAGAATCAGCATCATAAAATTATCGATATAGGAATTGAGCGACAGAATGTTCTCCACTTCCGAACTCAACTGATAGGTAGAAAGGAAACGGAGTGTCAACGGATAAACCATAAAGTAACCCAGCAGTACGCCGATGAAGAACATCACCGTTCCGATAGTCAATGCTTTACGCACGCCCTTTCTCTCAT
>VOFH01000309.1_pt1 | contig 18001 bp, 29 predicted proteins | sample 5384091 | NCBI WGS metagenome assembly VOFH01 (sample SAMN12384727, study PRJNA508395) | human gut metagenome | isolation source: healthy gut G | host: Homo sapiens
CAGGAGTGATCACCAAAATGACGTTTGGAGAGAAATTCAAGGCTGAACGGGAGAAGCGGAAGCTGACCCAGCAGGAAGTAGCCGATGCACTGGGGACCAACAGACGTATGATTACCCGGTACGAGAACGGCATTTCCTTTCCTGTAAAAGGACGCTTACAGAAAAATCGCGGAATACTTCAAGGTGGATGTGAACTATCTGCTGACCGAGGACGAAGAGTTTGTGGTTCAGGCATCCGAGCAGTACGGCTCCCGTGGCATGAAACAGGCAAAGGACCTGATTGAAGGATGTCCGGTTTGTTTGCGGGCGGTACGCTGTCCGAGCAGGACAAGGATGCGGTGATGAAGGCGTTGCAGGATATATATTGGGAATCAAAGCCCGGAATGTTGAGAAATACACGCCGAAGAAATACAAGAAGACCGGTACGGACGCAGAGGAATAACTGTCTACGTCTAGGTTTCTTGACGGATTTACTTTGACTGTTTTCAACATGAAAGGGGTGAAGGTCCCGTGATAATTCGCTCCGAGGAAATATACAAAAGGCGAACAGCATTGTCAAAAGCTGTGGAACAAGAGATACCTTTGAAGATTGCCCGTGAGCTGGGCATTCATCTCCATTTTCTTGACAATCTGAACGATCTGCTCGGAATGTACACCTACCGCCATAAAGAGCGGCATATTCTTCTGAACTCCAACATGGAGTATCTGATCATGCAAATGGTTTGCGGTCACGAGATCGGGCATGATACCTTTCACCGTGATCTTGCCAAAGGAAACGAACCGCTCCCGGAGTTCGTGCTGTTCGATATGCGCACAAAACACGAATATGAGGCGAATGCGTTTGCCTCACACCTGATCATTGACGATGATGAGCTGATTGACCTGATGAAGCAGGACTACGATGTGGTGCAGCTTTCTGCTGCAATGGGAACAAACATCAACCTGATGCTGATCAAACTCAACGAGCTGAACCGCATGGGCTGGCAGCTCAACTTGCCGTATGTACCGCACTCTGACTTCCTGAAAATGTCAGACCGGAGGGTTGAATGAGGATGAAGGATAGTAATTAGATGAACGATACGACGACTATAAAAAGCCCTTTTCATGCCGCTTCCATCTTTAACGAACGCTTGGGGGCAGAGTTCAGCGAGGACAACCTTGTGCTGTGCTGCTTTCAGACGGAAAACCAGCAGGAAGTCTTTGAGCAGTTCTGCAAGCAGTATTTCCCTGACCGGCTGGAAGACCGATATACAGAGGACGGCTATTTTGACTTTCACGCCTCCGCTTTCGTTGGCAAAGAAGACGGCGCGGACGGAATCCTTCTGCGCACAGATATAGCGCGTCATCCGGCAGAGTTGAAGCACATTCTTCTGCATGAGCTGGCGCATATCTTCTGCACCCGCAACGAGATTGACGGAGATAATTTCTTTGAGCGATACTGCATGGACGATACCATCAGCCGCGAAGAGGACGGAACTATTAACGCCGGTTATGCGGTCTGGCGGGAACTGATTGCGGAGCTGATTGCATTTGAGCTGGATGACAACTGCGATGTAGTTCCGCTTCGACGCAAGAAAGATCTACTCAGCTATTACGAAGGAGAACTCCTAACCGGCAACGGAAAAATGGGCGTCAGCATGATTCTCTGCGAGGCAATGACCAGTGCTGAGGGCGAAGCGTCTATGACATGGGACGCTGCCAAAAGCAAGTTTACACGATTCAAGCCCTTTGATGATCCGCTGTACAGGGACTTGCTGGAACTGGTTTTTACACATGTTAGAGAATACTTTATCGTGATCGACCGCGACTTTATCTATGAAATTGGAGTGTTATATCTGACCATTGCCGCACAAGCGATGATTGCGTCCCTAAAGAACAGATTTCAGGAAGAATAGACAGACCGATAGAGAGAAAGGACGGGCAATGATATGAAATACAAGCTGTTTCGCTCCCCTGGTAATCTGGACAAGGCAATCCGGAAGCACGAACTGGTTGCCGTGGAAACCGGCAAGAGCATTGATGATGTGGCAAACGCGCTTATCCGTGCCGTTCGGGATGATCTTGCGGAAATGCCGGAGTATGCGCACTGTGAAACCGCTGCGTATGCACCGGAACCAATTCAGAAGCATCGCCGCGTAAGACGTTATCAGTATGAGATGATGGGTGTTGCTTACCCGCAGTATGCGGAGAAGAACATCCTGATTGATTATGGCGTGATTGAAGAGGCGGAGTAATGTCAAAGAGATATGCCAGACAACTACATAGTGCAGATGATTTGATTGCCGCCGTCGAGCAATACGGCTTTCTGCCCTTCTTTCGGAACGAGATTCACGGCTTCTCCATCGAGGAACTTTGCCCACCTGAGTTATGGTTTGCGGATGATGTAGATGGTCCGTGGGAATGGAAAGGACCGGCTGCGCGGAGCGGCAAATGTCTTTACGGCAAACTTTTCAACAAGAAGGCTGGATTTGTGAGTCGGGAGTGGATTCCGGACTTTGCGAACTTCCGGCGCGACGGCTATGACTTTGACGCCCGTTGGGATGACGGCTTGGCGTCCTACAAGGACAAGGAGCTTTATGAAGCCATAGCCGGTGAAGGCAGGATGCTTTCCAAACGGCTGAAAGAGGCTCTGAACTACCGCAAGGGCGGCAACATCGGCTTTGAAACTTGTATCACGAGACTGCAAATGCAGAGCTATGTCTGCATCGCGGATTTCGTCTATATGCAGGACAGATACGGAAGACCTTATGGCTGGGGTGTCGCAGAGTATGCGACTCCGGAGGAACTTTTCGGGTACGACCTTATCACATCTGCATATCAGCGAGACCCGCAGGAATCCAAAGAGCGCATGATGCAGCATCTTTCCTCCATCCTGCCGGGTGCATCTGTACAGCAGCTTACGAAGATATTGAAAGGATAAAACACAATGAGCAATAAACTTGTAGCATATTTTTCTGCGTCCGGCGTGACCGCAAAGGTTGCCGAGACGCTGGCAGAGGCAATCGGCGCGGACATCTTTGAGATTGAGCCGAAGGTGCCTTACACGGAAGCTGATCTGAACTGGATGGACAAGAAAGCCCGCAGCACGATTGAGATGAGCGATCCTGCCTCCCGTCCTGAGATTGCCGTCAAGCGGGACAACATGAAGGACTACGATACCATCTTTGTTGGCTTCCCGATCTGGTGGTATGTTGCGCCGACGATTATCAATACGTTCCTTGAGAGCTATGATCTGACCGGCAAGACAATCATCCCGTTTGCAACCTCCGGAGGAAGCGGCATTGGCAAGACGAACGAACGCCTTGTGCCGAGCTGCAAAGGCGCAAAGCTGATGGACGGCAAGGTTTTCAAAGGGCAGCGTCGGGCATCAGGAGCTTGCGGCGTGGGTTGAAGGACTTGGACTTTAAGGGACAGACAAATCGGGATTTGACGAGGTAAGTAATTATGGATGTGTGCAGTTTTATTAAGGCTGTGTTGGCTCAAGATGAGAACACAATCAGAAGTTTTTTCACAAAGATGCGTATGTGAATTGGCATTGTTCCAACGAACACTTTACGGTCGATGAGTTCATTATTGCAAACTGTGAATATCCAGGTGATTGGGATGGAACAGTTGAACGAGTTGAAGTGATAGGCGATTTATTCATCACGGTAACAAAAGTTTATCCCCAAGATAGAAGTGTATATTTCCATGTGGTGTCATTCATAAGAACAGCAAATGATAAAATTACGTCAATGGATGAATACTGGGCTGATGATGGAAATCCTCCACAATGGAGAATAGATAAGCACATAGGCACACCAATTATATAAATTCAAGTTTAACGAACAGGAGATGATGAACGCATGAAAATCCTACATGAACTATCTTGGTTGTGGGAAACGCTGGGCATTGCGCTTGCGTCTGCGGCTGTCTGCATAGCTTGCGCCGCACTGATCTGCAAGGCGGCGAAGAAGAAACTCAGCAAAAAGGTGTTGGCAGCCATAGGAGCAGCGGCATTTGTGGGCGCTATTCTGGCGGTCATTCTGATCGCCCGGACGCCGATGCCGCTTTTGATAGGACGGAGAACTTGATGGGCAGAGCATAGCCCCTGCCTTTATACACTGAAATCCTTCTACGCCTCCGTAGAGTGCCGGTAGCGCGGCTTAGATCCTCTTGACACAAACCTCGTCGTTTCAGATGAGAGCCGTACCGACAAAACCATCTGCCTTGCCGTAACTCCATCCCTAAAGAGCTACGGTATCTCAGGCCGTGGCCGTCTGTTTGAGGTAAAGCAGCGAGTGAAGGAAGCCAATGCCGGACGGCAGCATGACGCACCGGGACACAGATTGGACGGCACATCACACTTCTTCTCGGAGCTGCAAGCAGACCCTTCTCTGGCGATTGACTTCATCATCGCACCGCCGCGCATGGCTTACTACATGGAGTACAGCACCCGGATTTATAATGTCTATCTCAAGTATGTCGCACCGGAGGACATTGTGGTCTACTCCATTGATGAGGTATTCATGGATGTCACCGACTACCTGAATACTTACAAGCTCTCGGCACATGACCTCGCCATGAAGATCATCCTCGATGTGCTGAACACGACCGGCATCACCGCGACAGCCGGCATCGGCACCAACCTGTTCCTGTGCAAGGTAGCGATGGACATCGTGGCCAAGCACATCCCCGCCGACAAAAACGGAGTCCGCATTGCCGAGTTGGATGAAATGAAGTTCCGGCAGGAGCTTTGGTCACATCAGCCTCTCACCGACTTCTGGCGCGTGGGTCGGGGCATTGCCAAGAAACTTGAGCAGAACGGGATGTTTACGATGGGTGATGTTGCCCTCTGTTCAGAGCGGAACGAGGACTTGCTTTACAAGCTCTTCGGCAAGAATGCGGAGCTGCTGATCGACCATGCGTGGGGCTGGGAGCCTACCACTATTGAGGCAATCAAGGCATACCGTCCCAGCTCCAACAGCCTCAGCTCCGGTCAGGTATTGCACTGTCCCATACGAGCCGCAGAAGGCGAAGCTGGTTGTCCGAGAGATGACGGATTTGCTTGTGCTGGACTTGGTGGACAAGGGGCTTGTCACCGATCAGATGGTTCTCACCGTGGGCTATGATATTGAGAACCTGACCGACCCAGCACGACGGGCAAAGTATCACGGCGCTATTGAGACGGATCACTATGGAAGGCAGATTCCAAAACAGGCGCACGGCTCTATCAACCTTGACGAACACACATCATCTACCCGCAAAATAATGTGTGCTGTGTCAGAGCTATTTGACCGGATAGTGGACAAGAATCTGCTTGTCCGCCGTATGTATGTTGTGGCAAATCATGTCCTGCCGGAAGCGGACGCACCGAAGAAAAATGACGGTGCTGTCCAGCTTGACCTCTTCACGGACTATGCCGCCGAAGAGGAAAAGCAGAAAGCCGAAGCTGCCGCCTTGGAACGGGAACGAAAAATCCAGAAGGCGGCTCTTGCCATCAAGAAGAAGTACGGAAAGAACGCCATCCTCAAGGCGATGAATCTTGAAGAAGGCGCAACCGCGAAAGACCGTAATGCGCAGATTGGGGACATAAGGCATGAAGCGAAACAGCTTGAAAAGATACATACTTCCAGCATTCGTGCTGGTTGTCTTTGAGATTGTTGCGATTACGCTATGGTTGACAAAGAATAATATTTTCTATCGGTTAAATTAGATGCTAAAAATTTGTAATTAAGAAGGAGGGATTCGTCATGTTGGTATTCCAAATGCGTAATGTAGATAAAACATCTACTGTTTTGAAACAGACTAAAAACAGTGATTACGCAGATAAATAAATACGTTAGATTAATTCCTACCAGTGACTAATCTTATGACTTTTTAAACAGATAACTAAAATTACAAACAAATCGTTTAACTTCTGTATTTATTTATAGATGTAATCACTTCAGGAGTGATTACATGAACAAAAAAATATAAAATATTCTCAAAACTTTTTAACGAGTGAAAAGTACTCAACCAAATAATAAAACAATTGAATTTAAAAGAAACCGATACCGTTTACGAAATTGGAACAGGTAAAGGGCATTTAACGACGAAACTGGCTAAAATAAGTAAACAGGTAACGTCTATTGAATTAGACAGTCATCTATTCAACTTATCGTCAGAAAAATTAAAACTGAATACTCGTGTCACTTTAATTCACCAAGATATTCTACAGTTTCAATTCCCTAACAAACAGAGGTATAAAATTGTTGGGAATATTCCTTACCATTTAAGCACACAAATTATTAAAAAGTGGTTTTTGAAAGCCATGCGTCTGACATCTATCTGATTGTTGCAGAAGGATTCTACAAGGGTACCTTGGATATTCACCGAACACTAGGGTTGCTCTTGCACACTTAAGTCTCGATTCAGCAATTGCTTAAGCTGCCAGCGGAATGCTTTCGTCCTAAACCAAAAGTAAACAGTGTCTTAATAAAACTTACCCGCCATACCACAGATGTTCCAGATAAATATTGGAAGCTATATACGTACTTTGTTTCAAAATGGGTCAATCGAGAATATCGTCAACTGTTTACTAAAAATCAGTTTCATCAAGCAATGAAACACGCCAAAGTAAACAATTTAAGTACCGTTACTTATGAGCAAGTATTGTCTATTTTTAATAGTTATCTATTATTTAACGGGAGGAAATAATTCTATGAGTCGCTTTTGTAAATTTGGAAAGTTACACGTTACTAAAGGGAATGTAGATAAATTATTAGGTATACTACTGACAGCTTCCAAGGAGCTAAAGCGCTCGGGACCCCATTAAGTATTTTTTTAAAAGCATGGTCGCAAGTTTCACTAGCAGCCATGCTTTTATTGAATCATTGTAGGACATTTTAAAGATAATTGCCCACTTTAAAATTAAACATGTGCTTAGAATCGTTCTAGGCAACACCAATAACAATCACTAATCACAAGTGATTTGTGATTAATCACTTGTGATTTACAAGGTGTAACGATATAATTAAATGGAAAACGTGCAAAATATTTACATAAACAGGAGGGAGAAACTTGGAACTAGCATTTAGAGAAAGCTTAAAAAGATGAGAGGTACCAAATCAAAAGAAAAATTCTCCCAAGAATTAGAAATGAGTAGATCAAATTATTCATTGATTGAATCAGGAAAATCAGATCCGACATTAAAAACATTGGAACGAATTGCAGAATTGACAAACTCAACCTTAGTTATTGACTTAATTCCTAATGAATTAGAACAAGTAGAGTTGCAAATAGAAGAAGAGAAGCAATGATTGTCGTTAATATATTTAACGAAATTGTTGCTTATTTTTTTTAAAAGCGGTATACTAGATATAACGAAACAACGAACTGAATAAAGAATACAAAAAAAGAGCCACGACCAACTTATTTTCCGCCAAGAAAATAAGTTGCGAGCCTTAATTGATTACCACCAATCAATTAAAGAAGTCGAGACCCGAAATTTGGTAAAGTATTTAATTACTTTATTAATCAGATACTTAAATATCTGTAAACCCATTATATCGGGTTTTTGAGGGAATTTCAAGTCTTTAAGAAGATACCAGGCAATCAATTAAGAAAAACTTAGTTGATTGCCTTTTTGTTGTGATTCAACTTTGATCGTAGCTTCTAACTAATTAATTTTCGTAAGAAAGGAGAACAGCTGAATGAATATCCCTTTTGTTGTAGAAACTGTGCTTCATGACGGCTTGTTAAAGTACAAATTTAAAAATAGTAAAATTCGCTCAATCACTACCAAGCCAGGTAAAAGCAAAGGGGCTATTTTTGCGTATCGCTCAAAAAAAGCATGATTGGCGGACGTGGCGTTGTTCTGACTTCAGAAGAAGCGATTCACGAAAATCAAGATACATTTACGCATTGGACACCAAACGTTTATCGTTATGGTACGTATGCAGACGAAAACCGTTCATACACGAAAGGACATTCTGAAAACAATTTAAGACAAATCAATACCTTCTTTATTGATTTTGATATTCACACGGCAAAAGAAACTATTTCAGCAAGCGATATTTTAACAACAGCTATTGATTTAGGTTTTATGCCTACGTTAATTATCAAATCTGATAAAGGTTATCAAGCATATTTTGTTTTAGAAACGCCAGTTTATGTGACTTCAAAATCAGAATTTAAATCTGTCAAAGCAGCCAAAATAATCTCGCAAAATATCCGAGAATATTTTGGAAAGTCTTTGCCAGTTGATCTAACGTGCAATCATTTTGGGATTGCTCGTATACCAAGAACGGACAATGTAGAATTTTTTGATCCCAATTACCGTTATTCTTTCAAAGAATGGCAAGATTGGTCTTTCAAACAAACAGATAATAAGGGCTTTACTCGTTCAAGTCTAACGGTTTTAAGCGGTACAGAAGGCAAAAAACAAGTAGATGAAGCGTGTGCTTGATTTAGGATGCGGCTATGGATGGCACTGTATATATGCGATGGAAAACGGTGCTTCCTCTGTAGTAGGTGTTGATATTTCTCATAAAATGCTCGAAGTAGCAAAAGGAAAACCCATTATCCACAGATTGAATATGAATGCTGTGCCATAGAAGATGTGGATTTCCCAGAGGAGAGCTTTGATGTAATACTAAGTTCGCTTGCGTTTCATTATGTAGCAGACTATGAGAATTTAATAAAAAAGATATATAGGATGCTGAAGGCTGGTGGCAATTTAGTTTTTACAGTTGAACATCCTGTTTTTACTGCTCATGGAACACAAGACTGGTATTATAACGAAAAAGGAGAAATACTGCATTTCCCGGTGGACAATTATTATTATGAGGGCAAACGGACAGCTATGTTTTTGGAAGAAAAGGTTACAAAATATCATAGAACACTGACCACATATCTAAATACACTGCTTTCAAATAGTTTTATAATAAATCAGATTGTGGAGCCACAGCCGCCAGAGAACATGATGGATATTCCGGGGATGGCGGATGAAATGCGACGCCCAATGATGCTGATTGTATCGGCAAAAAAGAAGATGTAATAATATAGAAAAAAAATAAACGAGGAGTATGTAAATGAGATCAGAAAAAGAAATGATGGATTTAGTACTTTCTTTAGCAGAACAGGATGAACGTATTCGAATTGTGACCCTTGAGGGGTCACGCGCAAATATTAATATACCTAAAGATGAATTTCAGGATTATGATATTACATATTTTGTAAGTGATATAGAACCGTTTATATCTAATGATGACTGGCTTAATCAATTTGGGAATATAATAATGATGCAAAAACCGGAGGATATGGAATTATTCCCACCTGAAGAAAAGGGATTTTCCTATCTTATGCTATTTGATGATTACAATAAAATAGACCTTACCTTATTGCCCCTGGAAGAGTTAGATAATTACCTAAAGGGCGATAAATTAATAAAGGTTCTAATTGATAAAGATTGTAGAATTAAAAGGACATAGTTCCGACTGATATAGATTATCATGTAAGAAAGCCAAGCGCAAGGGAGTATGATGATTGCTGCAATGAATTTTGGAATGTAACACCTTATGTTATTAAAGGATTGTGCCGTAAGGAAATTTTATTTGCTATTGATCATTTTAATCAGATTGTTCGCCATGAGCTGCTGAGAATGATATCATGGAAGGTCGGCATCGAAACAGGCTTTAAATTAAGTGTAGGCAAGAACTATAAGTTTATTGAAAGGTATATATCCGAGGATTTGTGGGAGAAACTTTTGTCCACCTACCGGATGGATTCCTATGAAAACATATGGGAAGCATTATTTCTATGCCATCAATTGTTCAGGGCGGTATCCGGTGAGGTGGCGGAAAGGCTTCATTATGCCTATCCGGAGTATGATAGGAATATAACAAAATATACCAGGGACATGTATAAAAAATACACTGGTAAAACCGGCTGCCTGGATAGCACATATGCCGCTGATATAGAAGAGAGGCGGGAACAGTGATTACAGAAATGAAAGCAGGGCACCTGAAAGATATCGATAAACCCAGCGAACCATTTGAGGTGATAGGTAAGATTATACCGAGGTATGAAAACGAGAATTGGACCTTTACAGAATTACTATGAAGCGCCATATTTAAAAAGCTACCAAGACGAAGAGGATGAAGAGGATGAGGAGGCAGATTGCCTTGAATATATTGACAATACTGATAAGATAATATATCTTTACTACCAAGACGATAAATGCGTCGGAAAAGTTAAACTGCGAAAAAATTGGAACCGGTACGCTTATATAGAAGATATCGCCGTATGTAAGGATTTCAGGGGGCAAGGCATAGGCAGCGCGCTTATCAATATATCTATAGAATGGGCAAAGCATAAAACTTGCATGGACTAATGCTTGAAACCCAGGACAATAACCTTATAGCTTGTAAATTCTATCATAATTGTGGTTTCAAAATCGGCTCCGTCGATACTATGTTATACGCCAACTTTGAAAACAACTTTGAAAAAGCTGTTTTCTGGTATTTAAGGATTTAGAATGCAAGGAACAGTGAATTGGAGTTCGTCTTGTTATAATTAGCTTCTTGGGGTATCTTTAAATACTGTAGAAAAGAGGGAGGAAATAATAAATGGCTAAAATGAGAATATCACCGGAATTGAAAAAACTGATCGAAAAATACCGCTGCGTAAAAGATACGGAAGGAATGTCTCCTGCTAAGGTATATAAGCTGGTGGGAGAAAATGAAAACCTATATTTAAAAATGACGGACAGCCGGTATAAAGGGACCACCTATGATGTGGAACGGGAAAAGGACATGATGCTATGGCTGGAAGGAAAGCTGCCTGTTCCAAAGGTCCTGCACTTTGAACGGCATGATGGCTGGAGCAATCTGCTCATGAGTGAGGCCGATGGCGTCCTTTGCTCGGAAGAGTATGAAGATGAACAAAGCCCTGAAAAGATTATCGAGCTGTATGCGGGGTGCATCAGGCTCTTTCACTCCATCGACATATCGGATTGTCCCTATACGAATAGCTTAGACAGCCGCTTAGCCGAATTGGATTACTTACTGAATAACGATCTGGCCGATGTGGATTGCGAAAACTGGGAAGAAGACACTCCATTTAAAGATCCGCGCGAGCTGTATGATTTTTTAAAGACGGAAAAGCCCGAAGAGGAACTTGTCTTTTCCCACGGCGACCTGGGAGACAGCAACATCTTTGTGAAAGATGGCAAAGTAAGTGGCTTTATTGATCTTGGGAGAAGCGGCAGGGCGGACAAGTGGTATGACATTGCCTTCTGCGTCCGGTCGATCAGGGAGGATATCGGGGAAGAACAGTATGTCGAGCTATTTTTTGACTTACTGGGGATCAAGCCTGATTGGGAGAAAATAAAATATTATATTTTACTGGATGAATTGTTTTAGTACCTAGATTTAGATGTCTAAAAAGCTTTAACTACAAGCTTTTTAGACATCTAATCTTTTCTGAAGTACATCCGCAACTGTCCATACTCTGATGTTTTATATCTTTTCTAAAAGTTCGCTAGATAGAGTTCTATATTAGAGATGTAAAGAGTTTTGGTGAAGAGGTTTGTGAGTATGGCTTTTATAACCAGGGTGCAATGAGAAGCACTAACAGCAGCTAGCTTAAGAACGCATAGGATATACTTTTTATGGAAGTCACAGAGGAGGAATAAAATTTGAACAGGATTAACAGAGTAACCTCTATTCTTATTCAGCTGCAATCAAAAAAAAATGGTTTCTATCTGTTCAATTTCAGCTATATTGGAATATCCATCACATTGGGGCTTGTTCTCTTTGCACAGAATTATAAACACGCAAGGCGTGTTGTACAGCTTCTTGTCGGTCTCTATATGCTCATCTATTTGGGGCTTATCTGTAATGAGAATATGCAGATTGAGGGTTTTTGGTATTATCTCTTCACTGGTGTTTTTGAAGCTGCGACAATCCACTATGCCGTAGCAAAGATTTTCGGACCGCTGATTTTCGGACGTGGATGGTGTGGCTATGCGTGTTGGACAGCAATGGTACTTGACTTCCTTCCGTATAAAACACCGGATCATAAAAGGCGAAAAATTGGATGGATCAGATACATCGTTTTCCTTGTTGCCCTTGTTTTCGTTGCGGCTTTATTTATTGCTGATGTGGCGAATATTGAAGGTATCATGTTTTGGGCATTTATCGTTGGAAATGCACTCTACTATGTTGTTGGTATCACTCTTGCGATTGCATTCAAAGACAACAGAGCTTTCTGCAAATATATCTGTCCCATTACAGTGTTTTTGAAACCGATGAGCTACTTTGCATTATTCAGAATTAAGTGTGATAAAAGCAAGTGCGTATCGTGTGGTAAATGCAAGAAAGTTTGTCCTATGGATGTGGATGTAACCGACAACTCAAGAAGACGGAAAAACGGAACAGAGTGTATTTTATGTATGGAGTGCGTTAAGAGTTGTCCGAAAGATGCACTATAACAAATCGAAGCGGAGGGAAAATAATTGAAGGATTTATACGAGGACATCATCAATCGGCCTCATCATGTCTCGAAGGCAAGACCGCAAATGTCGAAACTCGAACGGGCGGCGCAGTTTGCCCCTTTGCTGCACTGACCGGATATGACTCCGCCATCAAAGGAAACCGGGCGTCTGACCGATGAAAGGATTGAGCTTGACGAGGAAGCTTTAACTGCATTGGACATGAAGTATCAGCTTCTCATGGATGCCCTCGATGACGAACCGGAAGTCACCATTACCTACTTCCAGCCCGATGAGCGGAAGGCTGGCGGAAAAATTTGTATCAGCAGTCGGCGCAGTCAAAAGATCGATGATTTTGAGCGGCGAATCACCATGCAGGACGGCACAAAGGATTCCGATGGATGACGTTCTAAGTATTGACGGAGAGCTGTTCTCATCGCTGGAATAATGTCGCTTGCCATGCGACCAAATGAAGTGAATACCGAAGTACAATATGACTGTAAGGTGAGACGCCAAGCAGTCATATTTTTTATATACGGAGGTACTGAACATGAGAAAGAACTTGACGGAGATCGTATTCATCCTTGATCGCAGCGGCTCTATGAGCGGGCTGGAAGCAGACACCATCGGAGGCTTCAACTCCATGATTGAAAAGCAGAAAAAGGAGAATGGCGAGGCATTGATCTCTACCGTCCTCTTTGACAACGTGAGCGAGGTTATCCATGACCGTGTGCCGGTTCAGAAGGTCGAGCCGATGACCGACAGGGACTATTCCGTTCGCGGCTGCACCGCGCTTCTGGATGCTATCGGCGGAGCGATTCATCACATTGGGAATGTCCATAAGTACGCAAGAAAAGAGGATGTCCCTGAACACACACTGTTCGTCATCACAACGGATGGCATGGAGAATGCAAGCCGCCGTTATGACAGCGAGAAGGTCAAGAAGATGATTGAACGACAGAAGGAAAAGTACGGCTGGGAGTTTCTTTTCCTCGGTGCAAACATTGATGCAGTTGAGACGGCAAAGCATTTTGGAATTGGAGCAGATCGAGCGGTCAATTACCACTCTGACCGCGAGGGAACGCAACTCAACTATGAAGTTCTGAGCGAAGCGGTTTCTGCTGTCCGATGCAGCGTACCGCTGGGTACGAATTGGAAAAAACGTATTGATGAGGACTACAATTCCAGAAAGGACGGGAGAAAGTAATGAGAATAATCACCGTAAAAGGGACAGGCAATGTCTCCGCAAGACCGGATTACATCATCCTATCCCTGAACATTGAAGTCTTATCTGAAACCTATGACCGCGCAATGTCGGAAGCTGCCGAGAGAATCGAAAGACTGCAAGGTGCCGCAGTCCGCGTTGGGTATCGCAAGGAAGACCTGAAAACCACGAGCTTTGATGTCCAGACAAGGTACGAGAATGTCAAGGATCGGCAAGGAAATTACAAGCGAGAGTTTGCCGGATATGCTTGCAGCTATCGCTTGAAACTTGCCTTTGACTTTGACAGCAAGCAGCTTGCAAAGGTCATTTCTGCGATTGCGGATTGTGGGGCGCAACCAGAACTCAGCATTGCGTTCACCGTGAAAAACCCGGCAAGAGTCAGCGAAGAGCTGCTGATCAATGCGACGGAGAACGCCAGGGCAAAGGCGGAGATTCTTTGCGAAGCATCAGGCAGTACGCTTGGGCAGTTGCTCAACATCGACTACAACTGGGGCGAACTCAATGTTTTTCCAGAACAAGCTACGATGTTGAAGACTGCATTCAGCCTCTCATGGCGATGAGCAAGTGCGCCGCACCTGAGATTGAGCCGGTTGATATTGATGTGACAGACACAGTGGCTTTCACATGGGAAATCCAATGATTTTTTGACTTTTTGAAATCCGGTACTCAACAAACGCCCTTTTTGTGTCCGTTGTAAAGTGAAGGGACATTTCACGGAGGAATCTTCGGGGAATACGATTTTGGGAGATTAGCAAGCACAGCCGGTGTCCGTACACACGGCGATTTTCGAGTAAAGGGAACCCTGCCCTTACTCTTCAAATTGCTTGTTGGGATGTCTCCCAAACCCTCTATCTTTACGAAAGGACGGAATGCCTATGGCAAACAGAACAAGGCCAATACGCATTGAGTTTTGCGTATCGGAAAATGAGCATCGGATCATCAAATCAAAGATGGCGCAGCTCGGAACAAACAATATGGGCGCGTATCTCAGAAAGATGGCGATTGACGGTTACATCATCAAGGTGGACTATACCCAGCAGAAGAAACTTGCCGCCGCTGTCAGCCGTGCTGCGTCAAATATCAACCAGATTTGCCGCCGCATCAACTCAAAGGGAAACCTGTATGAGGATGATGTCGCCGAGCTGAAAGAGAGGCAAAAGGAAATATGGCAGTTACTAAAATCAAGCCAATCCGAGGAACTGTAAACAAGGCGCTTGCCTATATCCTCGACCCGGAAAAGACTGACGATCAGCTCTATGTTTCCTCTTTCGGCTGTGCAGCCAGCGACGCGGCAGCAAAGGAATTTGAGTGGACACGAAATCTCGCTGCCCAGCAAGGAATGCAGATGCCGAAGGTGATTGCCCGACACCTGATTCAATCCTTCGACATCGGAGAAGTCACGCCGGAGATGGCGCATGAAATCGGAAAACAGTTTGCCGACGAATGGCTGAAAGGCAAGTATGAATATGTGATCGCCACCCACATCGACAAGGGGCATTGCCATAATCACATCATCTTCAATGCTGTCAATTTTGTAGACTACCATGCCTATCGGAGCAACAAGCGGACATATCGGGAAATGCGCCAACTCAGCGACGAAATCTGTAAGGAACATGGGCTTTCCGTGATCCCACCCTCACAGAGCAAGGGAATGGACTACAAAGGAATACACCGAAGCCAAACGCGGCACGAGCTGGAAGCAAAAGCTCAAGCAGACCATCGACCGCTGCATCATCACAGCGAAGGATTACGATGAGTTTTTGAAACTCATGCAGGAAGCCGGATATGAAATCAAGACCGGAAAATACATCTCCTTCCGTGCTGAGGGACAGGAGCGTTTTACCCGTGCAAAGACCATCGGAGACAACTACACCGAGGAACGGATCAAAGAGCGCATTCAGGGGCGCGGGAACCGCAAGCGCCAGATGCAGACCTCTCGCCGGGGTATCTCCCTCATCAGCGACATTCAGGAGCGCATCCAGCGCATCGGCAGCAAAGGGTACGAGCACAAAGCGAAGCTCACCATTCTCAAGGAGGCTGCGCGTACTCTCAACTACCTGACCGAGAACAACCTTCTGCAATATGCTGACCTTGAAAAGAAAGCCGAGGACATTCACAGCTCCTATGCCCGAACCGGCAATGAGTTGAAAAGCGTTGAGGCCAGACTGCGCGAGGTGCAGCCGCTTATCAAAAATATCTCGAACTATCAGCGGCTCAAACCGGTTTATGATGCCTATATGAAGGTGGCTGACAAGCCAGCGTTTCGATCCAAACACGAAGCCGAGCTTGTCATCTATGAGGCGGCAAGAAGCACTCTGCTCGCCATGCAGGGCGACGGAAAATTGCCGAGCTTGAAATCCCTGCAAGCCGAACAGCAACGGCTCGTGGACGAGCAGCAGCGCCTTTATGACGAACGCGCCAAGTTGAAAAAAAGAAGCTCGCCTGATTGACACGATGAAGGCGAATGTGGATGATTTCCTCAGTCCCTCGATGGCAAAGGAACAGGAGAAATCCCGCAGCGGAGAACTCGAATAAGCAACAAGGCTCACTGCTCACTTTGGGGAGTGAGCCTTTCACATTTTACAACGCAAAACAACGAGAGAATACAGTAAATCACATTGATTATTCTATTCTCCCGTGGTAAATTGATAATGCATAGACTGAATCGCAAAGAACGACTTCTCAGATCCTTGCGTGAACTTAACGATGCCCATAATCTGATAGACTGTCAGCCATTCTTTCGATTACACGGAAGGAGATACAATGTTTCAGAAAGTGATTTATAAAAGGCAATACAATAAACCTACAATAGAGGAAATAGAAGCTGAGATAGCCGATGAACCTATACCAGCCGAAGTAAAAGAACCCGCTCCGTCAAAAGATAAATGTTCATCAAAGGACATATTCAAACAGCTCAATGAGGGCGCAGTTTATGTGCCGCTTCCTGAGCGGAAACCTATCGCCAAGGTATTTATCAGTCAAGCCATCGAAATATCTGAGAACTACCAAATTGACACTGAAATCAGACAAGGTGCCGGGACAGTCACGGTAATTTTCTCATTCGATTGCGGCGGTGCAATGGGCTTCTTGAAAAGCGTGATCCAGTATGCCGATGACATTTCTTTTTTTCTCAAGCACAAATGGATATGAGATCGTCCTTGCTCTCGATTTTTACACTTACGCATTATACCGGCACGGAAGGAAGATGCGTCCCTGACTATTTTGGCCTGTGCATTGCGCAGGCTTTTTTATTATTGTGCAGCAATCCAAGAACTTGAAATTTATTTTGAATTTTCGGACGGATGAATTGCGTTTGTGGAGCTTTCGATGTATAATAAAATGAGGGTCACTATAAACGGTTGAGTGAGGTGCAGTGATGAAGATAAGCTACAAAAAATTATGGGTAATGCTGATTGGCAGGATAAACTTCTGGATGATGTCCGCTGGCAGTATGGCACTCCCCCGGCTGGGAATGCCAACTTTGCATGGTTGCAGCACATGATCTGGCATCTCGCACCTAACGGGCGGATTGGTATGGTGCTTGCGAATGGCTCACTATCTTCTCAGTCTGGCGGTGAGGGCGAGATCCGAAAGAACATCATCAACGCTGACCTTGTGGACTGTATTGTCGCTATGCCGTCCCAGCTCTTCTACACAACACAGATTCCGGTGTCGCTCTGGTTCCTTGCCAAGAACAAAAAGCAAAAGGGCAAGACGCTGTTCATTGACGCACGAAAGCTCGGCACGATGGTCACACGAAAGCTGCGAGAGCTGACCGACGCGGACATCCAGAGGATTGCGGACACCTACAACGCATTTGTTGACGGAACTCTTGAAGATGAAAAGGGCTTCTGTGCTGTTGTGCCCACTCAGGATATTGCCAAGCAGGACTACATTCTTACGCCGGGGCGCTATGTGGGCATTGAAGAACAGGAAGATGACGGCGAACCGTTTGAAGAAAAGATGGGCCGCTTGACCTCCGAGCTTTCCGAACTGTTTGCGAAATCCCATGAGCTTGAGGCCGAGATCAAGGAGAGATTGGGGGCGATTGGGTATGAAATCTAAACTTCACATCGGATTCAATTTGCCTCTCAATACACAAGACACCGAAAGCATTACATATGGATGCAGGGCAAATAATCCAGAAATATGTCGCTTCTATATGCTTGATGGAGTATGTGCATTTGTATGTGATGATCAATTATGTAGGCACCCTTCCCGTTCATGGGTGAAGCAGTATGAAAAGCTCAAGGAGGCGGAACATGATTGAATGCAGGACAATAAAAGAGTTGTGTTCAGTCGTTGTCGATTGCCCGCACTCA
>VOFH01000539.1_pt1 | contig 18001 bp, 32 predicted proteins | sample 5384091 | NCBI WGS metagenome assembly VOFH01 (sample SAMN12384727, study PRJNA508395) | human gut metagenome | isolation source: healthy gut G | host: Homo sapiens
CGGCTGTGTTAAGATCACACCGGCCCATGATCCAAATGACTTTGAGGTTGGAAAGCGCCATAACTTAGAAGGAGATCGTTATCTTAAATGATGACGCTACTATCAATGTGCCTGGACCATACTTCGGCATGGACCGTTATGAGGCAAGAAAAGCCATGGTAGCAGACCTGGACAAAATGGGTCTGTTAGTAAAGATCGTTCCTCATTCCCACAATGTAGGTACTCATGACCGCTGTAAGACTACAGTAGAGCCTATGGTAAAAACAGCAGTGGTTTGAAAAATGGACGAAATGGCTAAACCTGCCATTGAAGCTTTAAAGAACGGCCAGTTAAAATTCGTTCCGGAAAGCTTTGGAAAAACATATCTTCACTGGTTAGAGAACATCCGTGACTGGTGTATTTCAGACAGTTATGGTGGGGCCACAGGATCCCTGCATATTACTGCCAGGACTGCGGCAATGTTGTAGTTGCAAAAGAAGCACCAGCTGTATGCCCGAAGTGCGGAAAGACTCATTTTAAACAGGATGAGGATACTCTGGATACCTGGTTCTCCTCTGCATTATGGCCATTCTCTACTCTTGGCTGGCCAAACAAGACAGAGGACCTGGATTATTTCTATCCCACAGATGTACTGGTAACAGGATATGATATCATCTTCTTCTGGGTGATCCGTATGGTATTCTCCGGTATTGAACAGACTGGCAAGTGCCCATTTAACACTGTTCTCATCCATGGTCTGGTAAGAGACTCCCAGGGACGGAAGATGAGCAAATCCCTCGGAAACGGAATCGATCCGCTGGAGGTGGTTGACAAGTACGGCGCAGATGCGCTGCGTATGACACTGATCACCGGAAATGCCCCCGGAAATGATATGCGTTTCTATTGGGAGCGTGTAGAAAACAGCCGCAACTTTGCAAATAAGGTATGGAATGCTTCCCGTTTCATTATGATGAATATTGAAAAGGCAGCTGATATTTCGGTGTTACTGAAAAAGACCTGACACTGGCAGATAAGTGGATCCTTTCAAGGTAAATGCACTGACTAAGGATGTAACAGAAAATCTGGATAAATATGAATTAGGTATCGCTCTTCAGAAGGTATATGACTTTATCTGGGAAGAGTTCTGCGACTGGTACATTGAAATGGTTAAACCAAGACTGTACAATGAAGAGGATGAGACTAAGGCCGCAGCTATCTGGACTTTAAAGAACGTACTGATCCAGGCATTAAAGCTGCTGCACCCATTTATGCCGTTTATCACAGAAGAGATCTTCTGTAATTTACAGGAAAAGGAAGAGACAATTATGCTTTCTGACTGGCCTGTATATAAGAAAGAGTGGGCATTTGAGGCAGAGCATGAGGCTACTGAAACTATTAAAGAGGCAGTAAGAGCCATCCGTAATGTGCGCACATCCATGAACGTTCCGCCAAGCAAGAAGGCAACTGTTTATGTAGTATCTGAGGATGATGCTGTATTAAAGATCTTTGAGAACAGCCGCAGTTTCTTCGCATTCTTAGGCTATGCCGGCGAAGTCATCCTGCAGAAGGATAAAGCAGGCATTGGTGATGATGCAGTTTCTGCAGTTATCCACAAGGCAGTTATCTACATGCCATTTGCAGAATTAGTAGACATTGAAAAGAGATCCAGCGCTTAAAGGCAGAGGAAAAACGTCTGGAGGGCGAATTAAAAGCGTTCTCATGCTATGCTTGGAAATGAGAAGTTTGTAAGCAAGGCTCCACAGGCCAAGATTGATGAAGAGAAGGCAAAACTGGAGAAATATACCCAGATGATGGATCAGGTAAAGATACGTCTGTCACAGCTTGAAAAGTAAGTTTAAGTTAATGAAAACGGCCCGGATGGCAGTCTATTTGCCCTTCGGACCGTTTGCCAAACAGAAGGAATAGGGTATGGAAGCACAATGGGAAGGAAATCTTGATACGTTTGGCGGTTTTGCTCTTTCTTTTGATGGTCTGTGTCTACGGATGATGGAAGCCGTTCCAGAAAGGTCTGGAATCTTTTAAGCTACCTTATTTTAAACAGAGAACGGGATCTGGGGGTGGCAGAGCTTTCCCAGCTGCTGTGGCAGGATAAAGATGAGAGGAAAATCCTTATGGAGCCTTAAAAACACTGGTATTCCGCGTTCGCCGCCTGTTAGAAGAAGCCGGTTTCCCGGCAACGGCTATGGTACTTAGCAGTAAAGGCATTTACCGGTGGAATCCGCAGTTGTCCATGAAAGTGGATGGAGAAGAATTTGAACATTTAAGTAAGCTGTGTCTGGCAGAAGCGTTTGATATGGAAACAGGAAAAGAGCAGTGGAAAACTGCACTTTCTCTTTATAAAGGAGAATTTCTTCCAGGAGCCGGTGATGCTGCCTGGATGAAAGAAAAAAGAGAGTTTTACAGTGGCCTTTATAAAAGGCTGGTGCGTAAAGTGTGTCTATGGCTTCTTGAAACAAGGCAGTATAAAGAGGCAGAACAGATCGCAGATGCAGGTTTAAGTCTTTATGAATACCAGGAAGAATTTGAAGGCTGCAAGATCTTAGCTCTTTACTACATGGGACAGGTGGAAGCCGCTTTAAACCGGTATCTTATGGCAATGGACAAATTTTATAAGGAACACCAGCTTACACCTTCTGATCAATTTAAGGAATTGTACCATCTGGTAAGCACCAGTCATTTAGAAGAGCCAAAATCATTTGAGGATATTGCTGCAGAATTATCAGAGCCGGAAATCCCAACAGAGAAACAGACAGAGAACCGTTTCAGGGCTTATGAATGTGAGTATTCAGTCTTTAAACGTCTGTTCTGGCTGGAACGCAGGGCAGTGGCCAGAAGCGGCGAGTCCGTATATTTGTGTTTGTTGAGTATAGAATGGCCAGATGGCAGAAAAATGAAGGCGGATGTGTTAGGCAGGGCTGCAGAGCGGATGAAGATGGTGATCCAGGGTTCCCTGCGGGCCAGTGATATTTTCTCCCGTTATAGTGTGTGCCAGTATGTTGTACTTATCCCTGCTGCGACCTACGAAAACTGTGAGGCAGTGATGGAGCGGATCACGCTTGGGCCTTTAACAAAGGGTATGTGCGCAAAGATGTGGCTGCAGTAAGCCGGATCACAGCGGTTTTTCCTGCGGACCGCGAATGCTTTTGACCTCTCTGATACTGAATTGCTACGTGCATTGCACTCCTCAATATAAAAATTTACATAGGATTAATTAAAATGAAATTGAAAAATGCATTGATATTACTTTTGACAGCTACCATCTGGGGTGTTGCATTTGTTGCCCAGAGTGTAGGAATGGATTATGTACAGCCTTTTACTTTTAATGGGGTGCGAAGCATCATCGGCGGTCTTGTGCTTATCCCTGTGATCTTTGTCCTGGATAGAAAGAAGAAGGCAGAAGAAAAAAAGATTATAAGGCACCAGGCGACAGAAAAACGCTGATCTTGGAGGCGGTATCTGCTGTGGTGTTGCTCTTGGTATTGCAACTAATTTACAGCAGTTTGGTGTAATGTATACAAGTGTGGGAAAGGTTGGCTTTATTACTGCCTGCTACATTATCATTGTGCCGGTTTTAAGCTTGTTTTTAGGTAAAAATGCAGTCCGGCTGTTGCAGGAGCAGTTGTTCTTGCTGTTGCAGGTCTTTACCTGCTTTGCATGTCAGGAAGTGAACGGGGGATCCAGAAGGGTGATTTCCTTGTTATGATCTTTCCTTTATTTTCTCTATCCATATTATGATCGTTGACTATTTTTCACCGGCAGTAGACGGAGTGAAAATGTCCTGCATCAGTTTTTGGTAAGTGGTGCTATTTCACTGGTAGGTATGCTGATCTTTGAAGAACCGCACATTACACAGATCCTTATAGCATGGAAGCCTATTCTTTATGCAGGTGTTATGTCCTGTGGCGTGGGATATACCTTACAGATCGTGGGACAGAAGGGGTCGATCCAGCCAGTGCTTCTTTGATCTTAAGTCTGGAGTCAACATTTCTGTACTTGCAGGCTGGCTGCTCTTAGGACAGAAGATGACAGGAAGAGATCCTGGCTGTGTTCTTATGTTTTTAGCTATTTGTGCTGGCACAGGCGCCGGACGTTATTTTAAGTCGAAAAACGGGGGAAGATAGAGTTGCGGACCCTGTAAAATTCGTATACTATGGAAGAGGATCCTTGTTTTGTAAATATGATTCTGGAAAGGACTTGGAAAAATATGGAAGAGACAGGTGCGAAAGATTATCTGGACCAGCTTCCTATGTGGGCCAATAAGAAAAACTCTTTAAAAGATATCAGGGTATTTTTAGACCGCATGGGGCACCGGACAGAAAAGATCCCGGAGTCCATGTAGCGGGAACCAATGGAAAAGGTTCTGTATGTGCTTTTATGACCTCTGTATTAAAAAAGCCGGTTTTCGTACAGGAACCTTTATTTCTCCTCATCTTGTGGAAATCCGGGAACGTTTTCTCATAAATGGGGAGCTGGTGGAAAACGGGATTTTTGAAGAGGCTTTCAGGGAAGTAAAAAAAGCGGCAGAGGCTATGATGAAAGAAGGTTTTTGTCATCCTACTTTTTTTTGAGTTCCTTTTTATATGGCAATGGTGATCTTTGCAAAAGAAAAGGTAGATGTGATGGTCATAGAGACTGGTCTTGGAGGCCGTCTGGATGCTACTAATGTGCTGGAAAAACCGGCAGTCTGTGTGATCACTTCAATCAGCAAAGATCATATGCAGTATCTGGGTACCACCATTCCTGAGATTGCAGGGGAGAAGGCTGGTATCATTAAAGCCGGTGTGCCTGTGGTATTTGATGATTCAGATGCAGAGGCTGGGGCAGTGATACGCAACAGGGCAAAGAAGATGAATGCACAGTGTTTTCCGGTGTCGGATCTTCTTTATGAGGCAGTGAATGGTGCCAAAGAGGAAGTGACTGCCTTTGTCTTAAAAAAAAGAAGATTATGGACAGGCTTCTGGTCTTGACTGTTCAGAACTTGTTTTTATTGTTCCTTTTGCACAACACCTTATCAGGCTCAGAATGCATTTCTTGCTGTGACAGCTCTCGGGTTTTACGAACATACGGCGGTATTTTAAAGGTTGGCGGATGAGGTGATGGGATGGGAGCAGGGAAGCACGCTGGCCTGGAAGAATGGAAAGAGCAGCTGAAAATATTTATCTGGACGGAGCACACAATCCGGGGGGATCGCAGCTTTTATCAGGCAACAGCAGGAAAGATCAGGAAAGAACCGGTAAAAAACCATGGCTTCTTTTTTGCAGCTGTGTCAGATAAAGAGTATGAGACCATGGCAAAAGAACTTTGTGAAGGTCTTGACTGGTGCGGCATTGGTGTGGTACATATGAACAGTGACAGGGGCTGTCAGCAGAACGGCTTTCACAGGTTTTAAGAAATATGCCTCCTGTGATGTAGTTTCTTTTGAGGATACAAAACTGCTATCAGCCAGATGAAGCAGACAGCAGGAGGGACATTTATTCTGTGCAGGTTCCTGTACCTGATCGGAGAGCTGAAGGTTCATCTGGAGGAGGAAAGGAGCAAGATACATTGATCGATTTTGAAGAAATAGAACGTTTTAAGCCAAGTCTGGACGTAGAAGCGGTAGAGGATGCCATTGTAAAAAGCGACCTGACAGATATGACAGACATTATGATGGAACTGATCAAGGAAAGAGACGGAAGTAAAAGATGAGGGATATTGCAGCAAAAAACAGACAGGTAGCCAACAGCTACTATAATCTGGGGCTGGAAAAGGCGAAAATACGGGATCTTTCCGGTGCAGCCCAGTGCCTGAAAAAAGCCTGCATTTTTCCAAATACCAGACAGATGCCAGAAATCTCCTGGGTCTGATCTATTATGAAAATGGGGGAAGTAGCAGATGCACTGGTACAGTGGGTCATCAGCTTAAATTTACAGCCGGAAAATAATCTGGCAGATCGTTATTTAGATGAGATCCAGCGAAAACCCGGACAGTTAGAGGCAGAAAGCCAGAATGTGAAAAACCTTTAACCAGGCTTTGTGGCATGCCCAGAACGGCAGTGATGATGCGGCGTCCTTCAGCTGGCCCGATATTGGTTGGTGCAAAGCCCCACTTTGTGAAGGCACATTTGCTTCTGGCCCTTTTGTATATGCGGAGGGAAGATTATAATAAAGGCGGGACGGTCTCTTTATAAGATATTACAGATTGATAAGAGCAATAAAAAAAGCCTTGTATTATATGTCCCTTGTAAAAAGCAGAATACTGGTCGGACAGATGCGGAAAAAAGAGGAAGATGATCAAGGCATTTTCCCACAGGCAGATGCAGGATGATGATGTGATCATTCCCAATACTTACAAAAGGAAAATACAGGTCTTTCTACGGTATTTCATTATCATCGGTCTTATTTTAGGTCTGTTTGCTTTCTACGTGCTGGTGCTTCCTGCAAGAGAGAGCAGTTTAAACCCACCAGGGATGATGAGCTGATCGGCTATATGCAGCAGCTGAATAATGCAAACCAGCAAAATGATACGCTGCAGCAGAAAAATGATGAACTTACTGCCCAGAAGGGAAGAGGTACAGAAAAAAACTGGACGAGCTGACTAAGGAAACACCAGTGTGCTGGCCCAGTATCAGAGTTTGATCTGGGTGCTCCAGTATTATCGTACAGGAGATCTGGTAGCAGCAGCAAAGACCTTTGCAGATGCCGGCTTTGATATGATCGAGGATGAAAATATCCAGGCGATCATAAGCAGCATCCGTCAGGATATGGCAGGAAATATCTACCAGAGCCTGGTACAGCAGGGACTGCAAGCTGTGGAACGGCGGTGACAAGACCCAGGCTATGGATTATTTTTTTCAGGCCAGTTTAAAGATCCAGCCAGATAACCCGGAAGCTATGTTCTATGTAGGCCGTCTGTATCAGGAATCCGGAGATACGGAAAAATGCAAACGCCATGTTTGACAAGATCGTTGGAGAACATGGAGACTCTGAATATGCCCAGAAGGCATCAACGGCAAGAGGATATTAAATGTGAAGATACCAGGGTCAAAAGGTCGGAAATCCCATGCAAGCTTGCCTGCAGGAGGATTTTTTGAACTTGGGACCCGCCAAAAACATGAGTAAGAGTGATCGCCCAGGTCGGAAATGTGAATAGAAAAGTGAATATCAGATCATACAGCAGAGAGAAAAGAATAACTACCTTTTCTCTGTTTTTTATTGCCCACCCGCTACTGGCGGGTGGAGTTATTAAGGAGGAACCAAGAACCATGAAACAGACAAAAATAACCTATGAAGCTTTTTGGCGATACATTGCTTATACATATGCCAAAAGAACTGGATCACCACAACTGCCGTGACTTAAAACGGACACGGACCTGATGTTAGATGAAAACTACATCAACCGTATTATCTTCGATTTTGGAAAAACAGAATTTATGGATTCTTCGGGATCGGGATCCTTTAAACCGTTATAAGCAGATGGCGGCCAGCAGAGGTACTGTAACTTATTACGGTGCAGGTCAAGAATACTCAGGATCCTTGAGATGGGCGGTCTGGGGCGTCTGATCCGGGGGTTTAAAGACCGTGAAAGCGCATTGGGAAATTTATAAAAGCAGGAGGATGGAAAAAGTGGAAGGACAGAAGGAACAAAATGGCAGAACCGGGCAAAAGGAGCATGTAAGGCTGGAATTTGAAAGCTGTTCTAAAATGAAGAGTTTGCCAGAGTTGTGGCAGCTGTATTTATGAGCCGCTTAGATCCAACATTAGAGGAGACACAGGATGTAAAAACAGCAGTGTCAGAGGCAGTCACCAATGCCATTATCCATGGCTATGGAAAAGAGGCCGGAGAGATATTTATGGACATGACGGCAGATCCGGCAGAAAAAACGCTGACTGTCTGCATAACAGATACAGGAGCAGGAATTGCGGATGTAAAAAAGCCATGGAGCCTTTGTATACAACAGATACAACAGGGGGAACGCTCTGGTATGGGCTTTTCCTTTATGGAAGCCTTCATGGATGAAGTTATTGTAGAGTCAGAACCGGAAAAAGGAACGGCCGTGACCATGAAAAAAACATATTGGAAGGTGAGCCTTATGGATGAAACCCTGAAAACGATCGAATTGGCTCACCAGGGAGATAAAGCAGCCAGAGACAGGCTGGTAACAGATAATCTGGGGCTTGTATGGAGCATTGTAAAAACGCTTTGCAGGCCGTGGATATGAACAGGAAGATCTGTTTCAGATCGGAAGCATCGGGCTTTAAAAGCGATTGATAAATTTGACCTGCAGTATCAGGTGCGGTTTTCTACTTATGCAGTGCCAATGATCGCAGGCGAGATCCGAAGGTTTTGCGGGATGACGGAATGATTAAGGTAAGCCGTTCTTTAAAGGAACTGGCGGTAAAGGTATTTTCTTTAAAAGAACAGCTGACGGATAATTACGGAAGAGAACCTACAGTGGAAGAGACGCAAAAGAATTAGGGGTAAGCAGTGAAGAGGTGGCTGCATCTTTTAGAGGCAGGCGCCCAGATTGAGTCTATTTACAGGCCATTAAGTGCCACAGAAGGAGAAAAAGGAGTCTTAATGGACAAATTAGAAGAAAAGAGCGAAGCTCAGGAACAGTTATTAAACAGGCTTACATTGGAAAAGCTGATGAAAGATCTGGGCGAGCAGGAAAAGAACTGATACTGCGCCGCTATTTTTATGGCCAGACACAGACAGAAACGGCAAAAGCACTGAAGGTTTCCCAGGTACAGATCTCGCGTCTTGAGAAGAAATGTTTAAAGAGCTGCGAAAGCGTTTTGAAGGATGAGGACAGGTGGATAAAAGAGAAGAGATAAAATAACGAATAAAAATCAAAAAAAGGCACATTCTAGCTTTGAAAGGATGTGAACCTGATGAAAATGAAAAGTGTGAAAGCAGTTCTTATTCTCCTGCTGCTCATAGCAGGAATGGTTACAGGGTATCTGTTGTGGAAAAATGAAAGAACCGGAATATGAGAAAGAAGGCTTATTTGTAGATAACGGTGTAGTGGCTTATTATAACATGACAGAAACCGGAGTTGCAGCCTATGCGTCAGCACCGGCCAGTGTACTGATAGAAGAGGAAGAAGGGCAGAGTGAAGCTTTATGAGCCAGGAAGCAGCAGCCAGAGCCAGACGGTCTATATACAGTTAAACCGATCACGGAGATCTGCCGCAGGGATGTGTTTTTAAAAGATATAGGGGAAGTAACCTGCCGGGACAAGGTGATCTTAAGCAAAAATGCCGGGCTTTAAAGGTAAAAAGCATCCCTGAAAAAGAAGCCAGACGGTATGTAATGAGCGCTTTGGAAGTAGTGCAGAAGTTAGAATCCATAGATCCGTCTATTGAGGTAAACAATCTGGGAGAATCGGATTTTATCATTGCCTATAAGCCGCCAAAGGCTCAGAAATGTGCTGGCAGTGGCTAAAAACCTTTTTTGTGTGTCTGGTCAGTTTTTTGGGGCGGCATTTGCCATTATGACCTTTAATAATGATGTAAATGTAGGGGATGTGCTGGGACAGGTCTATTTTCAGGTGATGGGGCGGCAGCCAGATGGATTCGGGCTTATGGAAGCAGGCTACAGTGTGGGGCTGGCCGTTGGCATTTTAGTATTTTCAATCATTTTGCAGTAAAAAGCTGAATACAGCATCCTACGCCTTTAGAGGTAGAAATGCGTCTGTATGAGGAAAATATCTGTAAAACACTTATTGATCAGGCTGATAGAAAGGAGAAAGCGATTGATGTGGATTAAAAATGTCTTTCTTCTTTTTTTCGGTCTCTGTGCCGGGGGATCATTGCAGCAGGGGGTGTATGCGTTTCTGGCGATCATCGGCGTATTTGTGCCGATGATCGGAAAAACGAAGACGAAAAAGCATATTATGCTTTATGAAAATACGATCATCCTTGGAGGAGTGCTTGGAAACATCATGGAGCTTTATAATGTGCGGCTGCCCTTGGGAGAGGTATTTGGGCAGATTTTTCTTCTTACAGGGGTGTCAGTGTAGGGATATTTACAGGTTGTCTTGTTATGTCTCTGGCAGAAACTTTAAAGGCTCTTCCTACATTTTCCAGGAGGATACGGCTGTCAGTGGGACTTCCGTGGCTGATCGCCGCCATTGCAGCAGGAAAGTGTGGCGGGTCTATATTATATTTCTGGAAAAGGATGGCAGCCGGATGAGGATATTAAGAATAGGATCTTTAAAACTGGGTATTTAGGATATTAAACCAGGATCGTTAGGAAGGAAATGGATATGGAGATCGATAAGAAAAAATACGCAGACTACATCAAAGCGATCACCCCGGTCCACAACCTGTGGATCTCTATGGGAAAAGCTTTTATAACAGGAGGCCTGATCTGTACTCTGGGGCAGTTTATCATGAACTGGGCCACTGACAGGTGTGGATTGGAGGCAGAGGCTGCAGGTACCTGGACTTCTATTATACTGGTATTTTTAAGTGCTTTATGTACGGGACTTAATATTTACCAGAAACTGGTAAAATTTGGCGGAGCCGGAGCTTTAGTGCCGATTACAGGCTTTGCTAATTCCGTAGCCGCTCCTGCAATAGAATTCCGCCCGAAGGCCAGGTTTTCGGTATTGGCGTAAAGATATTTACTACCATTGCAGGACCGGTGATCCTGTATGGCGTGGGAGCAAGCTGGATCTTAGGAGTGGGATACTGGGTTTTACAGAAAATGTGAGCTTTTGGTAAGCATAAAAATAAGTTGTAATAAAAAGAGCTGCATGGCTCTTTTTTTTTATGTTGGCAGAGTATGTTATAATAAAAGGAATAATATACAGTTTTTTTAGAAGCTGTGAATATATGCAATTAATTAGGTGGAGGAAAATGCCATGGATCATATAGCATATTTATCAAGCCAGAATGATTATATTATATTTAATTATAAAGGGAAAGACAGTACGATTTAAAGGACCATATAGTTTGCAAAAATTGTAAAAGTAAAAGAATGGGATGAAGGATATATTGTGGTAGATGTAAAATATGCAAATAAAAAAGAACTTACAGAAGACTATATAGATCTGGTTCCTATCCTTGAAAGACTTTATATTAATGCGCCTGAATTTTTAAAGCCAATTAAAAAAGTGGAGGTTCGATATGCCAGTTGAACAATTGAAAAAAAATTGCAGATGAAGCAGATATGATCGTTGCCGGATACGCATTTACTAAAAAATGCAGAGGGGCTGATACAGGTATTAAATTTAAGTAATCCGGAAGAAGCTTGCGTTCTTCAGAAAGATGGTACGATGGTAGAAACAACAATGGATACGATTACTGTTTTAAAAGTGCAGGCTTATTACTTGAAAAACAGGGAATTTATGGAGGAAGAGGATGCCTAAGTATTTTCCATTTAAAGTTGCCGGATATTATCTGTATTATACAATGGAGTGTGTGATCGAATGTATGCATGTCCATGCCAGCGATAAAAGATTAACGGAAAAGGTTCTGCAAAACTCTTTTTGTAAAACCGGATGGAGAAACGATCGTACAGAGACAAGGTGTAGTATCAGAGTCAGATATGAAAAAAATACGTAAGTATATCAAACTTAATCATGAGACTATGTTTGAAGTTTGGTCACAAATTCTGTGCATGGTTATTATGGAGAAAATAAATAGAGAACAATAAAACTAAAGTGATATAGCAATGTATTTTTTGGGAGAAAAAAGTTAAACATGAATACAAGCAGATTAGGAAAAACTGGACTTCAGGTAAGTGAGGTGGGTTTCGGCGGGGAATGGTTGGAACGACACCCAGAGGAGGAAGGAGTGGAACTGATCCGTTATGCTTCTTCTAAGGGAATTAATATTTTAGACTGCTGGATGGCTGACCCGAAATCCAGGGATGTGATCGGAAAAGGGATCAAAGAAAACCGCAGCAAGTGGTATATCCAGGGGCATATCGGATCTACCTGGAAGAACGGCCAGTATTTCCGCACCAGGGATATGAAATATGTGCGTCCAGCCTTTGAGGATTTGTTAAAGAGGCTACAGACAGATTATATTGATCTGGGAATGATCCATTATGTAGATTCTGAGGAAGAATGGGAAAATATTCTTCGCTCAGACTATATGGATTATGTAATGGAATTAAAAAACAATGGTGCGATCCGCCACATCGGAATGAGTTCTCATAACCCGAAAGTGGCAGTAAAAGCAGCAGCGTCCGGCTTTGTGGAAATGATCCTTTCAGCATCAATCCGGCTTTTGATATGCTTCCTGCCAGCGAAAACATTGACACCATGTTTGCAGATGAGTTTGATGCAAGTTTAAAAGGAACTGACCCGACCGGGCCCGTTTATACAAAGTCTGTGAGCAGAATGATGTGGGCATTACCGTTATGAAGGGTTTTGCGGGGGAAGATTATTTGATGAAAAACGTTCTCCTTTTGGTGTAAGCTTAACACCGGTACAGTGTATCCACTATGCATTGACCCGTCCGGCAGTTTGTTCCATTATGTGCGGCTATGATACAAAAGAGCAGGTAGACCAGGCAGTGGCATATGAAAGTGCTTCTGAAGAAGAAAAAGACTACGCATCTGCGATCGCCAACGCGCCATTCCATTTCTACAAAGGAGAGTGTACCTATTGCGGTCACTGCAAAACCATGCGTAGCCAATCTGGATATTGCCATGATCAACAAATTTTACGATCTGGCTACCATGCAGCCAAAGGTTCCGGCAACTGTGCAGTCCCATTATGAACTGCTGGAGCATAAAGCTTCTGAATGTATTGGCTGTCATGCTTGTGAGTCACGGTGCCCATTTGAGTACCGATCGCAGAGCGTATGGAGAAAACAACAAAATTATTCGGCTGTTAAATAAAGAACAAGGAGACAAACACATGGAGCATCTGCGCTGCGTAGTGGAGCGGATTACATATCAAAATGAGGAAAATGGCTATACAGTTTTAAAATGTGCAGTAAAAACTATAGTGACCTGGTAACAGTGGTTGGTATTATGCCGGATACCCATGTGGGTTCTGTCCTGTCTTTAGAAGGTTTCTGGAAAATGGATGCAAAATACGGCAGGCACTTTTGCACAGAGCGGTTTGAGGAAACGCTTCCTGCCACTGTATATGGTATTGAAAAATATCTTGGGTCCGGTCTTGTCAAAGGGATCGGGCCTGTTTTTGCAAAAAAGATCGTGGAAAAATTCGGTGAAAATACGCTGGATATTATCGATGAGACACCGGAAGAACTGATCAAAGTTCCCGGCATTGGAAAAAGTGCGGGCAGAACGGATCAAAACCAGCTGGAAGGACCAGAAAGAGATCAAAAATATTATGCTGTTCCTTCAAAGCAACGAAGTCAGCACTTCTCATGCTACTAAGATCTATAAAACCTATGGAAAAGAAAGCATTTCCATTGTAAAAGAAAATCCGTACCGTCTGGCAGATGATATCTGGGGTATTGGATTTAAAACAGCCAGATTCCATTGCGGAGAAAATGGGCATTGACAAGACGAAATTTGTACGTCTGCGCAGTGGTATTTTTTATACTTTAAATAAACTGGCGGAAGAGGGACACTGCTATGGAGAACAAGGGGAGCAGCTGGTAAAAAAGGCGAAAGAACTGCTGGAAGTAGAAGAAGGGGAGATTGAAGTTACTTTAGATGAGATGCTTCGCACCAAAGGATGTGATCCAGGATGAAGAGGCTATTTATCTGCCGCCTTATTATTTCTCAGAGAGCGGTTGCGCAAAGCGGCTGCTGGAACTTTTGCTTACCGGGCGAAAATCTGTGTCCGATGATGAAAGGATCGTGGAAAAAGTGGTATCCCAGTCGATATCACCTACGATGAGATCCAGTTAGAAGCAGTAAAAACAGCTATCTCTTCCAAAGTCATGATACTCACCGGCGGTCCGGGAACCGGAAAACCACTACCACACTGGGTATTATATCTGCCTATAAGCTGGCCGGTTATAAGATCCTTCTGGCAGCTCCTACAGGACGGGCAGCAAAGCGTATGGCAGAGGTAACCGGCATGGAAGCCAAGACCATTCACCGCGCTTTTGGAATACAAGCCACCGGAAGGATACCAGAAAAATGGGGACAAGCCTTTAGAGGGAGATGTGCTTATCCTGGATGAATGTTCCATGGTGGACATCATGCTTATGTACAACCTGCTAAAAGCAGTCCCGGAACATATGTCACTGGTTCTGGTAGGTGATATTGACCAGCTTCCAAGTGTAGGCGCCGGAAATGTGCTCCGGGATATGATCGATTCCGGGCGGATCCCGGTGGTGCGTCTGACCAGGATCTTCCGTCAGGCCCAGGGAAGCCGTATTATCATGAACGCCCATAGGATAAATAAAGGGGAAGCTATTGATATGCGGGGCGGCAGAAATTCCGACTTTTCTTTGCGGAAAAGCAGACAAACGAAAAACTGTGGCAACGCTGGTTCAGTATTGCAAAGAAAACCTCCCACGGTATTACCATGTAGATCCTATTCAGGATATCCAGGTGCTGACGCCTATGCAAAGAGGAGAGTGCGGCGCAGTCAATCTAAACCAGATACTTCAGGAAGCCATGAATCCTACAGATATCTGCCTGCGCCGTGGGTGGTACCCAGTATCGGTTGAATGATAAAGTAATGCAGATCAGAAACGATTATGACAAAGAAGTATTTAATGGGGATATTGGGACTATCTGCAAAGTGGATACAGAAGAACGGGAACTGACGGTAGATTTTGATGGGCGAAAGGTAGTCTATGATGTGACGGAACTGGATGAGTTGTCATTAGCCTATGCAGTCACCATCCACAAAGCCCAGGAAGCGAATATCCCATTGTAGTCATGCCCTTTACCATGAGCCATTTTGTAATGCTTCAAAGAAACCTTCTGTATACAGGTGTTACAAGGGCAAAGAAGATACTGGTGCTGATCGGGGAGAAAAAAGCTGTTTTTTATGCCATCCGCAATGAAACAACAGCAGGGAGAAATACAAAGCTGGCGAAGCGGCTACATGCCGGAAAGTGAAGAGTCGCGGGCTGTGGCAGCGGCACTGGCAAAAAACTGGTCAGGGAGAAGAAACTGTGGGGGGCTGACGGAACAGCTTTGCAAAAAACCAAATTCAGCACAAAAGAAAAAATGATCGTATACAAAAACAGTATCCAGCCGTCTATGGTATCGGAAACACCGGCCGCCTACGAAGGCAACCTCTGGAAACGCCTTTCCCAGTCGAAATTCGAAGCAGTTTCACATTAAAGGCTAATGACAGGCATTATGTAATAGAAAAAGGTATGGATACAGTGCGAAGCCATGCCACAGATTTTATCCGTGACCGGTTGGCACCTGCAGAGCCGAAAAACGACGGAAAACAGACGCCAATGAGAGGTCATCCTGTATTTATCGGGCAACACGCTACAGGTACCTGCTGCCGCAGCTGTCTGGAAAAATGGCATCATATCCCAAGGGGAGAGAACTGACAGAAGTGGAGCAAAAAATATGTGGCAGATGTGATCATGGAGTGGATCAAAAGGCAGATGCAGACCTTATAAGAGAGTTGTATGAAATGGTTACAAATCTGGATGTTTTGCAGCTTTCAGATGGAGAAAAATGCACACTGGCTTTATTTGGAGATATTGCACGACGCTTGGCGATTGCAAATCCGTCATTGGATGATCCACTTCAGGGAGATGGTGTGGTTCTAATCGATGAATTGGAACTTCATATGCACACTTCCTGGCAACGGAAAAGTTATTTCCATGTTAAAGAAAACATTTCCTAATATTCAGTTTATCATTACTACTCATTCACCTCAGATCCTGGGGAGGTAGATCACGATTTTAATGTTTATGCTTTTATCCAGGAACGGATCGGATATTCAGGTGGTACAAACAACGGGGATGTTTGGTATGGATTCCAATTCTATTTTGGAAGACAAAATGGAAACAGATTGCAGTAAGTGCGATCATTAAACAAAAAACAGAGGAAATGTATTCCTTTGCTTGAATTGAAAGACTTTGATGGTGCGGAAAATATTGCAGATGAGATTGACGAATTGACTCAGAACAGAAATATAGATACAGTTCATGCAAGGGTAATTATCAGAAGAGGTAGATACAAGAATAACGATTTATCTAATCCGTAACGATGAACAGAATATTTCGTTATGCGGGTGTGCATTTTTATGCGATTTTATAGCTTGTTCATAATATCTAACAGGTGCTGATAGCTGTCCACACTGTCGTAAACCACATCTGCAGAGGAGAAATTGTGAAACAGCTTTCTGGCACAGTCGATTTTCGCTTTTTCAATAGGCTTCAAATTTAATGTTTCCATGGGAGCATACACCCAGCCCTCCGGATTTCAGAGAATCGGAGAGCTTAATATTATTGCGAGCCTGGATACGGTGAATATTATCCAAAAGCTGACCGTAATCGAGCTGTACCTTAGCGTTGGCAAAGCCCATGTACAGTTCTTCATCAGAAGGCATCCAGTTTGTCACATCTCGCTTGATTTCAACATCGCGGCGGTAGGTGAAGTGGTCGTTGAAAGGCTGACCAGCAAATACACCTACCACGCTGTCCACAGCCTCGGTCTGGTAAGGCTGTATGGGTAAATTTGAATTTCATCTCAGCCATTACAGCACCTTCCTTTGCGTTCTCGGACTATAGGTTTCAAATATCTGCTCAAAGTTTGTGGCTACGCTGTCACTCGCCATACTGCTGTCACGGAATACGGCATAAACTGGCTGCTTCTGCGCAATGGCTTTGACGGTTTTCTTCTGTAACATCCTTGTCAAAGCAGGCAATCAGATAACCATCCGCTACAGAGAACACCTTCTTGCCAGCAATTTCTGTTTCCTGAATGTCAGAGGAGAGCAAAATACCAAGGTCGAGCATTACCTGGAAGAGCAGATCTTCTGGTGTACGATCCGGCTTGATATTGTCAGCGAACAGTTCCATCTGTCCCTGATTGTAATCGGCAGGGCGGTAGTAGACATCTTCCATATTACTGCTGTCTATTTTGAAAACGCGGAAGCCGATATCAAGATTAGTAGTGGTAAGCGGATTTTCTTCCTTGATCTTCTTTCCAGCACGACGGATACGCTCTTCACAAATTTCACAAATATTACTATATTGTGCATTTTGAATAGTTTCTGGTAGTTGAACAGGCATGTGAGACATATGGATATCAGGTAAGTGACCAATTAAAGGAGATCTTTACCAAGTATCACAAGACACACAACACAGCCGTATTCGATGCTTACACACCGGAGATGATGAAAGTACGTCACAATAAAATCTTAACAGGTCTGCCGGATACATACGGACGCGGACGTATTGTTGGTGATTACCGCCGTGTTGCTTTATACGGTATCGACCACCTCATCGAGGAGAAGAAGAAAGATAAGGCAAACTGTGGCTGTGGTGAGATGACAGACAATGTGATCCGTTTAAGAGAAGAGATCGCCGAGCAGATCAAGTGTTTAGAGGATATGAAGAAGCTTGCAGAGATCTACGGATACGATATTTCCAGACCTGCAACAAACGCAAAGGAAGCCGTACAGTGGTTATACTTCGGATACCTTGCAGCAATCAAGACACAGAACGGTGCAGCAATGTCCGTTGGTCGTGTTTCTACCTTCCTTGATATCTACTTCGAGAGAGACTTAAAGAAAGGCATCATCACAGAGCAGGAAGTACAGGAATTGGTTGACCACTTTACCATGAAGCTTCGTATGGTAAAATTCGCACGTATTCCTTCTTACAACCAGCTGTTCTCAGGTGATCCGGTCTGGGCAACACTTGACGTTGCGGGTACAGGCGTAGACGGACGTTCTATGGTAACTAAGACCGACTATCGTTTCCTGCACACCTTAGAGAACATGGGACCGGCTCCGGAGCCAAACCTTACCGTATTATATTCTTCCAGACTTCCGGAAGCATTCAAGGATTATGCAGCACGTATCTCTATTGATACAAGTTCTATCCAGTACGAAAATGATGATGTAATGAAGCCAGAGTGGGGAGATGATTACTCAA
>VOFH01000759.1_pt1 | contig 18001 bp, 30 predicted proteins | sample 5384091 | NCBI WGS metagenome assembly VOFH01 (sample SAMN12384727, study PRJNA508395) | human gut metagenome | isolation source: healthy gut G | host: Homo sapiens
GATCCTGCTTTTATATCATTCGGATCAAAAAACCTGCTCCAGATGATATATACGATTATTGCTGGTTATTTCGAAGATGATGCTTCCGATGAACTTATCAATGATCCTGTATTCAAGTCTGTACTTGAAAAAGATGCGCTTGCATCACAGCCTACGGTATCAAGATTCTTTAACCGTATGGATGAAGACACTTTAAACCAGTTCCTTGCGATTACCAGAGTACTTCGGAGGAGAATTTACAGTGTTCAGATGCCACAGGCTGTTATTCTGGATCTGGATTCCACTCTTCTTGATGCATGAAGGGTCTTCCTTTTTAATATCCGGAGTTTTTTACTGCGAATTTATGGCACGTATGTTATACTTTTATAATTGAAAGATCGTGGAAAGGGGATTCTTATGGCAAAGAAATTAGAAGAGGAATGCGGAACAAAGTATTGATGAATGTACCGGAAGTGGATCAGGTGGATCTTTCGGCGTTTTCTGAGGAAAGGCGAAGGAGACGAGGAGATTTCATGAGAGTATTCCGGCGTATAACCGGACACCTCTGGTGCAACTGCGGGGGCTTGGCGGCAAGCTTGGTGTAAAGGGAATCTTTTGTGAAGAACGAGGCGGAGCGGTTCGGGATGAAGGCGTTTAAGGGACTGGGCGGAACGTATGCGATGTTTCGGATCCTGTGCCGGGAGCTGGGGCTTGATCCAGGAAAGGTGGATTTTTCGGAATTTCAGAAAGCGGATGTGCGGGAAAAGACTGCGAAGTACACGTTTGTGACGGCGACGGATGGAAACCACGGAAAGGGCGTTTCCTGGGCTTCCGGGCTCTTTGGGGCACATGCTTACATCTATATGCCGAAAGGCACCGTAAAGGCCCGTGAGGAGGCTGTACGGCAGGCTGGTCCGGCGGAGGTGACAGTCACAGACTGGAATTACGATGATACGGTAAAATACGCGAAGAAGATGAGTGAGGAGCACGGATGGTTTCTGATCCAGGATACTTCCTGGGACGGATATGAGGAGATCCCAGGCTGGATTATGGACGGGTATCTTACCATGGCGTCGGAGGCGGCGGAGCAGACCGAGGCAGCGGGAGAGATTCCGACCCATGTGTTTTTGCAGGCAGGCGTCGGCTCCATGGCGGGGGCTGTCGCGGGATATCTTGTAAACCATTACGGGGAGAAGGCACCGAAGATCATGATCGTGGAACCGGACGTGGCGGATTGTATTTTCAGATCCGGGAAGCGGGGAACTTTGCTCGGTGGACGGAGCGCCGGAGACCATCATGGCGGGATTAAACTGCGGAACACCGTGTAAATCTATCTGGCCAGTGTTAAAATCGGTTCCTGCGGCTTACGTTACCTGTAAAGACTATGCGGCTGCCCATGCCATGCGGGCATACGCAAAAGCCGGCGGGGATGATCCGGTGATCGTATCCGGCGAATCCGGGGCATCGACTATGGGAGCTGTACTGATGCTGTTGGAACGCCCGGAACTTGAGGCTGCGAGAAAGGCGCTGGGACTTGGAGCGGATTCCGTGATCCTGCTGATCAACACGGAAGGTGATACGGATCCGGTGTCCTATCGGAATATTGTGGAGTGCGGGGCGTATCCGTTGCCGTAAGTCTAACAACAGAGTGATCGAGGGTACGGTACACGTGCAATGTCAGTAACTGATCGAGTGGTGAAATCGCGAAATAATGAAGCACTCTCTTTACACATATCAAACTAGTGGGTATAATGGTATCTGGTCAATTGAAGTACAGACAGGATTGGAGTTAGATATGTTAAATCAGTTCTCGAGAACACAGCTCCTTTTAGGAGCGGAAAATATGGACCGTCTCGCGAAGGCAAAGGTGGCGATCTTTGGTATCGGCGGAGTAGGCGGATATGTGGCTGAAGCGCTGGCGAGAAGCGGAGTCGGCTCTTTTTGTGCTGGTGGATGACGATAAGGTCTGCCTCACGAACATCAACCGACAGATCATCGCGACGAGAAAGACCATCGGACAGTACAAGGCGGAGGTCATGCGTGACCGGATCCTGGAAATCAACCCGGACGCTCAGGTGGAGGTCAGAAAGTGCTTTTACCTTCCGGAAAACGCCGACGAATTTGATTTCACGGAGTATTCCTATGTGGTGGATGCTGTGGACACCGTGACAGCAAAGCTTGAGATCATCATGAGAGCCATCAGCTGTGAGATTCCGGTCATCAGCAGCATGGGGGCGGGAAATAAGCTGGACCCGACACAGTTCCATGTGGCAGATATCTATAAGACCAGTATGTGTCCGCTTGCGAAGGTCATGCGCCGCGAGTTAAAGAAGCGCGGAGTGAAGAAATTAAAGGTGGTTTATTCCACAGAGCCTCCGGTAGAGCAGCAGGAAGACATGAGCATCAGCTGCCGGAAAAACTGTATCTGCCCGCCGGGCGCAAAGCATAAATGCACCGAGCGCCGCGCAATTCCTGGAAGTATCGCGTTTGTTCCGTCCGTTGCGGGACTGATCCTGGCGGGGAGGTCGTGAAGGATCTCTGTGTGATGCCGCCGAAGAAAGCGGAGCAGCAGGAGAACGCGTAGTTTTCTTTGGGGCAGCATGAATTTAAACTGCATTTAGAAAGATGAAAAAAGGATACCAAAAGGTCGGCACTCATAAAACAGCATAGAGTTGTTTTCGAGAAACGGCATAGCTTCAGCTATGCCGTTTCTCCGTTTTACAGGTCAGCGAGCAAGGACGCGGGGAGTATCCCCACAAGGTCATAGGAAATGTCAATCTGCTGTTTCCCTATGTCCGCTTAGCTTGTCGGGAGCGTGAACATATACCGCCTTTATCATGTCATTCAAGACAGCGGGCGTCAGCTCGTCCAAATCAAGATACTTCCGTACCTTGCCGATAAACCTGTCAATGTTTTCTGCCTGTTCTTCCTGCTGTATCATTTCTTCATTCAGTTGCAACAGCTTTTCCCGCAGTTCTTCCCGCTCCTGCTCGTAATCGTCAGAGAGCATTTGAAATCTGCTGTCAGAAAGTTTCCGTTGGCGTTATCTTCGTAAATACGCTTGAATAGCCTGTCAATTCCTCAATGCGCCGTTCCGCTTGTGTAAGCTGTCTTTTCTTCGCCGCAAGTTCCTTTCTAAAACAATGATGTACCTGTCAATTAGCATTTTACGGGAGTAAGCAGATAGGTTCATGGTCGGTATCTGCCTCATTTTTTCCTCAATCAACGTCCGTTCGTCCTCCGTCACTCGGACAATGATGTGCACGTTCCGTTTTCTATTTTCCATTCGCAGTTCTCCTTTCACTACCTACAACACCACAGGAGGCGGTTTTGCCAAAGTTTCAGAAAGATTTTTCAAAAGTTTTCTTACTTCTTAATACGGAGAAAATCGAAAAATGCCAATTCTATAATGCAAAATTTTCAAACTATTGACAAAGCGCCCTCTTTACTGTATCATATAACAGTGATATATAACGATGTTATATGAGAGGAGTGAGTTAATGAATGAAGTAGAGCAGACGACATTACACTTAATTCTTTCAGCCGCCATGCAGGAATTTCTTGAAAAGGTTTCAAGTCTGCTTCCTTGAGAAACATCGTCAAAACAGCAGGGGTAACAACAGGGGCATTATATGGCTACTACGACAGCAAAGAGGATTTATTTGAAGCATTGGTAGGTAAAGATTACAACTTTTTGTTAGATTGCTTTCGCAAGGCGCAAAAAGAATTTGCAGAAATCCCGCCGGAGGAACAGCCTGACAATCTTACCTCTACTTCCGGCGAGTGTATGTATGAAATGCTTTTGTACGCCTATGAACACTTGAATGAATTTAAGCTCATTCTTTGTTGTTCCGAGGGAACGCGCTTTTCAAAGCTGATTGACGAAATGGTGGAAATAGAAACAAATGCAACACATGATTATTTCAAGGTGCTTGAAAGGTTGGGCAGGCCGGTTCCCTCGATTGATAAACGGTTAGAGCATATTTTGATTACTGGAATGTTCAACACTTTTTTGAATTGATTATACATGAAATGCCGCTTGAAGAAGCAAAGCATTATCTAAAAAGAAATGCGAGCTTTTTACACCGCAGGGTGGATGAAAATTATGGGGCAATAAGCCCTATAATTTTTACATGTAAGTTAGTTACTGCTAACTCAAAAAGTGGATATTTGAGGTTTCCATAATCTCTTTTATCATAAAAATTTTAAGGAGGTTTTTCAATGAAAAAACAGTCTAATCTATCAAGATTGATGGGCTATGCCGGAGGGCATAAGATATTGACCTATCTTTCTTGGGTACTGTCTGTAATGAGTGCGCTGTTGGCTCTTGTACCGTTTTTGGTATATATGGCGTATTATTCACGACATACTGGAAGTTTCCCCGGATTTTTCAAAAGTGGGGAATGTTACAAGCTACGGTTGGTCTGCCGTATTGTTTGCAGTTATCTCTATTGTTGTTTACATAGCCGCTTTGATGTGTTCGCATTTGAGCGCGTTCCGGGTTGCCGCTAATATCCGAAAAGAGCTTATGCGCCATATCACAGCCCTGCCGCTGGGGGTAACAGAAAAGTACGGAAGCGGCAATCTGCGAAGGATTGTCAACACCTCAAGTGCCGCAACGGAAACCTATCTTGCACACAGGCTGCCCGACAAAGCGGGAGCGATTGCTACCCCTATAGGGCTACTCTTCCTGTTGCTTGCTTTTGACTGGCGGTTAGGGCTTTTGAGTCTTGTTCCCGTTGTGCTTGGTTTTTGATTATGATGAAGATGACCGGGAAAGATATGGTTGAGAGCATGGAACAGTACCAAAATGCACTTTCCGACATGTCGAATGAAGCCGTTGAATATGTACAGGGGCGTCCCCGTTGTAAAGACGTTCGGGCAGACAATTTTTTCTTTCAAACGCTTCAGAGACGCGATAGACAATTACGAAACATGGGTAATTGCGTACACAAAGGGGCTGCGTCTACCTATGATGTTCTATACAACGGCAATCAACGGCGTATTCGCGTTTCTGATTGCCGGCGGTATTCTCTTTACAAGGGGCGGCGTAACAAATGAACTGCTGCTAAACCTTATCTTTTATATTGTGATTACTCCTGTCATCGGTACGACACTTACAAAAATCATGTTTATGAGCGAGGATGCAATGATTGTAAGGGACGCATTAGGCAGAATTGATGAAGTGCTAAACGAAAAACCATTGTCTGAAAGCACCGTGAATAATACCCCTAAAGACAATGGAATTACATTAGAACACGTTAGCTACAGCTATGACGGAGAAAAAAACGCGCTGAATGATGTGTCACTTCGGGTTGCACCGGGACAGGTGATTGCATTGGTAGGTGCGTCCGGCGGCGGCAAGACGACCCTTGCAAATATTGTAACAAGATTTTTTGACCCGCAAAAGGGCGCATACTGGTAGGGAATATCGACATACGCGACATTCCAAAGGAAACATTGATGAATAAGGTGTCCTTTGTATTTCAGAATAGCCGTCTGATCAAAGCGTCCATATTGGAAAATGTGCGTATGGCAAAGCCTGACGCTACACGTGAAGAAATCGCTCATGCACTGGAAGTTGCACAATGCCTGGATATTATCGAAAAATTACCGAATGGCATTGATACGGTTGTGGGTACAAACGGCGTGTACCTGTCCGGCGGTGAACAGCAAAGAATAGCGATTGCCCGCGCAATTTTGAAAAATGCGCCTATCCTAATTCTGGATGAAGCGACCGCATTTGCTGACCCCGATAATGAGGTGCGTGTACAGAAGGCTTTATCTGCTCTCTCAAAGGGAAAAACTGTTATTATGATTGCACACAGGCTATCGTCAATCACAGGTGTTGATTGTATTTATGTAATGCAAGACGGCGAGATTGTCGAGAGCGGCACGCATAATGAGTTGATAGAGAGAAACGGCATATTTGCAAGAATGTGGAAGAATTATTCCGAAGCAGCAGAATGGAAAATTGCAAAGGAGGTAACAGCATGATTAAAACATTGCAAAGACGATTTGCGTTATCAAGACAAGGAGCTGTCGATTTGATAAAAGGTTGTATTGCCTGCGTCGTACAGGATATATCCTTTATGCTCCCTGTGGGGTTGCTCTATTATTTTGTCATTGACGCCATGAACGGGGGCGTAAATGGAAGCCGCATTGCTTTCTATGGGGTTGGCGTTTTGGTTTGCTTATACCTTATCTTTGTTGCAACTTGGTTTCAATATAACGCCACTTATTTAGCGACTTATGTGGAAAGCGGAGTAAGACGCATTTCGTTAGCAGAGCAGCTCCGCAAAATCCCTTATCCTTTTTTGGAAAAAAAGACCTTGCCGATTTAACAAATTCCATTATGGGCGATTGTGCCACACTTGAACAGGCATTTTCCCATTATGTACCCGCTTTGGCAGGCTCCCTTGTTTCAACAACGTTGATTGCAATTTGTCTTTTTCTTATGATTGGCGTATGGCTCTTGCGGCTGTTTGGGTTTTGCCGATTGCATTTACAATCGTATTCTTTTTCAGCCCGCATACAGGAATATTTCAACCGTAAATCCGTAGCGGCAAATGTCGCGCTTGAAAGTGGCGTACAGGAGTGTATCGAGAGTTTACAGGACTTAAAGGCGATCAATGCAGAAGAAAGGTATCTGAAAGGACTGAACAAGAAAATTGATGATGTGGAAAAGCGGCACATTATAACAGAACTTGGAACGGCACTTTTGTTGTTTCCTCAACATTGATATTAAAGTTTGGAATTGCTACGGTTGCGCTTATAGGCTCTGCGCTGCTCATTCAAGGGGAGATTGATATTCCGCTGTTCTTTCTATTTCTGCTTGTAGCCTCAAGGCTGTATGCCCCGCTGGAGGGCGCATTGCAAAACCTTGCCGCAGTCATATCCACAAAAACAAACATAAACCGCATGAATGAAATTTTTGACCAGCCTATTCAGACAGGAAGCAATACAATGACAAACCAAGGTTATGACATTGTATTTGACCATGTAGGATTTGCCTATAATACCGGGGAAACTGTATTAAAAGACGTGTCCTTTACGGCAAAACAGGGAGAAGTTACCGCCTTAGTCGGATCGTCCGGCGGCGGTAAAACTACGGTGTCACGTCTTGCCGCCCGGTTTTGGGATATAAGCAAAGGCAAAATCACTGTTGGCGGTATGGATATATCAACAATAGAGCCGGAAACCTTGCTGTCGTTTTACTCTATTGTATTTCAAGATGTGACGCTGTTTAACAATACAATCATGGAAAATATCAGAATAGGCAGAAAGGACGCAACAGATGAAGAAGTGATTGCAGCGGCAAGATTAGCAAATTGTGAAGAATTTGCGGCAAAGCTGCCGGAAGGTTATAACAGCATGATTGGTGAAAACGGCTGCGAACTTTCCGGCGGTGAAAGGCAGCGTATTTCAATCGCCCGCGCTTTCCTTAAAGATGCCCCTGTCATTTTACTGGATGAAGCAACGGCAAGCCTTGATGTGGAAAATGAAACACTGATACAGGCGGCTTTATCAAGGCTGATAAAAAATAAGACCGTGCTTGTTATCGCCCACCGTATGCGTACCGTAAGCGGCGCAGATAAAGTGGTTGTGCTTTCAAACGGTACGGTTGCCGAACAGGGAACGCCGGAAAAACTGATGAACACAGGCAAAATTTATCCGCATATGGTAAAGCTGCAAATGATTAGCGGGGATTGGGGCATTTAGTATGAATAACGAATGGATAATATGTCCCATATGCCACAGCAAAACAAAGGTTGAAGATACGGAACGATACTGAACTCAGGCGACAGTTTTATGAAGATAAAGCCGCCGTTCTCCTTTTGCAAAATTGGATTTACGGGGACGTGATAAAGTCGCCCATTTTTAGGGACATGGCGGTATCTTTGGAGGTATCGTCATGTCCATTTTATGTCAACACGGTTTTCCAATCAGTAGCCTATTAAAAAAGCTCTTTCCTGCCTATGGGATATTGCGGCTATCAAGAGGAACTTTTACATCATCATAAATGCCCTACACATCATATAGCATAACCGCCTGTTCAGTTTTCGCTGCACAGGCGGTTTTGTTATAGCCCTCATTCAAACGGAAGGGGGTGAGAATGATGTTATCCACAGAATACAGAGAAAGTATCGAACGCCGCTTTCACGCATTTTGCAAAGCCGTATTGCACAATGAAGCCTGTAATTATTACAGGGAAAGGAAACACAGAACGCAGCGCGAGATATCCTTTGGATACTTGCAAGAGAACACGTCTTTTGCGCCTCACAGTGTAGACGAATACTTTGTCTTGCAGGACAAGTCGACTGCCTTTGCAGTCAACGGGCAGACGGTTATTATTGACAGCGAGAAGTTAGCAAAAGCCTTGTTGTGCCTATCGGACGTCGGTGGGAAATTATCCTTATGCGCTATTATCTGCAATTAAGAGATAAGCAGATTGGGGCGTTATTGGGAAAGCCACGCACAACGGTCAACTATCAGAAAAACGCAGCTTTGAAACAGTTGCGGACAGAAATGGAGAAGATGAATGATGAGGAACAGCAAATACAACCTTGTTCCCTATGAAGTGATTGAAAGAGCAATCACAGGCGATACCGCCGCGCTCCTTGCGGTACAGGAACGGAACAAAGCCTATATCGGCAGACTAAGCGGAGGAACGCCGATATGAAGGAGCGATTAAACGAAAAGCTGCTCATGGATGTTATGAAGTTTCGACTGGACTATCAACCACCGAGCAAATAGCAAAGCCATGAAAAACCGTCAAGGGTCAAGATAAACGGGCCCCTTTTCTGGTAAAATTAAAAAGAAAAGGGGCGTTGGTATATGCAGGAATTATTAGATTGGCTGGAATACATAGAAGATGATCGCCAGCAAAGAAAAATTCGTCACACATTAAAAGATATTCTTGTTATTGTGTTGTTCGCAACGTTAGCGAATGCGGATGACTGGGTAGAAATGGCATTGTTTGCGGAAAATTATCAGGACTATCTTCGTAAGTATATCGAGTTAAAGAACGGGATTCCATCCCATGATACGATCAGACGTGTTATGGGGATGATATCACCAGAAATCTTACAACAACTCTATGGAAAATGGCAGGACCGATTAAATCAGGATGATGGAGAGCTGCTGAAAAAATCATCTGTATTGATGGAAAAACCATGCGTTCCAATAAAAGGGGAGCTGGAAAGGCAGCTCACATTGTATCCGCGTGGAGTAAAGAGGATGGTTTTTGTCTTGGACAAAAAGCTGTTGAAGAAAAAAGCAATGAAATCGTAGTGATTCCAGAATTGTTGGATAAGATCCAGATAAAAGGCCAGACCGTAACGATTGATGCAATGGGAACACAGACTGCAATAGCGGAAAAAATAAAGAAAAAACGGGCAGATTATGTTCTTGCATTGAAGAGAAATCAAAACAGCCTGTATGAGGATGTGCAGGAATACTTTTCGGATGAAGAGTTTCAAAAAAGAATCCGTGCGAGCGGTAATTACAAAAAGACACAGGAAAAGGCACATGGTCAGGTTGAAATAAGGGAGTATTATCAAACAGAAGATATTAAATGGTTAAGTCAGAAAAAGAACTGGAAAGGGCTGTCCAGTATCGTGATGGAAAAGAAAACGATAGAGAAGGATGGAAAGAGAAGGATAGAGTATCGTTATTTTATCAGTAGTTTAAAGGCAGATATAGAGCAGATCAGTCGTGCAGTCAGAGGACATTGGAGTATAGAAAGTATGCACTGGCATTTGGATGTAACATTCCGGGAAGATGCAAACACAACGTTAGATAAAATGGCAGCACAAAATTTGAATATCATAAGAAAATGGAGCCTAAGTATTTTGAAGCCGGCACAAATGACAAGGCATAAGTTGTCGATGAGAAAGAAAAGGTTCGTAGTTAGCATGCGTCCAATTCAGTATCTGGAAGAACTTTTAGAAGCTTAAAAATAGCTGAAAACAGAATTGGTGGTAGACAATCATTCATTCCGCGGTCCTGTTTGCGCTGTCCGGCCTGATCTGCTGGGGTGGAATCAGCCAGGTCATCAGCAACTCTGTGGCGTCGGCATTTGAGAATGCCTTTGGAATTTCGCCGCTCGTGACGACGGTAGTCCTCGTCGTGATCTCTGCGGTGATCGTTATGAGAAAGAACGCTACGGTCCGCGCCCTTGATGTGATCGTTCCGATCATGGCGGGCTGCTATTTTGTGATCACCCTGTTTATCATCGCGACCCATTTGAGCAGTGTTCCTGGCGTGTTTGCGAGGATCTTTGCGGAAGCCTTCGGCCTTCGCCAGATCGCGGCGGGCGGCTTTGGCGCGGTGCTCATGAACGGCGTGAAGCGCGGCCTGTTTTCCAATGAGGCTGGTTCCGGTTCCGCACCATGCGCAGCGGCTGCGGCGGAGGAGAGCGATCCGGTAAAGGTCGGTCTCGTGCAGGCGCTTGGCGTATTTATCGACACCATCGTGATCTGCAGCTGCACGGCGATGATCATGCTGCTCGTCCCGGAAGAACTGATGCTGGGGCTTGTGGGAATGGATCTTTTACAGAAAGTCATGAGCTACTATATGGGTGAGTTCGGCGTGGTATTTATCGCGGTGACGCTGGCGTTATTCAGCTTCTCAACGTTCCTCGGTATCCTGTTCTACGCTAGATCCAACGTTGCGTACCTGTTCGGAAACCGTTGGATTTATCAGACACTCTACAAGATCTTTGCTTTGATCATGCTGTTCGTCGGCGGACTGCAGGCGTACACGGTGGTGTGGGATCTCGGAGACGTGGGCGTTGGTCTTATGACGGTGTTTAACCTGATAGTGCTGTTTCCGCTGTCAGGGGAGGCACTGCGGGCGCTGAAGGAGTATGAGGAGAAAAAGACAAATAAGTAAGAAATAAAGTAACTGTTCTGTAGGTCTGTGCACTTGCCGCGTTGACTGTATGAGATACAGGGAGAAGGCGCTGAACAGTTACGAAATAAAGAAAAAAGATCTGTCAGGATACCGAAGATAGTTTCGTACGGTATGCTGGCGGATCTTTTTTTATGGACTTTTCCTGGGAAAACTAACCGCGGATTCTTGCATGGACTCCGGAAGTGAGATCCGGATGGCGCAGACCGCAGATCCGCTTTTCGGTTCCGCCGCCGATAAATACACGCTTCCAGACGTCCTGGTTTAATTCATCATCGTGGACATACACTTCGATATCGCTCATCGTCGGAAGAGGATCGCCGCCGAGCGTAAAGTTTCCGGCCGCATCCTGGAGCAGAATTCCTTCCTTCACGATATCCTTCTGCATGTAGGAAGAGACGAACTGCGCGGAGGAGAGATGGGTGACAAGTTCTAACATCAGGTCTATTTTCAAGCTGTCCTCAGCGGACATTTTCGTCTTATTCAGTGCGTCCGTGAGCTGTGATTCATATTTTCCGAGAAAACTGCTGCACGCAGATTCCAGCTCGAGAGATCCTGTTTTAATTCTTTTGTGATTTCCATAAATAAATCCTCCTTTGAAAAGTTGTATATTTAAGAGATCTGCTCCTGTGGTGCGGCAGCAGGATCATATTATTTTGGTTTGATAATGCATACCAATAAAATCTTCTTGTAACATCCAGTGAATGTCATGACTGTTTCAATAATAACATATATTGTTTGGAGTGACAATTAGTGAATGCCAAACAAGGAGTGTTATTATATGTACAAAAACAAGTCAATATCCGGCAGGAACAATATCTGCGGGATCAAGATCCGTGAACTTCGCAGCAGGATGAACGATGTTTCACAGAAACGACTGGCGGATATGCTTCAGCTTCTCGGTCTGGACCTTGATAAGAACGCGATCCAGAGGATTGAGAGCGGAAAGAGGTTTGTGACCGATATTGAACTGAGATACTTCGCAAAAGTCTTAAATGTCAGTTATGAGGAGCTTTTGAGTGAGGACACTCCTGAGGCAGATTAAAGATTCCTGAGTAACAGGTTCCCGCGAAGGTATCTGCCCGTGCCACATGCCGCCTTTTTGCGGAAAAGTCATCTTTGTCCTGGACCAGATAGGCAATCTCGTAAGGAAGGCTGTCATCGAAGATACGGTGGTAAGCGACACTTCCGTCCTCATGGACCAGAAGCCTTTCCAACGGAACCTTGAACAGCTCACCGAGGACCAGCATATTCGGAAGAGAGGGGAGCGATTCCCCGCGAAGCCACTTATAGATCGACTGGGGACTGTCCAGTTCCAGTGCATCCTGGAGATCGCGGACTGTCATCTTTCTTTTTAACATTTCATCCCGGATCTTTTTTCCGGTCAGCGTTTTCGATAATTCTTTCATACATCATCCTCCAAATTTCCAATCAGGGCAGACTGATGTCAGCTGTCGGCCATTAAAAATGTTTCTGGCAGCGGGTAATGTAAATATTCATTAATTTTCATAGGGAAACGGACGACGGATCCTTGTCGCCGGTATATGAGACTTAGAACCTCTGTTTTGTAAGTAGCTATATCATACTATAAAATTCGCGGTTTGTCTTGAACTAAAAGGTTAAAATCACATATTTTTTGAAAAAAATTTATAAGAAAATGCTGACGGACAGAAATGCAGATCATCGGAGAATGCGAAAAGACGAGGAATGATTTTGAACTTCGGAAAAGAGGTAATAACAAAAAGGCATGTAAACTTCAGTCTGGCAAAGCCGTTTCATACACGGAAATAACCGGGAGAAACGACCTGTCAGGACGTAAGCTTACATGTCTGAAAAATTCGATTCTTTAATTAAAAAACTATTTTCCCTGCTGTGCTTTCAACGGAATGATCTCCTTACGATACACATGGACAAGGCACACACCGCTGAAGATGATCGCGAAAGCTTCGGCGATCGGGAAGGCAAACCACACGGTGTGAAGACCACCGATCCTTGCGAAGATAAATGCCACCGGCAGAAGAACGACAAGCTGACGGAACACGGAGATCCATAAACTCAGCATTCCATGTCCAAGTGCCTGGAACAGGGAAGTACAGACGATGGAGCAGCCCGCAAACAGGAAGCTGATGGAGATGATCCGGAGTGCCGGAATGCCGATGGAGAGCATCGTATCGGAGGCGCTGAAGATCATTAAAAGCTTATCCGGCATGAGCTGGAAGACAGCGAAGCCGCACAGCATGATCGTTGTAGCGTACACAGCGGCCAGCTTTATGGTTCCCATAATTCGGTCCGGTTTTCCGGCACCGTAGTTGTAGGCGATGATCGGAACGGTTCCGTTGTTTAAACCGAAGACCGGCATGAACACGAAGCTCTGGAGCTTGAAGTAGACACCGAATACAGCTGTCGCCGTGGAAGAAAAGGCGATAAGGATCTTGTTGATTCCAAAGGTCATGATACTTCCGATGGATGCCATGATGATGGACGGAACGCCCACCGCGTAAATGTGGCGGATGATCTCACCGTTGGGCTTAAAGCTCCTGAGGGAGATCGTGATCTCGTGGTTTTTCGTCTTATTTAAGTAAAAACCGAGGCCGAAGGCGATGATCTGTCCGAAAACAGTGGCACCTGCGGCACCGGCGATCCCGAGAGCCGGTGCTCGAAGTAACCGAAGATCAGGATCGGGTCAAGGACGATGTTGATGATGGCGCCGAGTCCCTGGGTGTACATGGAGTAAATCGTTTTTCCGGTGGACTGTAAGAGACGCTCACATGCGATTTCCATAAAGAGTCCGAAGGAAGCGATCGTGCAGACTCTCAAATAAGTAGTTCCGAGATCCACAATCTCCTCGATATCGGTCTGGAGACGGAAGAACTGTCTCGCAAAGAAGAGACCGAAGATCGCGAATACGATGTAGCTCATAGCCGCCAGGAACAGAGCGTGGTCCGCGATCCTGTTGGCGCGATCAAAGTTCTTTTCGCCGAGATTTCTTGAGAGAGCAGCATTGACACCGACGCCGGTTCCGGTCGCCACGGCGATCATCAGGTTCTGCGCCGGGAACGCCAGGGATACGGCGGTCAGGGCATTCTCGCTTAACTGCGCGACGAACATACTGTCTACAATGTTATAGAGTGCCTGGACGAGCATCGAGATCATCATTGGTACGGACATGGAGATCAGAAGCCGGTTTAGCGGCATGACGCCCATTTTGTTTTCTGTTGCCATTTGGGTAACTCCTTTCGTAAAACATAGATAACCGTGAAGAAATTTCACGGTTACAAATAAACATACATTCTCCCTTTGTGAAGGGACACTGAATGGCATTATAAGGCAAATGAACATGTTCGTCAACCGAAACAGGGAAACATATGGCGAAGTTTCTTTGAGGAACTGTGCAGAGCGGAAGGTTTTGATGGATTGACAAAAATGAATGCCCGTCGTATCATGGAAATGATGTGAAAATTTTAAGGTTTTGCCGGGCCGGCAGCAGAAACTGAGAGGTGCTGCGGGGAGGCAGAAACTTGTGTCAACGAATAAGGAGTATAGGAATGATCCAGGATATCAACCCGCATAAATTTGACCTGACCTACGGACAGCCGAAGGCGCAGGATGAGGACTTTGTCCTTTATATAAAGAAAGAGTAAGACACTTTTAAGAAAAGTGGACGAGGAAAATCACAAGATTCCGAAGTTTTCCGATTTCCCGGAGGACAGAGAGCTGCTGAAAGAAAGCGCGTATTATCTGTTCGCCATCGATGGAAATCATTATTACTATGTGACGGAGATGCCGAGATATGATTCCGATGTCTATGAACTCTGTCCGACAGCGGCGTACAGGAAGATGCATCCGATGTATCAGGCTTTCGCGGGAATCACGGCGACACAGATTCATCGCTTTAAAGAGAGCAGAAAGTACTGCGGATGCTGTGGTCATCTGATGGAGAACAGCAAGACTGAGCGTGCGTTAGTGTGCCCGGAGTGCGGACAGACGGGTATCCGAAGATCTCTCCGGCTGTCATCGTTGCAATCTCCGACGGGGACAGACTTTTAATGTCCAGATACCGCGTGAACAACAACCCGTACCGCGGATACGCGCTGATCGCCGGTTTCGTGGAGATCGGGGAGAGCTTTGAGGAGACGATCCACCGTGAGGTCATGGAGGAGGTCGGATTGAAGGTCAAGAACATCCGCTATTATAAGAGCCAGCCATGGGCATTCTCTGACACGGAGATGATCGGATTTTTTGCGGAGTTAGACGGACCGGATAAGATCAAGCTTCAGGAAGATGAGCTCTCTGAGGCGGGATGGTACCACCGCGACGAGATCCCGGATGAGACGATGATGAACAGCATCGGAAGTGAGCTTAAGATGGTGTTTAAGTATGGAAGTCTTGAGAAGTTTTATGAAGTGACTGGGTATAAGGACCAGAATTAGGGATTTGGTTTGTAAAAACGCGTGCGGAGACTGCGCCTGGAGGAGTGGTTGAGCGTACATAAGAAAAATGAGAGTAACTGTTCAGTAGGTCTGCGCACTTGCTGCGCTGACCGTAAGAAAAACCTAGGCAAAAAGGCAAAAATCCATCGGCGTAGCCGATTTGGAATGGATTTTTGCATGTAACTGTGAAGGTACTGAACAGCTACAAATGAGAAACTAAAAAGAGCCGGGAACTGGATTTTGTAATTGATCGGAATTCAGTTCCCGGCTCTTTTTTTGCGGGCGATTCGTATTTATATTGTTTGTTTGCCGATTCTGGGAAGATCGGTATTAAAAATGCCCGCGATTGTCAGATCATGCTTTGTGGAATGTCGGGAGAATTCCATGAATTCTCTCAGGGTATCCGGCATATCCTGAGGATGGCAGCAAAGCCGATGACGCGTTTCGGGATCGGGATATCCAACGGGATCTCAATGAGTGTACCGTTTTTCAAGTCATCCTCGACGAAATCTTTGATGACGCAGCCGATTCCGAGTCCGATCCGGGAGAATTCGATGAGGAGTTCCATGTCGGTGGTCTCCAGGATCTGGTTGATCTCGATCTGGTTGTCAGCCAGGTAGGCGTCCACATGTTTCCGGCTCATATTGGAGCGGTTTAAGAGCATGATATTTCCGGTTTTAAAAATATCGGTGTCATTGCCTTCTCTCAGATGGAGGTTTTCCAGATAGGCCGGAGTACAGACGAATGCATCGCTGATTTCCATTACCGGCTGGAAGTGGAGGCCTTTTTTGCTTTTTGGCTCCGCCACGAGTCCGATATCGATCTTTCTGGCATCCAGCATGTCGAGGGTCTGGTAGGTGGACTGGCTCTCGATGGCGATGTTTACGTGCGGGTATTTTCCGATGAATCCTTTTAAGTAGGGGGAGAAGGACGTATTTGCACAGGGTGTTGCTGACACCGATCTTCAAGTTCCCGATATGGAAATCATGGATCCGCTTCAGTTCGCGTTCGCCGCGGCCGATGGAGTCGAAGGCGGTGTTCACATGCTGGAAGAGGATCGCGCCTTCTCTTGTTAGTTGGACGCCGCGGGAGTTTCGGCTGAAGAGTTTGATGCCGAGGCTTTCTTCAAGTTTGCTGATGGCTTTGCTGATAGCAGGCTGGCTGATGTAGAGTTCTTTGGCGGCGCGGAGATGTTGCCGCAGCGGGCTACTTCGTAGAAGATTTTGTATTGTGACAGGTGCTGTTCCATAAAAATACTGCCGTCCGGGTGGGACCGCAGGAGTATAACCCCCTTTCATATGTGGTATTCGTATTATTTATGTCTATTATATAGAATGGGGGTGGGGAATGTCAATATGAAATGTGCGGGGGATTGGCTAAAGGGTACGTGCTGGCCTGGGATGTGGCTGCGGGGTACGCGCTGGCCTGGGTCCGGCTCCGGGTACTCGGGATTTCGGGGGCGGTTCCTCAACAATTCTCCTGCGCACTAAGAGGAAAACCATGCCCCCGAAATCAGGCACCCGGATCCGGACCCAGGCCAGCGCTGAGATTGGCTGCGCGAGGGTGGCCAGCCGAGTGTATTGGCGGGATCGCAGGCGCTGCGCTGTGCGATATGGAATTACTTTATGCAATTGCACATATGTCCAGTTCTTTCTTTAAGATGTCGTTAACAGAATCCAGGATTCCGAGATGCGTCTCGAGATCCAGGCGGTCGACGGTCATTTCGTTCTTTTTGGTGCAACCGTCTACGCTGCCGGCGGCTACGGCGAGGCGGAGAGACTCGGTCTCTTCCTCGCGGGTCGGGAGGAGATTTTTTTCAGCGAAGAGGGAGCAGAGGGCGGCGATACCAATTCCCCACCAGTTGGAACGCCGCTGGCGAGGGTGATGTCGGCGGATTCGGCGGTGCAGATCGTTCCACCGAAGGGAACGAAATGTTCGATCACGTCGCGGTAGGTGCCCATGCCCATTTCATTGCCGCCGTCACCGATGGAGATGGTGGTGGCTCCGGATTTTTTGCTTCGGAGAGAAAAGAGGGCGGAGTCAGTGATCATGTCATCGAGGACTTCGCCGCGCATGCTGTGGTAGTGGCCGTTGGCGGCTTTACCGGGGCGTTCTAAGGAGATGAGGTGGGTCGGGGCGAAGGTTTTGATGCAATTTCGGATGAAGTCGCCGGTGTCTGTTTTAGGGAGCATCATGAGTTTTGCTTTTGGAGCGCGGTAGCAGACAACGTCGCTTACAATGGAAAAGGCGGGCTCATCGGTGATCACGAGGGACAGGCGCCGCAAAGGCGGTCAGGGCTGCTGCAATATCAGCGGTGCCTAAGGGGCCGTCAGTTTCACCAACATAAGAGCTGTCGCTGAGTCGGACCGGAAAGCCGGTTAAGAGAATGACACGGCGGGCGTCCGCGAGCGTGTTTAAGGTTTCCTGGATCGGATTGTCCGGGAGTGCTTTTTAAGAGCCCGCGGTTTCCGAAATCCTGTTTCATAATGGTATCCAGATCTTTAAAAAATGTCATGGTATTTATCCTCCAAATATGTTTGATGAGGGGAAAACTTTTTTCGTGGCCGTGTGTATGAAAAAGCCGATATGGATCGTTTTTCGGATTTCAGGCAACAAAAAAAGCCACTGATCCCCTGTTGGAAGATTCATGGCTCTTATTTACGGAGGGAACATCCGGG
>VOFH01000798.1_pt1 | contig 18001 bp, 29 predicted proteins | sample 5384091 | NCBI WGS metagenome assembly VOFH01 (sample SAMN12384727, study PRJNA508395) | human gut metagenome | isolation source: healthy gut G | host: Homo sapiens
CATCCTTACAAACTGTTCCTGCAGATATTGATATTGTTCTTTTCGCTCTTTAAAGCCATTCAATTGGTTTGTTCCGGTGTCAGTTCGGAAACATAATATTCCAAGACGGCAGAGCTGATTTCTCCCTGCTCATGGCGCTGGTACTGTTCCTCAAGCTTCACTGACAAAGCTTCAAATCGCTCTTCTTCCGTTTTTATCCATTCAGCCTTCTCCTCTGATAGCTCTCCCTCGAGAATCTGTGAATACTTCTGATAATATGCCTCCTCTTTGTCCGTAAAAATGGACTATCCCAATAAGAGATTACCTGTATCACAAGAAGCAGCGCCAGAAGAAACAATCCCCGCTGCATCAGGAATAGCTTTTTTACACCCCCTGAAGCAGGCTGGCAGAAAGTTTGGTCGTAGTTTTTTTTCCTATTAAAAGGATGGAGCCACTGGTTTTTCTTTGCTTCAACGGAGCTCTGACGAGAACAGCCCTTACTGACAGCAGCAGTGAGACCACGACTGCAGTAACCACTGTCAGAAGGCCCGCAGTTACGGAAGAGATCGATTCCGAAAAAATTAAAATTGATGTAGTCATTAAAATAATGTGAAGTATCCATGATAGCAGCCAGATTCAACTGGCGAATCGGACTGAGCCAGGAATAATCCTCTATGCTCAGCCATAGCAGCGTTTCACCGGTAAAAAGCTGTCACAATGCACAGTATCGAATAGACCTGATTGCGGCAGCAGATACAGAAAAGAAAAAACACACTGCTTACAGCCGTCACAGCTATCCACTTACAGAGAAGAAACAGATAAAAATATGTATTGATGCTGATTGCGAAAGGGCTTGCCATATATCCGTCCAATGACTGGATGGCAGCATCTCCCCTTCCCAACAGATCCATGGCGCCTGCCACAAGATAATTGGTTCCATAAAATAAGACAACAAGCAAAAAAACACCACAGTAACTAATGTCAGATACTTGGCCCCGATCAACCGCCCCCTGCCATTTTTTTGTCGGCTTTATTAAATGAAGCAAGCCTTCTGCCCGTTCCTGCAGCATCAGCCGAATCAGTAACGCAATGACAGTAAGAAACAGGAAGAAATCTGTCATGTGATAGTCCGCCACGTACCGCATTCCCGTCGGATAATCCGTTTCCGGCCGTATACCGTGAAGACGGCTGTATACACTTCTCGTTTTTCAAGACTTTCCCTGTTAAAATAGCTTCCATTAAAGACGGCCGCATCCTGCATTTTTTCCGACTGCTCATCAACACCCTGCAGAAAGTCTTCGTAAGAAACCGGTTCAGCCTCGTTTATTATCCATCTGTCTATATTTTGATTTTCATCGAAATCTCTTGTAATCTGATTAGACAGCAACACGCCGTTTAGAAGAAACACCAGCGGGAGCAATATCAAGAGAAACTTCCACTGAAAGAGTTTCTTCCATTCACCTGTTATCAAATTTGCCACAATTAAAGCCCTCCGAAATAATATAGGTATACATCTTCCAGAGACGGTCTGACTTCTTTGCAATTCCACACGGGATCAGGATTTTCTGTGATAATCCTGACAAACAGCTTTTTCCTCCAGCTGGAAATCCCCGGAATGCACCAGGCAGACGGCAGGCCGCCGTACTGCTCTTCCGTCAGTTCCGTCTCATATACCAGTGAGCGCATGTGGTTTAGAATCTCATCCTTGCGTGCTTTTCGGAGGACCTTCCCTTCCCCATGAGGATAAGCTCCTTTGCAATAAATTCCACATCTGAAACTACATGGGTAGCGATCAGAACAATCTTATTGACGGCAATACGCGAAATCAGATTACGGACCGCGATTCTCTGCTTTGGGTCCAGTCCGCCGTCGGCTCATCTAAAACGATGATGTCAGGATTATTTAGAATCGCCTGCGCGATCAAAGCCGCTGTTTCATACCGCCGGAAAGGGTTTTGATTTTTACTTCCGGCATATTCTGAAAGCTCCACCATTTCTAATATGGCTGGAATCTGCGCTCTGGCTTCCTTCTTTTCCATTCCTTTCAAAGCTGCCATATAGTCCAAGAATGCTCCAACTCTGAAGGCCGGGTATAAAGCCTGCTGCTGAGGCATATATCCCAGTATTTTTTCGATAAGCTTCCCCATCTTATTGACATCTTCGCCATCAAGGCAGACCTTGCCGCTGTCCGCTTTTAAATTTCCTGTCAGTATGCTGATCAGCGTCGATTTTCCGGCGCCATTGGGTCCCCAAAGTCCATAGATTCCCGGCGTAAGGGAAAATGAGACGCTTTTCAGCGCCTCTTTTCTGCCATAATTCTTACACAGCTCTTTCACTTCAAGTTTCATGGTATCTCCTAAAATACTCATCCAGTTCCTTCAATCTGACGGAACCTTCAAAATCCCTTTATAATAGTCCTCCTTGTCCATCATATACATGGACTTCTTTGTGTCGTCTGCGGTATAATAGAAAAAGAACGCTTCGTTTCCCCTACGATTCGGTACGGGACATTTCGCTCCGCCTCATACAGCAGCTCCTCCTTTCCCGTTTTCAGAGAATACCTGTAATAGTCAGCTTTTGCCGTTTGGTTTCTCTTCAAGAAAAGCAGCGTGTCTCCTTCTATGATGCTGCTGACATCTACCCCGCCTGCATCGAAAACATAGCCGTTCTCCAGGTCAAGCAACAGTTCTTTTTGATCCTTTTTCAAATCCACCGATAAACCCGGTTCTTTACAAAACCAAGATATCCTTCGTCTTCAATCATTTCTTCTTCAATTTCTTCTGTGATCAAATCGTCTTCGTACAAACCGCTGATATAAAAAGGCGGTACAAAAGCCCATACTTCACCGTCCTCGTTTCTGACTTTTTTCAGGAAACCTTTCTTTATTATACTGGTATCTTCCTGTTTTAGATCGAAGAGAAGGTACCGATACCACTGGGGCGTTTCATCAAAATACCAGTCCTGATAGCCTTCATAAGGATCTTTAGCTTTCATAATCCGGTCATTTTTTGCAAAAGCGCCCTGTTCATACTGCTCGTAGAATTCTCTTTGTGTCAAAGGCTGCTCCTGATACCCGGAAACTTCAATGGCACTGTGATTTTTTTTGAGACTGCCTCAATGATACACTGCACTGGTTCCTTCTGTCTCGGCGTGACCTCCGTGATTTCTCCCGACTGCAGGTCTACTGCGATACACTGCTGAGTCTGTATGTCCTCTTCATCGCTGTCTGCCGGGTTATAATGCCAGTTTAAGATCGTAATCACTTTATGCCCCGCATAATATGTAGGCGACAGATTCAGATCCGCCTCCCACTTTCCCGGTGCACCGTCGCCCCGGTCAATCTCTGTAATAACCTTCCGGTGGTTCCCATCAGGTTCATTTGAACAAGCTCGTATACATTCTTCTCCGAATTGTTGATAAAGCAATACAGCTTCCCCCATATTCTGCAAGACCCAAGACTCACGATAACCTTCATACCAGCCGCTGCAGCTGTCGTCGTTATGTCTGCAGTTGGCTCTGCTGCAGATGACATAATCTTTTCTCGATTTATAATCAAAAAAAAGAGGTTCCCGTCTTTTTATACGCAGCACGCCTGTCTCTCCTGCCGAAAACGTTAGAGAATCATTAGCGCCCTGCACCACTGCATCTGTCGAGGTTTCCGCTATTTCTACAGAGAGCGCTTCAGGTTTGCTGCAGGAATAGAAGAACAAGCGCATGGCACATAATAGGATACTGATTACAATTGTTTTTTTTCATAGGCCCCTCCACAATATAATGACGGCTGAATCATGGTACGCTCAGCCGCCAATACCTACATCTGGGTATAAAAACTTCCTGATCCGCCTTCACAAGAGAACTTATGCGTACTGTGCAGGTTTTAATATAAAAACCATAGGAATCCGAGGCAGTAAACGTTCCCGATGCGCCTGTCTTGTTGGCACTTTTAGTGAACTGATTGTCGAGGCTGCCCCTGCAAACCGAACACGTTCAACCTCTGTCAATTTCTTTTGGCCGCACCCTTATCTCAATAAACACTCCAATTAATTTTATTGCACTAGAATTATTCCGCAATACATGTTTATGTAATACATATTAATATTATATCATTTCAATCTCAACAGGTCAATCGTTTTCAAAATATTCGTTCATTTCTTTACTGCAATAAAGCTATAAGTAAATGTAAATATAGGAATACTATGGTAAAAGGGTTTGTGCTGTAGAGTACATTGTAGTTCATGTTTACACAATGGCTGAAGTCAAAAGCAGCCCATCAACATCTGATGGACTGCTTTTTCCATTACTAATCTTTCTGCGGCATCAGTCGCTAAATCCGATCGTTCACATTCATCGGCGGTCATGGTAATCTGACAGCAGTACTTGCTGCCTTTCATATGTTCCGCCGCATAGCTGAGACCGTTGGTTCTCTCGTCAAGAAACGGTTTGTCAATCTGGAAAGGGTCGCCCAGCAAAATAATCTTCGTGCCCCTGCCTGCGCGAGTAATAATGCCCTTGATTTGATTCGGCGTCATGTTCTGGGCCTCATCAATGATTAAATAGGTTTTTTACGATGGAGCGGCCTCGAATAAAGTTCAAAGCTTCCGCCTGTATAATGCCTCGGTCAAAGACTTCATCCACCTTACCGCTCAGCTCCAGTTCATTTTTTTGTAGCGTTCCTCCTCATCAGAGTCAATCAGCTGTTCCAGATTGTCGAGGATCGGTCTCAGCAGCGGGGCAATCTTATCCTGTTCATCACCCGGCAGAAAGCCGATCTCCTCGTCAAACTGCGCGTTGGGCCGGCTGACCAAAATCCTTCGGTATTCCTCTTCTGTGCTGTTCAGCGCCTTCTCAAGGCCTACGGCCAGCGAATAAAAAGTTTTAGCTGTTCCAGCCATGCCTTTTACGATGACCAACGGCGCTTTCTCACTGGGCATCATCAACGCTTCCTGCAGAAAATACTGCCCTGCGCTTCTCGGCTCCACGCCGTACGGTTTTGCCTTCTTAAATTCCAGGGGAACGACTTTGTTTCCTTCAATTCTGCCCAGCTGCGTTTTCTTTCTCGACTGATCTGCTTTGATGATGACAAATTGATTCTCATATAGTTCCGGCTGCCTCCTCTGCCCCTCTTCATCGACCAGGTAAAGGACGTCTTTTGCCATGCCTTTTTCGAAAAATAGCGAAATTCTTCTTCCGGAGCAAAACATTCAATTCGACCGGTATACTGATGCTCACCGCGGACCACTTGTTCGCTTTCGAAATCCTCGGCGGGGATATCGATCATGGAGGCTTTTACCCGCAAAACTATATCCTTCGTGACCAAAATTACATTCTCTCCGCTATCGCAAAGAGCTTTACAAACCCTGAGAATGCGATTATCTGCCTTTGAATCCGGCAGTTCCTCCGGCAGTTCCACATTGACACAGTTGGATTCAATGCGCAGTCTGCCGCCGTCCTTCAGCTGCACTCCGGTCAAAAAGATCACCTGTCTGTCTCAAGCTTTCCAGCTCTCTGATAGAAGCCCTGGCATTGAGACCTTTTTCGCCCTCAGCTTTCTTGAGTCCGTCTAATTCTTCTAAGACCATCAATGGGATTACCAGGTCGTTTTCTTTAAATCTATAGATTGCATCCGGTGCCTGTATCAGCACATTGGTGTCTAAAACATAAGTTTTTTTTCATCGTCTATTCCTCCTCTGCACCTCTCGCATGTACCTGCTCTTATCATGACATATGCCTCAGCGCTTTTCCATTAAGTTTATGTTAAATCTTCCTTCGGCATACGTTTAAAGAAGTCCATAATTAAGGGAACGGAAATCATTGCGGTGATGAGGTCCGCCAAAGGCTGTGCAATCTGAATGCCGCGCAGTCCAAGAAACTGCGGCAGAATCAGAATTAGAGGATAAAGCAGATGCCGCTTCTCATTGCTGCCGTAACTGTCGCTCTTGCCGCATGGCCCGTACTTTGAAACAGCATGTTGGCAGACATGGTAATTGGCGCCAGCATAATGGCCATACACTGCATTCGAAGGGAAAAAGTGCCGATAGCGCCTACCCCTTTTTTCATCACAGAAATGATTGATGATGTAATCCGATGCAGCGATACAACTGAGAGACAGGACTGCGATGGCCGCAAAACTGATGACAAAAGTAATCTTGCAGCTCTTTTTTACACGACTGTACTTCCCAGCTCCGTAGTTAAAGCCTGCTACCGGCTGAAATCCCTGACCGATGCCGATGCCAATGCTGAAAATCGTCATGCAGCATCTTCCCACGATGCTCATAGCTGCAATTGCCACGTCGCCATAAAGGGCGGCCTGTTTATTGAGCAGCATGGAGGAAACACTGTTCAGACTTTGACGTACCAAACTTGGAAAGCCGGTTTTGAGGATGTTAAGATAATCGTCACGTCTCTTCGAAACACAATGAATAGAGATTTTACTCTGGGTCTTTTTTTCTGAGAAACATGCTCAGAAGAATGCTGAAAGCTGATGCACTGGGATAGAGCCGTGGCGATGCCCGCACCCATGATTCCCATATGGAAGACAAAGATAAACAGCGGGTCCAATCAATGTTCAGCAGCAGCCCCCGTCAAAAGCCCAATCATCGCCAGGGCGGCCCGCCCTTCGTAGCGGAGGATGTTGTTCATCACATAACTGGAAATGTAGAGAGGCGCAGCCGTGAGAATACACATGCCATACGCTTTGGAATAAGGTAAGATAGTCTCCGTACTTCCCAAAAGCGGAGCAGCGGCTCAAGAAACAACAGTCCAAAACAGCTGATCAACAGCCCTGTCCCTATTGCCAGAAAGAAACTGCTGGATGCAAAGCGGCCTGCGCTTTCCCATCCTTAGCACCTAGTTTTCTGCTGATGTTGCTGCCCGCGCCCTGTCCATACATGAAGCCAAAGGCCTGTAAGACAGCCATGAGGGTGAATACGATGCCCGTCGCGCCGCTGGCGCTGGCGCCCAGCTGGCTGACAAAATAGGTATCGGCCAAATTGTAGAGACTACTGATCAGCATGGTGATCGTCGTTGGCACTGCCAGACTGACAATCAGCGGCGTCAGAGGACTTTCTGTCATTTTTTCATATTGTGTTATATTCTTTTCATACTTTTATTCATGTTACTAGTATACCACTTTTTGACTTAGTTGGGACTGTCCGAGCAGAGATGTTTCTTATAAAGAAAAATCTGCCGAACGTCAGATTTACTATGCAAGCATGCCGCAGCGGCTGTCTCCGCGATAGTTTGCGACAAGCGTTAAAAAGGAGCCTGCCTCTTGGCAAAAACTCCTCAATTGCGGGTTTTTGTATCTATTTTAAACAATTGTAATATCTTTTATGATGATGACGCCGTCTTTTTTTTCGTATGGCTGTATTCGATCGTATCACCTTCGCAGATTTTTCCGTTCCACCCTTCCTTTGGTATAGTACTCAACCATGATATAACTGGTGTTTTTCAATTTCTTGACCTGCTTTCTGATGGAATCCGCATTCATCGCCGTTGTGCTTATCACATTGTCCCCTTTGTCAAACTGCTTGATGACGATTTTCTGTAAATTGGGTGCGCTCTTCATGTTGATCTTATAGCTGAATTTTTCAATTCACCGTGCTTGGTCTTAAAGCCCTCACTGGACTCATATTTCATGTCCTGGTACAATGCATCTCCTTCTTCGTCAAATTCTGCACTGCAGCCAGTCTGCCCCCGGCATCAGATAGACCTTGCCATCGGAGGTCTGATAGACAGCGTTTGCATACATAGAGTGCTTCTTCCCGCTTTCCACATACAAGGTGCCCCTCCAGGCTGAACTGATCTCCGCCGGTTATTTTGAGCTCCCTGATCTCTCCATCGCTGACTCCGCTGACCGCATCGTCGTACATTTTGAAATACATGCCATACCCTTTTAGATCCTCAAACTGATACGTGTCGCCCTTCTCTTTACCGTAGATTGGTCCTCTCTCTCGGCCATGCTCATCTTCGCTGCCTATATAATCCAAGGTCACAAAGAATCCAATCAATAGATCTTCGCTGGTCTGCCCTTTTTCCTTATCTGCCAGCCTGCAGCCGGTTAACAGCGATATCATCAGAACCAGACTCAAGGCTGCCCAATATCCTTTTTATTCATCTTCCTCTTCCTCAATACGCCGTCAAATTTGAGAATATCTCCCACATCACAGTGCAGGAAATAGCAGACTCTGTTTATGGTGTGAAAACGAATACCCTTGGCCTTACCGCTGCGCAGGATGGACAAATTGGCTTCCGTAATGCCCACCAGCTTACACAATTCCTTCGAAGTCATGTTATTCTTCTTCAGCACCTCGTCCAAATAGATTTTGATTGCCATCGCCGCCTCCTAGATTATCATATCGTTATCTTCCTTTAAGGCCTTGTCTGATGCAATGAACTTTGACAGAAGGAGGACAGCGATACACATAGCGATGGAAAAAGAGAGGAATATCGACTACATAATTCGCTTTGTATACTTTTGTCCAGATCAGAAATTGAGACAGATTTACAGCGATGGAAGTTATTATCATCACGGTGACGGAGATACGGCAAATCCGGCTCAATTTTTCCGCTGCAGAAATGGTCTCCTGGCTGTACCTGTCTGCCCGCAGCTGATCGACCATTTTGATGGCGTGGACGATGACGAAGATATTTAAAACCGAGGGTATCTTATCCGCAAAATATTTAATCCATAGAAACACCGTTGTATTGTAGTCGCTGTTTAAAAGCTGATCCACCTCCCGAACGCCCCTTGCGGCTGGTACCACCTCTGTAAAGATACCTAAAACAATTTCGGCAACGATGGTTACGGCAACTGCAGTCAAAATTAGCTTCAGATACTTTGCCAGCTTCTTCTCATCAGTGCCCACTGACGCCTTCATGCATTTCAGCACTGCATAGCCGACCACCATAGACCAGAAGGTCATCGCAAGAGCCCCGCCTTTGCCAGGCATCGCACCATAGAGATTGCTGTTGACATAACCGGGATTCACCATCAAGTACATCATGATAAAGAGCATCACCGACATCATAATCAGAAGAATATCGATAGCATCGGGTTCCTTCTTCTGTCTGGCAACTCTATCAACCAAATAAAGCACTGGCAAAATAGAAATCAACAGATAAATGATCATTGCCGCAATGTTTCCCGCTGAACTGGCCAGTGATAACGCGCGCAAGGCTTCTCCAATCTGTCCGAAAGGAAACGTAAAAATATCCTGATTCATGGTGACCTCCTGTACATCAATTATTGTTTTACGATAATTGTTAATTTAAGAATACCACAGAATTATTGTTTGTCAATAATTTTTTCTTCGCATTGGTATAAAGACAACAAAAAACGGAGCAGAAATCCGAAAATTTAATTTCCCTCCGTGTTACATCGTGTTGAGACAGTTATTCTCTTAGCTCAATCCTTTGCCCTTTTCGTTCTCTTGTTTTTTTACCCGATCTACTGATCCGATAATTATTAAAGCGCCGATGGTTGTGACGACGGTTGCAACCAAGGTCAGCATCTTTGCACCGCTGATATCCAGAATGATGCCGCCGAAGAGACTGGAAATCATCGTAGTCACAGTGACCATCATGGTGAACAGCGCCTGCCCTTTGACGGCTTCTCCTTTGCTCATCATCTCGTCGATGAAATGTACCATAGCAGGCAGAAACAGGCCGAAAGAAATCAGTTGGAACAGCTGTGCAATATATACCATAGTCACGGTAGTAGCAATATAACACATGGCAATTTTGACGACAAAACCTACGGCTGATACTTTCAGCATCAGTTGACAGGTGAAGCGTTTACGCAGGTTGTCAAAGCAGAACATGACCGGTATTTCCAGGAAGGCCATCAGGGAGAGGATCCTTCCCATATCTTCGCTGTCGCCTCCTACGTCGGATACGACCTGAATCATATAGTTATTGAGAATCTGATTGCTGAAATAGACACCGATGACGCCGATGTTCACTACCAAAAAACATCTTGTTTCTCTTGATAAAGTCAACCAGATTGATTTCTTCTACAGTCTCCTCTTTTAATTTGACGTCGATGACGCCCTCCTCTGTGTTGACCGCCTTTACCTTGTTATATTGTGACTTAGTCAAAGCCAGGCTGATCAGCAGCATGACGAGAACCACTTCACCGGTGATGGGCATGACCATGACGCCATAAGTTTCTACCATGGTACCCAAAACGCCAACTAAAGCCGAATACGCCAAAGAGCCCACGCCTCTGGCTACGCCAAAACTGATATGTATGCCGCATTCTTCCAGCTTAAAACTCAGTGAATTGATCAACGGCTGCAATATGGTATGCCATGCGATGAGCATGAGAAAGATCAAAGACAGAGCAAGGGTCTTCTTTTGAAGGACACACAGTCCCGCCATCATCAAAATCATGATGATGGTCATCAGCTGAATAATCCCAATCAGTGTTATCTTCTTTGATCGATCAGCAAAATCAGCGACCAGCGGCTGCAGAACAACAGCTACTACGTTTGCCACAGCCAGTATGACCCCCGATTTCGGAGTTAGAATAACCTCGCGCTAACAAAAACCGATGCAAAACTGCCTACGACTCCATATATCATCCAATACGTTCCCTGTGTACAGGCGTATTTAAAATTCAGTAATTTCCCCATGTCCTTCCTCCGGTTGCTCCAAAATATTCCTACCTAATGATTATACCAGTCTGCGCTGGTTTTGCAAAGGAAATTTGTATGGGGGGACGGCCAACACAAGAATACATCTTCCGACTTTATTTTCTTTTTTCTTATTCTGTCGTTTTCTGTTTTGCTGCCTTTTCAATCACGAGTACGCTTTCTGATTTTGCAACTGCAGAATCAATTCCAAAAACAACTATGAGAGCGGCACGCAGTGCTAAAATAATTTTCCCATCCGTAAGTAAGTCGTCCATCGGAAAAACACTCATCTTATAATTCATCATACGCATAATCATAATCTTTCATCAGAGTATAACCTTTAGGTAAGTCAAAATCAAACCTATACTTATTTGATGCAGCGCCACTCTTAATGTTCAAAAGCGCCACGAATTCTCATCCGCAGCGCTCTTCTCGTCATTATCTCACATATTCTACCTGGATTTTGTCCATGGTCAATTCTCTCTTCCGGCTCTTTTCACCGGGTAGCCCAGAATGATGCCCGCACAAGGGACGAACCCTTCCGGAACTTTCATGGCTTCACAAAGCTCCTTGTTATAGGTGATGGCTTTGATATTCCCTCTGATGTAGCAGGAGCCCAGACCGATATCCGTAGCTGTGATAGCCATGTTTTCCACAACACAGGACGCGTTGCACATGGAAAGCTCCACGTCGTCGGCTTTGCCGGAAACCAGAATCAGCGTCGGCGCGCCGTATAGCGGATGCACGTTGGGATCGCCAAAGAACTTGCTCCCCTCCGCATCGATTTTGTCCAGCAGCTCTCTATTCTGAATGACTGTGAACTTCAGCGTTTCAAATTTCCCCATGCCTACCGGCGCAGCATTGCCACACTGGAGTACAATGTTCAATTCCTTTTCTGAAATCTGATATGGTTTGTATGCTCTGCAGGAGCATCTTCTTGCAACAGCTTCTTTCGTTTTCAAAAAATCATCTCCAATCTTTCCTCATGGATTCGTAGTTCGATATTCTCTATTATACACCTTTGAGACAGGTTGTGCAGTTTTTTGTTGCTCTTATGCCGCTTTTTCTCCATCCGACACGGATTTTTTGCTGCCCCAGAAGGCAGGACTTTGTCTGCCACTACCGCGAGAACCAGGGTAATCACGACCGCCGGCAAAGTGTTTCCGCAAGGAATATCCACCGTCATCAGATATCTGTAAATGGCAAAGCCGCAGGCCCACACGATCAGATTTGTCCAGTTAAAACTCTCTTTGATGTGGTCATGATGCAGCACAAAGAAATCTGCAATGAGAATCGCGATCATCGGCGCAAAGACGGAACCGATCAGATAGAGGAAGTTGGTAATGTCGTCCATCGGAAACAGAATCGCGCAGATGGTTCCCAGGATGGTCACTGCCACTGCAATCCACTTTCCATTCCACTTGGCAAAGATGGACTCCGCCGAAATGCCGGCAGAATAAGCGTCCAGGAAGGTTGTCGTCACCGTGGAGAATACGACGATCAAAAGCCCTGCGATGCCCAGGCCCGCTTTAACCATGATCTGTGCGATATCGTATTCGCCTGTAAAAATCGCCGCTCCCATGCCGATGACATACATCCAAGTACTGACTATTCCATAGACCACCGTGCTGGTCATGGTGGCGGCAAAGGCTTCTCCGCCTCCCTGGTGTAATCGCTGATCAAAGGCAGCCAGGACAGAGGCATGGCAACAGCAAGCTCTACGGCGGCTCCAAAGGAGAGGCTGTCATTTGGCGCCATAGCGATGCCGCCCGCGTCAAAGAAAATGACCTTGCACAGTACCAGTGTCAGAACAAACAAAGCAGCCATAGCCACGGTGTTAATCTTGCCCAGGTTGGTAATACCGATCAGAATCCAGAGGATAATCAGCACGCCGATGACCAGGCACCAGATCCAGGCTCCCGTATGAAGCACGCCGTTTGCCGCCAGGGCGCCATCGTAAATCATAATGGCGGTCCACCCCTACTAACTGTAAAACATTCAATATGGAAAAGAGCAGACCGCCCTTGTTTCCAAAACTCATCTTTGCTGTCTCCATGGCGCTTTTTCTCGTCTGCGCACCGATGTAACCGGCTAAAAACAGCATCACGCAGCCGATGACGTGGCCGATCAGGATTGCCAGCAGGCCTTTCGAAAATCCCAGCGGCGCAAAGTAGGTTCCTGTGAGGATTTCTGCGATGGAAACGCCTGCCCCAAACCAGATGAGACCGTTAGCAAATATCGAAGTCCTTTTTCTCACTCACAGACATCACCGCTTTCAAGCATATAGGCGTGATCCATCGGACCGCAGCCCTGCCCCAAGTCCAGCATCGCGGAGAGAGCGCCAGAGATATAGTCCTTCGCCTCTTTAACCGCCGTCTCCAATGGCAATCCCTTGGCCAGACCGGAAGCAATGGCGCTGGAAAAGGGTGCAGCCCGTTCCGTGTGTATTTGGATTGTCGATTCTTTGGCCGTAGAACCATTTGCTTCTTTGTCCGTCAAAGAGCAGATCGTTGGCGTCGCTGATCTGGTGGCCGCCCTTGCAGAGAACACTGCAGCCATACTTACCGTAAATCGCCGCCGCTGCTTTCTCCATGTCAGCTTCAGTCTCAATGTTCATGCCTGAGAGAACCTCAGCCTCTGGGATATTGGGTGTTATGACTGCAGCAAGCGGGATCAGTGCGCTGCACAGCGTCTCCACCGCATCGTCAGAAATAAGCTTTGCTCCGCTGGTGGCGACCATGACCGGATCGAGAACAATGTTCTTTACCCCATACTGCCGCAGTTTTTCTGCTATGGTCTCAATCAAAGTCTTGGAAGAGACCATGCCGATTTTACTGCATCCGGATAGATATCAGTAAACACGGCGTCCAGTTGTGCTGCCAAAAACTCAGGAGTTGCCTCCAATATATCACTTACGCCGGTCGTATTCTGGGCAGTCAGTGCGGTGATTGCACTCATGGCGTATACGCCATTTACAGTCATCGTCTTGATATCTGCCTGGATGCCGGCGCCTCCGCAGGAATCGCTGCCTGCGATTGTTAATGCTGTCTTCTTTTTCATCATTCCTCCATAAGCATTAATTTTATAATGGCGCTTGCCACAGTTTGTGCGGAGCCTAACCGCACAAACTGATGGAAGGCCTTATGCAACTGTTTCCCAAGAACACGAGGTCCTGCCCATGTGTGATTGGCGAAACAGACTGCAAACGACAGAAAGTGGTGCCCCAGTCTACCGCCGTGGAAACCTGGTTTATACCAGGGTGAATTCGGTCAGATCTCTTACATAGACATCTGCGTACCATTTAATTTCTTCTTGATCCGCCTCACTGACCTTGTCATAAACGCCAACGATTTTAAAGCCCTCCGCCTTGGCGGTTTTGATTAGTAGAGGCCGTCCTCAAAAGCCAGGTATCTTCAATCGGTGTACCCAATTCCGCAATGGCCTCAAAAAAATCTTCGGGTTGGATTTGCTGGCGCCTACTTCGCCGCAGGTCAGGATGATATCAAAATAATCCTTGTATCCCAGCCGTTCAAAAGCTGCTTCGATACAGTACTTCTCAGTAGATGTGGCAATGGCCATGGGAATTTCCGCCGCCTTCATACGCTCCAAAAGTTCTCGCGCCCCGGGCTTGAACCCGGCGTCCGCAAAATAATGACCTTCCACGATACCGTTGATGCCCTTGGCGATTTCCCGGCAGGACTGCGTCAGACCGTAAGTTTCTTTCAAATATTCTGCCCCCATGTCTACCGTCATGGCAAACAATTTGTTGCCCAGCCCTTCTTCTGCTTCGATACCCAGCGATGCCAGATAATTGGCTCCCAGAATTGGTCCAGATCGGCATGGTGTCCAGCAGCGTGCCATCCACATCAAAAATTGCCCCTTTTATCATTTCTTTTCCACCATTTCTTTCGTCACTGCTCTCAGACGCATTGTCGCCTTCTCAATGTCCTTCTGCCCAAAGATGGCGCTGATAACAGCAATTCCACAGATTCCGCTGCCGGAAAGTTCCGTCGTATTTTCCTCTGTTATGCCTCCGATGGCGATGACCGGTATATTTACGGCATCGCAGATGGCCCTTAAGGTGTCGTGTGGAACCTCATCAGCATCGTCCTTAGATCCCGTCGGAAAAACAGCGCCTACGCCCAGATAATCCGCACCCTGGGATTCCGCCAGTTTTGCCTGTTCGACAGTATGCGCCGATACACCCAGAATCTTATCCGGGCCAATCTTCGCTCTGACATCACCAGCCTCCATATCGCTTTGTCCCACGTGCACACCGTCGGCATCCATGGACACAGCGATATCCACGTTATCGTTGATGACAAAAGGCACAGTGTAGCGGGCGCATAAGGCCTTGATTTCTCTCGCTTCTTCTATGAACGCTTCTTCTTCCAAGTTCTTCTCTCGCAGCTGCATAAAGTCGCCCCGCCCTTCAGTGCTTTTTCTACCACACTGTAGAGAGTCTCGTCTTTCGCCAGCCAATGCCGGTCTGTCACTGCATAGAGCAGCAGATCCTTCTTATCTAATTTCATATTTCGCCCCTTCTTCTAACTGTGCGCCGTCCATATTATAGATGGCGTCGATGATTTTGTTGCGGTACGTCGCGTTGCCGTCGCCTTCTTCCAGGCGCGCATAAGCGATTTCACCGGCAAGCCCCATGGCGCAGACTGCAGCCGCCGCTGCTTCTAACGGTTCCTCCGGGTTCGCTACGAGGAAAGCGCACATCAAAGCAGACAGCTGGCAGCCAGTTCCCGTAATCAGCCCCATTTCCGGTCTGCCGTTCCTGATGACATAGCATTTGCTTTCATCGGCCACCAGGTCAATAGCTCCGGTGATGGCGATAATGCTGCCCGTCTTTGCAGCAAAAGCCTTGGCGAATTCGATGGTCTGCTCCAAGGTCTCTTCTGTCACCGCATCTGCTACATCAGCGTCTACGCCTTTGGTGGTTCCCTCACCAGTTGCCAGGGTCTTGATTTCTGAGATGTTTCCGCGAATTGCGTCAAAATGAATTTCGTCCATCAGTTTGTATGCGGTCTGGGTTCTAATGGTACTTGCCCCGGCGCCTACGGGGTCCAAAAGCACTTTATGTCCCAGCTCATTGGCTTTTTGCCGGCCGCAAACATGGAAGGAATGGTATTTTTTGTTCAGGGTTCCGATATTGATAGCGAGCCCGCCGCAGATTGCTGTGATTTCCGGCGCGTCGTCGATGTCGTCAGCCATAATCGGGCTGCCGCCACAGGCAAGCAGGACGTTAGCCACATCGTTAACCGTCACATAGTTGGTAATGTTGTGTACCAGTGCACCGTCCGCTCTCAAATGATCAAATCTTTCTTTTAACATGGTTTTCCTCTCCTTTTCATTAGGTGTTTAACAAGCCACATTTGCACAGGAAAATTAGCATGTGACTAGAAGCAGAACAAAAAACTGCGTATTCGCCAAACCCCTGGCAAATACGCAGTTTAAAAGTCACGTAATATTTCCCTACGTTGGCATTATCCAAATCAGGTTATGGGTAAAAGCCATACAGCTTACTCTCAGCCCGCTTTCGCGCAGGCTCCCCTTGAATATGTTTCTATTATACAACGATGTCCTAAAAATGCAACCTCTATCGAAGGATTATTCACTGCAAGTCCATGAAACAAGACTCATACTTTGTGACCAGGTCTATTGAACACAGATATTTCGATTACGTATTCGGGCTACTAAATTCATAATATCTCCTTTTGTATAATGAAGGCGTGCAATTTATTTTGTGCCATTACCGGGAAGGACAATTGCTCCGGTTCTGCTTCAAAAACGATAAGGTTATGCTTTTGGGAACATCTGCGCATTCTCGCATAACCAGTCCACTGTCAGAAGGCTTCAACAGGGGGTATATCTGGTTCCGGTTACTTTTTCTATCAAATTCTCTGATGCAAAGGCCGTCCACAATCCACAAAAGTAACCGAGCGAAGTAAATTTTGAATTCTTCAGTGAATCATGTCTTATCTCAAGGTGTATGGATCGATATGGCGTCTGCCACCGCCGCAGCGTTATGCGAAACCTTTTGGACAGCATCAAAAACCTAACTTTATTGTAAAGAATGCTCAATCCATACCCCCATCCCGTATCCGTCCCACCAAGCAATCGCATCAAATCTTTATCGAAGGATTACCGCGCCGATTCTCTCCATATCCTCCATATTGACTCTCTGGTTTCTTCTGTATTAGAAGAGCAGCACCTTTCAATGACGATGGTTTTGTAGTCCAAAGCGATGGCGTCATAGCAGGTGGTGCGGACACAGTTTGGTGTGGTGGTACCGATGAGAACTACAGTGTCGATGTGAAGACGCCGCAGAATCAGATCCAGCTCTGTCTGGAAAAAGCCGCTCCAGCGAGGTTTGATGACGACGTAATCGCCAGGCTTGCGCTCGAGTCCCTCTGCCTCTTCAGCGCCTCCGATCCCTTTAGAACCATGAGCTAGAGGTCTGCCTCCCTCTTCCCAGGTCTGATAACGGGTAAACTCCACATCGCTGCCGTCAGATCTGTAGTGGCGCTTGACCCAGATGACAGGGCTGCCTGCCGTCCTCGCCTCTTCAATTGTCTTGGCACAGGCGGGCACGGTGGCTTTTGCACCTTTGACACAGAGCGGTGCACCCGGTTCTACAAAGGCTTTCTGCATGTCGATGATGATCAGCGCTGTATGATTGTTAAATAGTTCCATAATATTCTCTCCTTTTTCTTCATTGTAGCACGGCTTGACCGAGCAGGTCAGTGTATTTTCAAATCATAATCAATGCGGTTCTGCGCCCGCATACTTTTTGATAAGATCAATAAAAATCTTCATCTGTGGGTGACCCATTTATTCTTATGATAAATCAACTGGCTCCACATCTGAATAACAGGAATATCGGTAGTTATGATAGCTAAATTCCCTGCCTCGAGGTGTTCCTGCACCAGGTACTGTGGCAGAAAAGAAATGCCTGCCTTTTTGCTGCAGAAGCTTTATGATGACATCCGTATCCCCAATTTCTAAAAAGGATGTAACTCCAACCCCTGTGCTGCCAACAACTGTTCCAGATCATCACAGTAGCTGACACCCCTTGTCGTGAGAATCATCGGCTCCTCGAGGAGCCGTTCAATGGGCACGTCCTCTTTGTCCGCCAGCGGATGGGAAGGGTAGGTAACAAAGATGATGGTTTCCGGCCGCTCAAATACCTTGATCCAGTCTGGAGAATAAATCTTTCGATCCAGAAAATAAAGAAAATCAACGTCATTCTGCCGCATCATATCTAACAATTCTGTGACGAGTCTCGATGTCTCAATACTGGTCTCTATCTGTGGGCACAGGGTTCTGAATTCCAGCAGGACCGGAGGCAGCACGCCCATCGACAGTGACGCTATGGAACCG
>VOFH01000861.1_pt1 | contig 18001 bp, 35 predicted proteins | sample 5384091 | NCBI WGS metagenome assembly VOFH01 (sample SAMN12384727, study PRJNA508395) | human gut metagenome | isolation source: healthy gut G | host: Homo sapiens
ATGTATCTTGCAATGGAGAACTGGGCAAAGAAAAACGGTGCATTCAAGATGGAAGCAAAATTCATCAGCAACGTTGACCCGGATGATGCGGCTGCAGTTTTAAATTCCATCGATGTGGCTCATTCTATTTTCGTATCTGGTTTCCAAATCAGGTACAACACTTGAGACATTAACAAATGAATCTTTGTAAAAGACGCTCTTAAAAAAGCAGGATTAGATGCTTCCAAGCATATGATCGCAGTAACAAGTGAGACATCCCCGCTTGCAAAGAGCGATGATTATCTGGCAGCTTTCTTCATGGATGACTATATCGGCGGACGTTACTCTTCCACCTCTGCAGTTGGCGGTGCAGTTTATCTCTGGCATTCGGACCGGAAGTATTCGCACAGTTCCTTGACGGTGCAGCAGCTGAGGATAAACTGTTCCTACAAACAAAGAATATCAAAAGAACCCGGATATGCTGGATGCACTGATCGGTGTTTATGAGAGAAACGTACTCGGTTATCCAAGCACAGCAGTACTTCCGTATTCTCAGGCACTGAGCCGTTTCCCGGCACATTTACAGCAGCTTGATATGGAGTCCAACGGAAAATCTGTCAACCGTTTCGGAGAGCCGGTTCATTATAAAACCGGACCGGTTATCTTTGGTGAGCCAGGAACCAACGGACAGCATTCCTTCTATCAGTTACTGCATCAGGGAACAGATATCGTACCGCTGCAGTTTATCGGATTTAAGGACAACCAGATCGGTACAGATGTCGTAATTCAGGACAGCACAAGCCAGCAGAAACTCTGTGCAAATGTTGCTGCTCAGATCGTAGCATTTGCATGCGGTAAAAGAGGATGAGAACCTGAACAAGAACTTCGAAGGGCGGACGTCCTTCAAGCATCATTATCGGTGAGAAGTAAATCCCTGGTTCTCTGAGGTGGACTTCTTGCACACTTTGAGAACAAGATCATGTTCCAGGGATTCTTATGGAATGTAAACACTGCGATCTGCTTCTATCAGATGGATCAGGCAGAGTATCGGGAGATTGAAATTCGTCATTTTCAGATAGAGGCTGGGGAACTGACAGAATTCTATCAAGCCTATGATATTTTCACAGTTCAGGAAGATTATAAAGAAGCCTTTCAGAAGCTCTGTGTCGAATATAGCCGATATATTTCGCTCAAGCTGGAAGAGGATGATGCACATCTGGCGCAAGAAATGACCGGTTATCCCGCTGCAGGAAGAAGAGGAACATTTCAAGAATGAAACAGAACAAAATAAAGCGTGGTTTCAGAATGCGGAGATCTTCCAAAATCTGCCGGCAGAATTAGCGGTAGAACTGGATCATCGAAACTATACGAACAATATCGACCAGACCGATTGAACGGTTCATGAAAGAATACTGGCAGCAGCATGGAATCAAAGATGCGCGGATCCTGGGAAGACAACCGGACCGGTTGTATATCGGCAACCAATTCTGTCCACATTTATTCCCCGAAAGAAGAACAGTTCTTTGAACTTCTTGAGAAAGCAGATAAAGAACGGATGGAAGTGACCGTTGCCTTTTCCTTTATTCGGGAAGACAGGCTTGCACAGACAGAACAGCTGTTGACACGCCTGGATGAGTGGTGTGAACAACAGGAGACTTCGGGGCGGAGAAGAAACAACTTGAGGTTGTAGTCAATGACTGGGGAATGGCACGTCTTGTAAAGCGGACAGAACATCTGATCCGTGTCTTGGGACGCTCTTAAATAAGCGGAAGAAAGATCCAAGAATGTCTTGCAAGATGGGAGATAAGACGCTGTTGGAACAGAATAATCTGAATGCAGGATTTTATCGTACCTATCTGGAAGAAAGCTTTGGAATCAGCTGTTATGAGTGGGAAAGCTGCGGCTATACACAGGAAATACCGCAAAAGATACAGAACCATCTACACGTGCCGTTCTATCAGACAAATACGTCGAGCTATTGTACACTTTGCGCTGTGCTGGAACACGGTGAACGTGGAAAACAAAGGGAGAGACAAGAATGTCCGGCACCGTGTCTGGAACATAGCTTCTTCTATCCAAAGCATTTATATATGAAGGAAAATACAACAGTCTGTTTGCATTGGATAAACATCTGCTGGATGAACCGGAGCAGTTGAAGAGAGAACTCAGGAATAAAATGGAACCGTCTTGTGGTCAATCTATTGTGAAATGTGAAAAACAGAAGGATGATGGAAGAATGGAGACACAGAAAAGAAAAACAGAATGAAAAAAAAAAAAGCAGAGCGAAGGATGAAAATCGTTGCAGGACTTGGCTCTATAGATGAATATATTCCATACGTCCTGGCAGGAGCAGACGAATTGTTTTGCGGATATGTGCCATATAACTGGACAAAAAATACGGAACCGTACTTCCACTGAACCGCAGGGAAGTGCTGGCTTATAATGTGCAGCTCGGTTCTTTCAGTGAATTAGAAATCCTCTCAGCAATGATCAGAAGTACAGAAAGCCGGTGCATATCGCGATGAATTCCCTCTATTATATTCCGGAACAATATGAAGAGATTGCAGACATTGTGAAACAGTGTATGAAAATCGGATTCGACAGCTTCATCCTTGCAGATCCGGCATTGATTTTGTACTTGAGACAAAAAGGCATATCCTGTAAGATCCATCTCAGCGGTGAAGCCGGAGAAATGAACCGGGAGGCAATCAAAGTTTTCCGGGAAATGGGAATCGGCCGGATCATCTTCCACAGGAAAAATACAGTTGCATCGATGCGGCAGATGATAGAAGATGTAAATACAGAAAGACTGGAATTCGAGGCCTTTGCATTGAACGAATTGTGTCAGTTCACAGGAGCATTCTGCAATTCCCTTCACTGTGACGAGATGGGTTATCTGTGCAGGACGACTTACTGGGGAGATGCTGAGATGGAAGAGCGTATGGAACGAGTGAGAAAAAGAACATTGGAGATAGAAGAGCAACAAGAACAACAATATCTCTCTTGGGAAGAGTGGATGTGCTCTGTGTGCGCTGCCACAGCTGGAGGCGGCAGGGATTACTCATCTGAAACTGGTTGGACGAGGAAATTATGTGGAAGATATGATCCGGGATATTCGGAATCTGAAGGCTGCGCTGGGGGTTCTGGCGGGGGATCAAAGAGAAGAAAAAGAGGCAGGGGAGATATATCGATCAATTGAATAAGAAAATCTTTTCTGGTCAGCCGTGTGGGAATAATTGTATTTATAATCAGGGATAGTTTCTTTGAGTTGTACGGGGAAAAGAGAAAAGTTTGGAATAGAAAAAAAGCGTATTTCGTGGAGTAGATTACTCTACGAAATACGCTTTTTCTTTAAATTGTTTCAAATCTTAGTATAATTATCATATATAGTCTACTCTTTTCAAACATTTCTGTCAATGTAAATACGTTCATTTCATAAGTTTATACAATATCTTAGCGAAAAAAATTGAAAAACAGATATTTTCGTCATTTTAATCATCTTTTTTGAATGGATTTTATCTATTCGCCGTCAAATTTATGGTCAATTGTCAGTCAATTTACAAACCATCAGATCAGAAAATTAAAAATAATTATCTTACTTTATCTAAGTCACTTCGCACTTTTATAATCACATGTATTTAAAATCAATCATAATTACAATTTTGCAACATTTATTTACCGTCAAATTTTTGGTCAGACGTCTGGAATCCCTTGATTTTCAAGGGGATTCATAAAAAATTTCGTAGAGTAATCTACTCTACGAAATTTCTTGCAAAAAGGTGGAGACTTATGGGAAGAAGACCAGCAGATCTGTCAGGAAGAAAGTTCGGTATGTTGACAGCCAAGTATGCGACAGAGAAAAGAGATAAACGGGGCTCCGTTTATTGGCATTGTGTCTGTGATTGTGGAAATGAAGTTGACGTGACGGCAGCAGGTCTTGTGCATGGTAATTATCATAGCTGCGGTTGTTTACAAAAGAAGAACCGTCAGGAAATTGCGCAGAGACGACATCTCGTAGACGGAACCTGTGTTGAAGTACTAGAAAAAAAGAAAAAGCAGAAAAGATAACATGAGTGGTTTTCGTGGCGTTTTCCAGTTGAAAATTGTAATCGGTATCGTGTGGATATCGGATTCAAGGGAAAACGCTATTATGTTGGTCTTTTTGATAATTATGACGAAGCGGTGCAGGCAAGACTCGCAGCGGAGAATCTGATCCACAATGGTTTCATTCAGAAATGGAAGGAATGGAATGAGAAGGAAGATCCGAGTGGGGGGAAAGAGCATCCGCTTGTGTTTGATGTGAAGAAAGAGGATGGGGAGATTCGGGTGAGTGTGTGAGATGAGAGTGTCGCGCCGAGAGGATACGACAGCATAAGAAAACACTTAGCCGATTGTGTGATATGACACAGGGCTTATAAAAAGAAATACTATCTGTGAAGAGCAGATGTGCACATAGATGAAGAAACTAAAAAATGGAGGAATACATATGAGCACAGTTACTTTAGATAATAAAACGATTTTAGTCACAGGTGCAGCCGGCTTCATCGGTTCTAACCTTGTGAAACGAATCTGTCAGGGAGGCTCCTTCTGCTACGGTTATTGGCATCGACAATATGAATGCCTACTATAATGTGGCACTGAAAGAGTTCCGTCTGAACGAGTTGGCCAAGTATCCCACATTCACTTTTATCAAAGGTAATATTGCTGACAAGGAGCTGATCACGGAGCTGTTTGAGAAGTACAAGCCGTCTGTGGTCGTCAACCTTGCAGCACAGGCTCGTGTGCGTTACTCCATCACCAACCCGGATGCTTATGTGGAATCTTACTTGGTCGGCTTTTTCAATATCCTTGATGCTTGCCGCCATTGCGAGAGTCTAGAGCACCTGGTGTATGCTTCTTCTTCCTCCGTCTACGGTTCCAACAAGAAGGTTCCGTACAGCACGGATGACAAGGTAGATAATCCTGTGTCTTTGTATGCAGCAACCAAGAAGTCCAATGAGCTGATGGCACATGCCTACTCGAAGCTCTATAACATTCCGTCCACTGGACTGCGCTTCTTCACCGTGTATGGATCCTGCTGGTCGCCCGGATATGGCGTACTTCGGCTTTACTAACAAGCTGCTGAAAGGCGAAACGATTCAGATTTTCAACTACGGCAACTGCAAGCGTGATTTTACTTATGTGGATGACATCGTGGAAGGTGTTGTCCGTGTGATGAAGAAAGCACCGGACAAGAAGAATGGCGAGGACGGTTTGCCGATTCCGCCGTATGCAGTTTACAACATCGGTAATCAGAATCCGGAGAATCTGCTGGATTTCGTGCAGATTCTGAGTGAGGGAGCTGGTTCGTGCAAAGGTGCTGCCGGAAGATTATGATTTCGAGGCACACAAGGAATTGGTTCCGATGCAACCGGGCGATGTGCCGGTGACGTATGCAGATACTAGCGCACTGGAACGGGACTTCGGCTACAAGCCGAGCACAAGTCTGCGGACTGGTCTGCGGAACTTCGCTGAGTGGTACGCTGAGTTTTATAAATAAGAGAATTAGAGGGATAAAGAAATGAGAGAGTTTAAGGATTTGAAGATTGCTGTTGCTGGAACAGGTTACGTTGGTCTTTCCATTGCTACGTTGTTATCTCAGCATCACAAGGTAACTGCTGTGGACATCATTCCGGAGAAAGTTGAATTGATTAACAACAAGAAATCTCCGATTCAGGATGACTATATTGAAAAATATCTTGCAGAAAAGGAACTGAATTTGACCGCAACTTTGGATGCGAAGGAAGCATACAGTGATGCTGATTTTGTAGTAATCGCTGCTCCTACAAACTACGATAGCAAGAAGAATTTCTTTGACACTTCTGCAGTGGAAGCTGTAATTAAGCTGGTTATTGAGTACAATCCGGAAGCTATCATGGTTATTAAGAGCACCATCCCGGTTGGTTATACAGCAAGTGTTCGTGAGAAGTTTCACTGCGACAATATCATCTTCAGCCCGGAATTTTTAAAGAGAGCAAGGCTCTGTACGATAACCTATATCCTTCTCGTATCATTGTTGGTACCGATGTTGATAATGCTCGACTGGTAAAGGCTGCCCATATATTTGCAGAACTCCTGCAGGAAGGTGCTATTAAGGAGAATATCGATACTCTGTTCATGGGCTTCACTGAGGCTGAGGCTGTTAAACTGTTCGCTAATACATATTTGGCTCTGCGCGTGAGCTACTTTAATGAGCTGGATACTTATGCTGAGATGAAGGGGCTGAACACACAGCAGATCATCAAGGGTGTCTGCCTGGATCCCCGTATTGGTACGCATTACAACAATCCTAGCTTCGGATATGGCGGATATTGTCTGCCGAAAGATACCAAGCAGCTTCTGGCGAACTATGCCGACGTACCGGAGAACTTGATTGAAGCTATTGTTGAGAGCAATAGAACAAGAAAAGACTTCATCGCCGACCGTGTGCTGGAGATTGCTGGTGCTTATGAAGCGAATGACAGCTGGGATGAGAGCAAAGAAAAGAAGTTGTTGTCGGCGTTTACCGCCTGACGATGAAGAGCAACAGCGATAACTTCCGCCAGAGCTCCATCCAGGGCGTGATGAAGCGCGTAAAGGCAAAGGGGGCAACTGTGATCATCTACGAGCCTACTCTGAAAGATGGCGAGAAGTTCTTCGGATCAGTGGTGGTTAATGATTTGGACGAGTTCAAGAAGCGTAGCCAGGCTATCATCGCAAACCGCTATGACAAGTGCTTGGATGATGTGGTGGATAAGGTTTACACCAGAGATATTTTCCGGAGAGATTAAGCTGGGATCGAAGAATATTAGAGGAGAGAGTCAGATGAAAATAAAAAAAATATAAAGGTATGCTTGGTAGGTTCGTCTGGCGGTCATTTAACCCACCTTTATATGTTAAAGCCATTTTGGAAAAACAAGGATCATTTTTGGGTTACGTTTGATAAGGAGGATGCAAGAAGCCTGCTCGAAGGTGAAAAATGTATCCTTGTTATTATCCGACAAACCGTAGTCTAAAGGCTCTTATTAAGAATACCAAGATTGCATGGAATGTGTTACATAAGGAAAAGCCAGACTTGATTATTTCTGCGGTGCAGCAGTTGCAGTCCCGTTTTTTTATATTGGTAAAATGATGGGTGCAAAGTTGGTTTACATCGAGGTCTTTGATCGAATTGATAAACCGACAATGACAGGAAAGATGGTTTATCCCATTGTGGACAAGTTTATTGTGCAGTGGGAAGAGCAGAAAAAGTTTATCCAAAGGCGGTTAATTTTGGAAGCATATTTTAAGAAGGGGACGAAAAAATGATTTTTTGTGACGGGGGACACATGAGCAGCCATTTAATCGTCTGATTGAAAAAATAGATGAATTAAAAAGAAAGACGGAATTATAAACGAAGATGTTTTATCCAGACTGGATTTAGTACATATGAACCGAAAAATTGTCAGTGGAGTAAATTGATTCCATACCAACAGATGGTTAAGAATGTGGAAGATGCTCATATTGTAATCACTCACGGAGGAATCGGCAAGTTTTATCATGCCGCTACAGATTGGAAAAACTCCGATTGTTGTTCCACGCCAGCATCAGTTCAATGAGCATGAATGACCATCAGGTTGAATTTGCGAGAAACGTGGCTCAGAGAATGGGAACGATTATCCCGGTAGAAGATATTGAAACATTGGGAGATATCATAATGAACTATGATCAGATTGTTGCTGGCATGGGACATGGTATGAGCAGTAACAATGCAAAGTTTAATGAAGAACTTGAAAAACTGGTAGATGAATTGTATTGGGGATGAGTGGATGAGAAAAGTTGGAATCATGTCGATGCAGCGTATTGCAAACTACGGTTCGTTTTTGCAGGCATATGCATTGAAGCAGCTAATTGAGGAAGTTGGCTGTAATGTAGAATTTGTGGATTACCATGTAGGTACTCCAGTAATTACAGAAAATGCAGATAGTAAAAACAAGGTTGTCCGGAAGATAGAAAGGGGCTGAAAACCTTTCGGTATCGGGCTCCTCTTGCACACAAATTATCGTTCATCCGATATAAACAGTCTTTCGCTCAAAAGTATATGCCACTTTTAGGGATTACGGATGAAATGAACTACAATCCGACAGTGGATTGTCTTGTGATTGGCAGTGACGAAGTTTTTAACTGTATTCAAAAAATTCCAATGTGGGCTATTCGCCAGAATTGTTTGAAAAAATAACCATGCGAAGAAACTTATCACTTATGCAGCGTCTTTCGGTAATACCACATTGGAAAAGCTGGAAAAGTATAAAAGGTCAATGAAGTCGGAGTTTTGTTGAAGAAGTTTGACGCGATTTCTGTACGAGATGCTAATTCAGGAACTATTGTAGAACAGCTCACCGGGAAAGAACCAGTGTACAATCTGGATCCGGTTCTGATCTATGATTACATGAACTGCTGCGACAAAATCCCACAGGTTCAGACTAATGAGAAGTATTTGATTCTGTACGCGTATGCAGGTCGTATTTCCAATGATGAGGCAGATTGGATTGCTGCTTATGCAAAGAAAAAGAATTTGAAGGTATATGCAATTGGTGGTATCCAAAAATGCGCAGACCGATTCGTGGACTGCTCACCCTTTGAGGTTCTGGCCTATTTCAGAAATGCAGAAGAAGTTATTACCGATACCTTCCACGGTAGCATCTTCTCGGTGATCACACATCGGCCGTTTACAACATTGATTCGCAAGAGTGTAGGTAACAGCTATGGTAATGATCTATGGTAGAAAACAAAGAGGGATTTTGGTATCCGTCTGTTGATGAAAAAGCTGTATCGAGTGCAAGGTGTGCTTGAAAAAGTGTCCAGTAGAAAATACGGAATTTCATCGGAATGAGCCACATAAAGTTTGGGCGTGGCGCAATAAAAATGATGTGGATATTATGCGCTCTGCATCTGGCGGTGCGGCGGATAGTGCAGCGAAAACTATATTGCAAATGGGCGGTGCGGTTTATGGTGCTGCCTATGATGAGCAGCTGGCAGTAAGCCACATTGAAGTGACAGATGAAGCAGAAAGAGAGAAACTACAGTCCTCTAAGTATGTTCAGTCTGACCCGAAAGATAGCTACACAAAGGTCAAACAGCGTTTGTCAGAGGAAAAATGGTACTTTTTACAGGAACTCCCTGCCAGATTGCAGGTCTGTATGCTTTTGGGTGGCAATCCAGAAAATCTATATACAGTTGACCTGATTTGCCACGGTGTGCCTTCGCTGAAGTTCTTCAAAAAGTATCTGGAATACCAGAACAAGCAGACGGCTGGCAGAGTAATCTATTTCAACTTCCGTTCCAAAGATAAAGAGAGGTTGGGGAACACAATACCTGCTAAAGACAAAGACAAAGACAAAGACAAAGACAAAGACACTCTCCCTTGATCGCTATGGAAAACATTTTATGTATGGCGACTGCTATAGGGAGAGCTGTTATCAGTGTGCTTATGCGAATACGAGCCGTGTGGGAGATTTGACAGTGGGTGATTTCTGGGGAATTGCAAAGAGCCATCCGAACTTCAATTCTCCAAAGGGCGTGTCTAGTGTATTTGTAAATACCGAAAAAGGTCAAAAGCTCTTTGAAATGATGCGAGTTCTTGCAGAAGTAGAAGAAGCAACGTTGGAAGAGGGCATGGTGAAGCAGCACAATTTGGTGCAGCCAAGCAACAGGCCTGTGACTAGAGATACTTTCTATAAGGGAATCGATGAATCTGGCTTTATAGAGCATATAAAAATAGGACTTCAGATTAAAGTACGTCTGAAATCTGTGCTGCCCAGTAAATTGATTCAAAAGATTAAATCTCTTTGAGATTTTGTGGAGGAAGAATTCATGGGAGAGCCGATAAGAGTTTTGCATATCCTACAGCGAATGGAAGCTGGCGGTACGCAGGCATTATTGATGAATATATATCGGAAAATTGACAGAACAAAGGTACAGTTTGATTTTTCTGGTTGTTTATAAAGAAAAACAATTTTACGATGATGAGATTGAAAAAATGGGAGGGCATATTTATAAGCTGTCTTTCCGGGAAGATTTGAATCTTCCGAAATTTCAAAAGGAACTGGCAGATTTCTTTGCTCAGCATCATGAGTATAAAATTGTTCACTGTCACGCCTATACGATTGGATATTTCTGCCTGAAAGCTGCAAAGAAAGCAGGTATCCCTGTCAGAATTGCACATTCACATAATAATGAGACTGTACACGATATAAAGTACTTGCCGAAGCTGTTCATGCAACGGATATTCACTAAAAACGCTACAGATCTTTTCGCCTGCTCTGAAGAAGCTGGAAAATATCTGTTCAAAGACAAGCCGTTTCAAGTGCTGAAAAATGCGATTGATTCGCAGAACTTTATTGCGGATGCGGATACCAGAAATGAAATCAGGAAAGAACTGGGGGTAAAGGATATATTTGTTGTCGGCCATGTTGGTCGCCTGCATCCTCAGAAAAACCATGATTTCCTGATTGATGTTTTGCAGAAATCAAGAAGAAAAAGCCTGACGCTGAATTGATTCTTGTTGGCACCGGCCATTAGAGGAAAAAAGTGAAAAGCAAAGTGGCAGAAAAAGGACTTTCGGATTGTGTGCATTTTCTTGGAAATAGAAAGGATATGAACAGAATTTATCAAGCGATGGATGTGTTTGTTTTCCCATCTTTGTTTGAAGGTCTGGGTATTGTTGCAATTGAAGCACAGGCGGGGTGTTCCTATTGTCTGCTCTGAAGGGTTGCCGCCGGAAACGGATATTACACCAATCTATCGGAAACTATTGTTGAGTGATGGAGCAGAAAAGTGGGCGAATGCAGCACTTGAAATGGCACAGAATCTGAAAGCACATACCAACATGCAGCAGCATGTGATTGATGCAGGATTTGATATGGACGCAACTGTAAAATATATAGAAGGTTTTATTTGAACCGATGGAGAACTGCCTGAGATGAATAAAAAAGTAGGTTTCTTAATAATGAATTTTGAAAGCGGCGGAGGTACTGAGAGAGTTACATCTGTCATTGCAAATGAGTTAGTAAAAAAAATTTTGATGTGAGGATTATCAGTTGTCAGCATGGAAACGCTTGCAAATTTGAAATAGATAAAAACATTAAACTTTACTCACTAAATGGAGAAAAATGCGAGAATTCAGCTTTGAGAAAATCTATGTCGAAAAGCAATTGATTAAATATGTAAAAAGAAGAACAGATTGACGTCATGATAGCAGTCGATGTAGCGTTATATCTTTATTTGATTCCTTTGCAGATAAAGAAAATATGTAAATGTATCGCATGGGAACATTTTAACTATTATATAAGCCCTAATAAAATGGTCAAATATGCCAGAAAACTGGCGGCAGAACATGCTGATTGTGTTGTGGTATTAGGCAAGAATGATTTAAATAATTACTTGACACAATACAAACATTGCAAAAAATGTGACATATATTTATAACCCAATTGCAGTTGATGCAAGCGAAAGTACGCCGTTGACACAAAAAACGTGCGATTGCAGTTGGACGTTTAAGTAGACAAAAGGGCTTTGATATGCTGGTTGAGGCTTAGCCTTGATTGAAAAAGGAAGTCCTGGACTGGAAATTAGATATTTATGGACAAGGACCGCTTCAAAAAGAACTTCAGGGGCAGATTGACGGACTGGGGCTCAGGAATATAGAACTAAAAGGATTTTCTGATGATATTCATAAAGAATATATGGAATCGTCCTTGTTTTTTTATCTTCGCGTTATGAGGGGTTTGTGCTAGTTCTGATGGAAGCAATGGCAACAGGACTCCCGGCTGTTAGCTTTCGTTGTAAGGAAGGAACCTGAAGAAATGATTGATAATGGCATCAATGGATACCTAGTAGAAGAAGAAAATGTTCAGCAGTTCGCAGATTGTGCGATAAAATTGATGAAAATGAAACGTTGCTAAAGCAATTTGCGTCAAAAACAAAAAAGGATTTGGATCGTTTCAATACAGCCGCAATTATAAACCAGTGGGTAGACCTTTTGGGAAACATATAAAAGCAGAAGTTTGAAAGGGACGATATGAAAGTATTATTTACAATTAGAGTTTTACAGGCGGCGGAGCCGAAAGAGTGGTTTCAGTTTTATCTGGCTTATTGGCTGATGTCGGTAAAGATGTTCATATTATTACTTATAAAACAACAGAGAGAGACTATCCTATTTCAGAAAAGGTTCAGGTACATGAAATGCCTCAAAGAAAGGATAGTACAATAACAAAAGGAATGCGAATCTTTGATATGAGAAAAATTATCAAAGAAATTCAGCCCGATGTAATTATTCCGTTTGTTGGAACTGTCTTATATGTGTCTTGGTTTGCAATTACAGGAATGAAAATTCCGTTTGTTTTGACCATTAGAAATAATCCATGGACAATGCCAGAAAAAAGAATGTCAAGAAATTTTCGCGATTATTTGGCTAAGAAATCTTGTGCTATTATGATTCAAAATGAAGAACAATCGGAATATTTCTCGGACGATTTAAGAAAAAAAAGTGTTTTGTTGTCCCCAATCTATTTCAACAAAATTTATTGATAATTACAAAGAATGTTATAGTGAGAAAATTTCTAAGATAATTGCAGTAGGTAGACTTCATGAGCAAAAGAATTATCCGCTTCTTCTGAAAGCTATGGCTGATATTACAAAGATAAAACCTGATATTACATTGGATATTTTGGGCGAGGGAAATCAAAAAAAATATCTTGAAAGTTTGCTCTATGAATATGGACTTGTCAATCATGTTTTTTATGCGGGAGAAGTCAGAATATCGAGAAACAGCTACAAGCAGCAGATGTGTTTTGATGACATCTGATTATGAGGGAATGCCAAATGCGCTTATGGAAGCAATGGCTTTCGGTGTTCCATGTATATCCAGTGATTGTAAAACGGCCTAGAAGTTTAATCAAATCGTTTGAAAATGGACTGCTGTTTCAGACAAACAATGTCGAAGATTTAAAGGATAAAATGGAATGGGCATTTGAAAATCCTGAACAGATGACGGAGTGTGGAAAACGGGCAAGACGACGTTTGTTAGAGGAGTATTCGTCTGATAAAGCGTTGGAAAAAATACAGATACTTTTGGATTATGTGAAGGAGTGTGAGTAAGATGAGTAAAAAAAAAGCATGGTTTGCGTCGTGTGGCTGGCTATTTTGTGAATCACCGATTGCTTAATGGATGCCGGATAAACCATATTTGCAAATTTTTTATTATGCAGAATTTGAAAATTAATTGACTTTAAGGATCCAAAGACTTTCAATGAAAAACTGAATTGGCTTAAAGTGTATTATAGAAGACCAGGTCTTATTAAGCTGGTTGATAAATATGAAGTGAAAAAGTATATTGCAGATAAAATAGGAGAACAATATGTTATTCCGACGCTGGGTGTATGGAATAAATTCGAGGATATCAACTTTGATGAGCTTCAAATCAGTTTGTTCTGAAATGCACTCACGATTCAGGTGGACTGGTTGTTTGCAAAGATAAGTCAAAACTGAATTTAGAAGAAGCAAAGGCGAAGATTGAAAAATCATTAACTAATAATTACTATCTGTGGACAAGAGAGTGGCCATATAAGGGAGTAAAACCGAGAATTATTGCGGAAAAGTATATGGAGGATCAGGAAACTGGTGAACTTCGAGATTATAAGTTCTTTTGTTTCAATGGAGAACCAAAGTTGATGTTCGTAGCATCTGAGCGAGGTTCAAAAATACAAAATTCGATTTCTATGATATGCAGTTCCATCACATGAATATTGTACAGCATTATCCGAACTCTGAATTTTCAATTGAAAAACCGGAACATTTTGAAAAGATGATAACACTAGCAGAAAAACTTAGCGCAGGATTTCCACATGTCCGAGTTGATTTTATGAAGCTAATGGTCAAGTCTATTTTGGTGAAATGACATTTTATCACTTTGGAGCGATTGTGCCGTTTGAGACAAAAGAATGGGACAAGAAAATAGGAGACTGGTTAGTCCTTCCTGATAAAATTAACTAATGCTTTAGTGAAAGGAATTTGTAGGGTGCAAGAGTATATGGCACTTAACGATGGATTAGATAAATGATTAATAAAATAAATTTAAAGATAAAGGTCAATGATATAACAACTATATGCTATGGAATATGCGTTTTTGTGTTTGTTATTGGACAGTCATATCTTCCTGCATCATCTGCGGTTCTTTCTATGCTATGCAAGGCCTAAGATTTGTAGCAGTGGCTGTTCCAGCCTTACTTTTTTAAAGAATTCAAAAATTTAGTATTCGAAATTTGGTGATGTGGGGGTTAATTGCCCTTTTGATTATAGGAAATATATTTTTAATCAAGCGGATAGCAACTTAATATATATTGTTATATTTATGCTATATTGTTCGAAGTCAAAACCAGAAGATGTAATAAAACATATTGTATCAGCGCTTTTGTGGGAATTGTACTGGTAATTGCAGCATGGTTTATAGGGCTATTCCTTCTGAAGTAAGAGGTGGAAGAGCTTGCTTGGGATTTTATTTTTGCTACATTTGGTGACCCAATTTATTTTTTACATACAGTGTTAGCATACATTGCAAGCAGAAAAAAACCATATTAAATTAACAGATGGATCTTAATAGAGATTGTAAACATATGGTTCTATAAAATGACAGATACATTAGCAGTGTTTGTCATTATCAACATTGGAATTGTTTTATATTATGTATTTAACATTGAAAAAGTAAAGCAGGTGTTATTTGAGGGAAAAGTATTAAAAATATATTTTAGCACTTTTCCTTTTGCAAGTGCGGCTATAACTATTCTAGCGCAGTATTTTTATATTGAACATTATAATGAGCCGATGTATGTGGCAGCAAATGTGGCACTTTCAAATAGACCTTATTTTGGCAAGATAGCAATAGAGACATATGGTATTTCATTATTTGGTCAGCCCATTACATGGCTTACAGGTACTGACGGCACAAACGTATCGGGGATGGATTATTTCTATGTCGATTCATCCTATTTGCAAGTTTTAGTAAGATATGGAATAATAATGCTTATTGTGCTGTGTGCGGTAATGATGGTAGTACAATGCTATAGCATTTTGACTAGAAATACATATATGTGTTTAGATGCTTGCTATTTCTAATTCATTGTATAACAGATCCGCAATTATTGTCTTTTAGATATAATCCATTTATTATAGTTTTCATTACATGTGTTGGGATAATGAACAGTCAAAGAAAGATAGAAAAAGCAAAGTGAGGGTATATTATGAATAAGTATGTAGAAGTTATAGTGACGTACAACAGAAAGAAATTGTTGGAGGAAAAACATAAGAGCACTTTTTAAATCAAACTTTTGAAAGACATGATGTTCTGGTTGTTGATAATAACAGCAATGATGGTACAGGAGACATGATTTCCGCGATTCATGATGAGAGAATAAAATATTATAATACAGGTAAAAATCTTGGTGGCGCAGGTGGCTTTGCATTTGGGCTAAAAAAGCGATAGAACTTGGCTATCAGTACGCATGGATTATGGACGATGACTCGATTCCGGAGAAAGATGCATTGATGAGCCTTGTAAATAAAGGACAGGCAATAAATGGTGAATTTTCGTATCTGGCTTCACTGGTGTACTGGACAGATGGAAAGCTATTTGATATGAATGTTCCAGATTTTCAGTACAACTCCAGATTGGGACTGGGATTGGATATGATTAGAAAAAATAAATTATTATTGATTGACACCTGTTCATTCGTTGGGTGTTTGTTAATTTGAAATATGCAGAAAAGTTGGATTGCCAATTTCCGAGTTTTTTATTTATGGGGACGATCAGGAATATACAGCAAGATTAAGAAAACTGGCTCCAGCATATTTGGATTTTGATAGTGTTATTGTACATAAAGCACCGTCCAATAAGGGGAGCAGATGTTGTTTCGGCAGATGAGACAAGAATAGAACGATTCTTTTATCAGGCAAGAAAACGGGATGTACATCGCGCGAAAGAATGGAAAAGTGGGCCGTCGACTGCGAGTGGTTTGTGGGCGAATCAAGAACATTTTGCGTAAAGCACCGAATCACAAAGTAAAAAGAGTTTGGGTGACGTGCAAAGGAACTATTTCTGACTATTCTTTAATCCGAAATTGAATACGCACATAGAAAAGGAGAATGAAGGAAGGGCAATGGGAAAACAAAGTCTCTTAAATTAAATTTTGTAATGAATGCGATTCTTACAATGTCGCAGTTCATTTTTCCACTGATTACATTTCCGTATGTTTCACGCATTCTATTGCCCGCCGGTACCGGAAAAGTTTCATTTGCAACTTCGATTGTATCCTATTTTACGCTCTTTGATCAGTTGGGAATTCCAACATACGGCATTCGTGCCTGTGCAAAAAGTGCGTGATGATCGGGAAGAACTCTCGAAAATGGTTCAAGAGCTGCTCATTATCAATCTTGTGATGAGCGCGTTATCATATGCAGTTTATTTTGCAGCAATATACTATGTCCCAAGATTTCGACAGGATAAAGAATTGTTCTTGATTATTGGCTTGACGATTTTCTTCAACGCCATAGGAATGGAGTGGCTTTATAAAGCACTCGAACAGTATACCTATATTACCGTTCGTTCGATCATTTTCAAGTTTATTGCAATTGTTGCTATGTTCTTGATGGTGCATGAACAAAGCGATTATGTTATTTATGGTGGAATTTCCATTTTGGCATCATCAGCTTCAAACATTTTCAACTTCTTTCATATACACCGTTATATCAACATTAAGCCTGTTGGTCACTATAATTTTTAAGAAGCACTTAAAAGCAATTGTTGTTTTCTTTGCAATGTCTTGTGCAACAACAATATATACGCATCTGGATACCGTGATGCTTGGATTTATTCGTACAGACGTCGATGTGGGATATTATAATGCGGCAGTAAAGATAAAGACAATTCTCGTGAGCATTGTTACATCTTTTAGGTGTAGTGCTTTTGCCAAGAGCGTCATACTATGTTGAGCATAATATGATGGATGAATTTTACCGCATCACAAAAAAGGCGATTAATTTTGTGTTTTGATTGCAACACCGATGATGGTTTATTTTATGCTTTTTGCAAAGGAGGGTGTTTTCTTCTTATCGGGCGATGCTTATGCCGGTGCAATTATTCCGATGCAAGTTATAATGCCAACTTTACTTTTTATTGGTCTGACAAACATAATGGGAATACAAATGTTAGTGCCGCTTGGAAAAGAAAAAGTAGTTCTTTATTCGGAAATTGCTGGAATGATTGTGGATATTATCTTAAATGCACTTCTGATTCCTAAAATGGCATCTACAGGTGCAGCGATTGGAACCTTGGCAGCAGAAATCGCTGTTTTTATTGTTCAGTACGTTGCGCTTAGAGGAATTATTAAGGAAGCATATAGACAGGTTCATTATGTTGCAATTGGCAGTTCTGTTTTAGCTGGAGGGGTTCTCGCGGTTTTAATAAAGAGAATGCAGTGGGAAGTTTTATGACTTTATGTGCTTCTGCAATTGTATTTTTTGGAGTATATTTTTTGATTTTAACAATTGCAAAGGAATCTCTTGTCATAGAAATAGAAAATCAATTGCTTGGACGAATTATCAAGAAAAATAATAACTGACTGAATGGGAGGAAAGAGTATGAAATATGATTATTTAGTAGTAGGTTCTGGTCTGTATGGGGCGATTTTTGCACATGAAGCTAAAGCACATGGCAAGTCTGTTTTGGTAGTAGACAAGCGCCCGAATATTGCAGGAAATATCTATACCAAGAATATTGAGGGTATCAATGTTCATAAATATGGTGCTCACATTTTCCATACCAATAACAAAAAGGTTTGGAATTACATCACGCAGTTTGCAGAGTTTAATCGTTTCACCAACTCACCGGTGGCTAATTATAAAGGAGAATTGTTCTCTCTTCCGTTCAACATGTACACCTTTAACAAGATGTGGGAGTTGTAACGCCGGAGGA
>VOFH01000890.1_pt1 | contig 18001 bp, 27 predicted proteins | sample 5384091 | NCBI WGS metagenome assembly VOFH01 (sample SAMN12384727, study PRJNA508395) | human gut metagenome | isolation source: healthy gut G | host: Homo sapiens
TTGGAAAATGCCGATATAGATAATCGGATACAGCTAGTTCAAGAACAGCATCCCCTAGAAACTCTAACTTTTCATAATCTTTTCTCCCGGGATGTTCATTTGCATAAGAAGAATGAGTGAATGCATCTTCAAGTAAATTTTCGTTATTAAACTTTATTCCGTATTTTTTCTTTTAAATTATTTTTAAAAGCTACTGAAACCATAGTTGCTTCCTTTCTTTAACCCTTTAATTATACCTATTTTCTGCTATTAAAAAGCTAAAGAAAAGGCGCGGCCATCAGTCGCACCTTTTTGTTTATTTGATTTATTTAGCATAACCAACATAGTACCAATTAGGGAATCCGCCACCCATACTCTTAGATGGAGCTAATGAGTAACCGGTCAACTTGTTGTTAACAGCATAAATACTGTAACTATTTGAAACTGGAACAACGTAAGCTTCCTTGTCCATATATGCTTGCCATTGGTGGAATTTCTTAACTCTATAGCTGTTATTAAAGGCTTTTTGAGAATCAATATCGTTCAACAAATCAGTATTTTCTTTAGTAACAAATCTACTGTAGTTAAATGGAGCCTTAGCACCGTACAAGTCTTGAGGTGAAGGCTCTGAAGAAAGTGACCATGCACCAATAAACATATCAACATCTTTAGAATCATTTTGAACTTTATCGTAGAAGGAATTCATTTCCATCAAACGGCCACTAGTTAACTTAACATTCAAGCCCAATTTCTTCCATTGCTGGATGTAATTTTGAATAATTGGTTCTTGAACCTTGCTACCAGTCATCGCAGCTAAACGAATAGTCAAAGGCTTGCCATTTGGTTTGTACACGGTAAGCACCCTTCTTCTTGTAGCCTGCCTTATCAAGTAATTCGTTACCCTTTTTAATGTTATAAGTATAGCCCTTAACATCTTTATCGAAGTAATCACCGAATTGTTTTGGAATTAAAGTAGGAATTCTAAATGAAAGACCATATGAATATCTCTTGTAAACTTGATCAACATTCATACCATAGGCAATAGCTTGACGTAATGCTCTGTTGTTCATCTTAGCATCTTTATTCATCACGTTTTCGCCCTTAGCTGAATCCCACTTACCCACTTTAAAGCCTAGGTAAGAATATGAAAGTGGAATATTTGCAATAAAGTTTACTCCTTTAGTTCCTTTAATATTAGGCCACTGTGAATTACTTACTTGAGTTACATCAAACTTATTACTCTTAATGGATTGAGCAACTGAAGCTGGTGTAATTACAGAAGCTGTAATTTTATTTAAGTGTGGCTTACCCTTGTAATAATGTTCATTCGGAACCCATGATACTGATTGTCCACGAACCACCTTGCTTACCTTGTAAGGACCATAGAATAATGGATTTTACGAACCTTATTACTTGAAATCAGCTTATCAAATGGCACATCTTTTAAATAATGGTAAGGGGCAGCTGCCTCCCAAATATAACCATTACCACTTTGGTTCATGCCAGGCTTCATTTCTTTAAAATGAAGTACTACTGTACGACCATTTTCACCCTCTGGCATTTCAATACCAGAAATAGTATCAGATTTTCCTTCATGATATTCTTCTAACCCTTCAAGGTCAGCTAAACTTGAAGTATAACGTTGAGAATGCGTTGCCTTATTAGCAATAATTTCATAGGCATATTCATAGTCTTTAGCAACTAATGGCTGACCATCTGACCATTTAACTTTAGGATTAATTGTAATAGTTGCAGTTTTTGCATTCTTATTAATCTTAATATCAGCAACTCCGCCTTTAACAAATTTATAGGTGTCGTTAGTTGCAAACAATGACTCATCACCATATTGCATAACTTCTGAGTCAGTATTGTTAGTTGATAGCTCATCGTTAAAAATACCAGTAAAAGGTGTATCAGTAACTACGGCAACACTAACGCTACCACCATTTTTTATTGCTTTTTTAGGAGTATACTCCTTAAAGTTAGGGTGACTCGTATCTTTGTTGTTATTACCACAGGCTGCTAAAGTTAAGGTTAACACCTGAAAGCAAAGTTAATGTGCTGATTAATTTGCCTTTCTTCATTAAATTTTCCTCCAATAATATTGGACAAGTTGATATATTTAATTTTAGCACTGAAAAATTTTTAACAAATCACAAAAAAGGTCGTCAAATTTGACGACCTTTTGAAAATCTTTTTTAAATTGTTATTTTGCAATTCCAACATTGTACCAAAGACTATTGGCAGCTGAAGGTTTCAATGAGTAACCAGTAATCTTGCTGTTAACAGCATTTACATTGTAACTGTTAGATACTGGAACAACATAAGCTTCATCATTCATGTACTTTTGCCATTCATGGAACTTCTTGACACGGTAGTTTGTGTTAAATGACTTTTCAGAATCCATTTCCTGAAGTAACTTAGTATTCCTAGCAGTTACGAAACGAGTAAAGTTGTAAGGAGCCTTTACACTGTACAAGTCATTTGGTGATGGTTCTGAAGATAATGACCATGCACCCATGAACATATCAACGTCTTTAGAATCATTTTGAACCTTGTCATAGAAGGAATTCATTTCCATCAAACGACCACCAGTTAACTTAACATTCAAGCCTAACTTCTTCCATTGTTGGATGTAGTTTTGAATGATTGGCTCTTGAGTAGAGTTACCAGTCATAGCGGCTAAACGAATAGTTAAAGGTTTGCCATTTGTTGTACACGATATTTACCCTTCTTCTTGTATCCTGCCTTATCAAGAATTTCATTACCTTTCTTGATATTGTAATCGTAGCCCTTAACATTCTTATCGTAATATTGACCAAATTGTTTTGGAATTAAAGTTGGAATATGGAAAGTTAAGCCATTAGTATAACGTTTTGTTACAGCAGAAACATTCATACCGTAAGCAATAGCTTGACGTAATGCTTTATTATTCATCTTAGCATCCTTATTCATTACGTTTTCGCCTTTAGCTCCGTCCCACTTACCTACTTTAAAGCCTAAGTAATTGTAAGCTAATGGAATATTTGCAATCCAGTTAACGTTATTGGTATTAGCTACGTTTTTCCATTGTGAGTTAACAACACCCGCAATATCATACTTGTGACTCTTAATAGCTTGAGAAGCTGAGTTAGGGGTTCAAAACTTGAATAGTAACCTTATCTAATTTTGGCGTACCTCTCCAGTAATATTTATTAGGTACAAAGGTTACGGCCTGACCACGAACTACTTTACTCATCTTATATGGACCAAAGAATAATGGGTTCTTTCTTACTTGATCAGAGGATTGTAACTTATTAAATGGAACATCTTTTAAGTAATGATATGGTGCTGCAGCTTCCCAGAAGTAACCATTACCACTATACTTCATACCAGGTTTCATTTCCTTAAAGTGGAGTACTACAGTTCTACCATTTTCACCATCTGGCATTTCAATACCCGAAATAGTGTTAGATTTTCCATCGTGATATTCACTTAAACCAACAATATTTTGAAGTGATTCAGTATAACGAGAAGATTTTGTTGCTTTATTAGCAATAATTTCATAAGAATATTCAATATCCTTAGCAGTTACTTGCTTGCCATCTGACCACTTTACACCTTTTTTAACGGTGATAGTAGCAGTTTTATTTTTATTATCTAATTTTAAGGTAGCAGGTCCCTTATCATTAATTTGATAAGTATCATTTGTATCAAATAAAGCTTCATTACCAGGAGCCATTGCATCAGAGTCGTTTTGAGTATCTGAAAGTTCATTTAAAAAGACGCCGGTAATTGGAGTATCAGTTTCAAGAGCTACACTTACAGTACCGCCCTTCTTAACGGCCTTCTTAGGAGTAGCTTCTTTAAAACTCTTAGTTGGGTTATCTACTTTTGAATTTGAATTATTACCACATGCTGCCAATGTTAAAGCAACACCAGAAAGTAAAGTTAAACTTCCAAATAGTTTGGCTTTCTTCATAGTTATATTCCTCCATCTATTTTGGGACAAGTTGATGATTTAATAGTATCATCATCAAACTCATAAAACAACGCTTTTGCTCAATTAATTTTAATATTTTTTCATTTTAATTTATTCGTTTTAGCCACATATCTTGATATATCAACGTTAAGCAATTACTTTCAGTTCCATAAAAATTTTATTTTTAAAGTCGAAAATTAAGCTTATGCCCATTATTTAAATAAATAAATTAGTATATTAGCTGTACTTTTAGCTATATATCAAAAAAGCAACTCAATTATGAGTTGCTTTTAATGTTAATACAATTAAATTTAATTTTCACGTTGACGAGCGTCTCCAGCTCTTTGAAGAGCACGACCAACGTAGTTAATACTCAATGAAATAATTAGCAATAAAAATGTTGCTGGCATCCATAACCATGGACGAGTAGTAACGTTAACTGGGTCGTTAGCAAATCCAATTAAAGTACCAAGTGATGGTGTAGTAGTTGGTAGTCCATATCCCAAGAAAGATAGGGTAGTTTCAATACCAATGTTACCAGCGATCATCAATACGACATCGATAACCAACGCTGAAGTAATGTTTGGCAAAACTTCACGGAAAATAATTGTTAAATTAGATGAACCCGAAGTCTTTGAAGCTAAAACATATTCACGCTCTCTTTGTGAAAGAACAAAGGCACGGAAGTATCGAGCAGTCGATGTCCATCCAAACATAGAAATTAACAATACTAAAGTTCCAGCATTGTAGTTAGGAATAACAGTAGTCAAAACAATGATAATTGGGAACTGAGGCAAAATCTGGATAAAGTCTACGATACGCATAATAACTGCGTCAGTAACTCCACCAAAGTAACCAGAGAATAAACCAACTAAAAGTCCAACACCTTCACAAAGTACAGTAACAGATAGACCAATTAATATAGAGTTACGTCCACCCATCATCAATAACTTCAAGATGTCACGACCACCGTCATCAGTACCGAAGACGTGACCTGATTCACCCCATCCATAATATGCTTCAGCGATATTAATTTCTGTTACTTGACCCTTGTTTAAGAACAATGAGCCAACAAAAAAGTAAATAGTAAGATAGCAACGGTAATACAAAATGAAGCAAATGCTACCCTTATCGCGCCAAACCTCGCGAACGATAATCTTAAATCCAGACGGTGGTAGAGAGGTTTTAGCATTTTGATCCTTTTTGATGTATTTTTATCTTTAGCCATAATTTTCTACTCCTCCCTACTTGATCCGAATTCTTGGGTCAATGATACTCATGATAATATCAGATAATAAGTTACCAATTAAAGTTAACACACCAAATAATAAAACTAGGGCTGTCAAAGTTGTATAGTCACGTTGTCCAATAGAATCTATGAACAACTTACCCATACCAGGGTAACTAAAGACTGATTCAATAACCATTGAACCTGATAATAAACCAGTAATAGTGTTACCGAAGAAAGCAGCGATTGGTAAAAGTGAGTTTCTCAAAATATGTTTATTAAAGACAACATTTTCTGGAACACCCTTACTACGAGCTGTTCTTACGTAATCTTCAACTTTGTTATCAACAATACCAGTTCTTAAATATTGAACAATTGCTGTAGTAGAAATTAAAGCACAAAGAATTGAAGGTAAAATCAAGTGATAGAACCTACCCAGAAGTAAGCAAAAGTTCCTGGGTTGACATCTGCACTAACGGACCCAGAAATTGGGAACCAACCTAGTGTAAATCCAAATAGCCAGATACCTAAAATGTAGAAAACAAACGGAGGCACAGCATAAGTAATGTAGTTAAATATTTGTACTCCGTGATCTTGCCATTCATCTTGGTGACGGCCTGCTGTAACACCTAATGGAATGGCGATTAAGTAAGTTAAAACAACAGTCATTAAAGACAACCAGAAAGTATTAACTGCACGATCCCAAATCAAAGAAGTAACTGGAACCTTCTGAATATATGATTGACCTAAATCACCATGGAACATATTTCCCAGCCAACGAGTATATTGCACCCAAACTGGATCATTTAAACCATATTCTTGTCTTAATCTTGCAATTTCCTTAGGGTCTGAATTCGGATTAATCATTCCAGTAAATGGGTCACCAGGCATCATTTTAGCCAAAATAAAGACTAGCAAACTCAAGATAAGTAACTGGGGGATCATAATCAGGATTCGACGTAAAACCGTTTTCCACATACCTATTCTCCCTCCTTCAATTCTTGCCTAATCATTTCTTTAGGTAATGCAACGAAATGACGATCGCCAACTTTTTGAAGTGGTAAGACACGACCATCTTTTTCATACCACTTGTCTTGATCTTGCAAGAATTCTTTTTCTACACGTTGACGCTCTTCCTTATGTTGTTCTCTATGTTCAACGTCAACAACAGGAATTGCGGAAAGTAAACGTTTAGTATAAATATGCATTGGATTCTTATAAATTTGATCACGTTTACCAATTTCAACAAAACGTCCACGGTGCATAATCGCAATGTCTTCTGACATGTGCTTTACAACACCTAAATCGTGTGAAATAAAGAGGTAGGCAATGTTATATTCTTGCTGAATATGTTTCATAAAGTTCAAAACCTGAGCTTGAACTGATAAGTCCAAAGCTGATGTTGGTTCATCGGCCACAATAAGCTTTGGGTGAGTAGCAACAGCACGTGCTACACCAATTCTTTGACGTTGCCCACCAGAGAACTCGTGTGGATACTTGTAAATTGCATCACTAGGCATCCCAACGATATCTAAGAGTTCTTGAACTCTCTTTCTTTCTTCATCAGTAGTTAAATTTTCGAAGTTTCTAATTGGCTCAGCAATAATGTCTTCAATACGTTTTCTAGGGTTCAAACTAGACATAGAATCCTGGAAAATCATTTGAACATCTTTGTTATAGTTGAGTCTCTTACGGTTTGAGGCTTTAGTTACATCAACGCCCTTGTATAAAATTTGTCCGCTGGTTACTTTTTTCAACTCCGACAATTGCTTTACCAGTTGTTGATTTACCTGAACCTGATTCACCAATTAAGCCGTAAGTTTCTCCTTCTTTGATAGAAAGATTAATTCCATCTACGGCTTTAACATATCCAGTAACTCTATTCCAGAAGCCAGAACGAATTGGATAGTGAACTTTTAAATTTTTATTTCGATTATTTCATCGGCCATAATTTCCTATCCTTTCTTTTCTTCATCTTGGAAATGGAAGCTTTGCCAGCAAGTACATCTTACAAAATGCCCTGGTTCCACTTCATGAATCTTAGGGTTCTCTTCATGAGCACTAGCTGGAATCCAAGGAATTCTTGCAGCAAATCTGTCACCAGTTCTAGGCATATTAACTAGCGAAGGAACTGTTCCATGAATCACGTGAAGATCTTGGCTTTCATCATCCGTTTGCGGCATTGAATGAAGAAGTGAACGTGTATATGGATGAAGTGGATTCTCAAAAAAATTGTTTTAACATCAGCTTTTTCAACAATTTGTCCAGCATACATAACTGCCACTTGATCAGCGGTTTCAGCAACAACACCTAAGTCGTGAGTAATCAAAATAATTCCTGAATGTGATTCTTTTGAATTTCCTTAAGTAAATCCAAAATTTGTGCCTGAATAGTAACATCCAATGCTGTAGTCGGTTCATCAGCAATAATGATTTCTGGTTTACATGCAATTGCGATCGCAATTACGACACGTTGACGCAATCCACCAGATAATTCATGTGGGTACATCTCATACATTTCTTCAGGACGTGGCATACCAACTTGGTTAAAGAGCTCAATTACACGTGCATGACGAGCTTTCTCGTCCATATCAGTATGGTAGTAAAAGTGTCTCAGCAACTTGATCTCCAACCTTCATTAATGGATTAAGAGATGCCAATGGATCCTGGAAAATCATTCCAATATTGTTTCCACGAATTTTGTTAAACAATGATTCATTTAAGTTAACTAAGTTTAATTCATTGTACAAGATATCTCCGGTTACTCTCGTATTTTTGTGGTCGTACAAACCAATAATGCTTGAAGCAATTGTACTTTTACCACAACCAGATTCACCAACAACTGCCAAAATTTCATTTCGTTTCAAGGTCAAGTTAATGTCATCAGCGGCATCATAAAACTTACCGTGCAAACGATATGCGGTATGCAAGTGTTCGATATCTAATAAAAGATCACTTTGCTTTTCCAAAGGCCATTCTCCTCTCAAACCTTACGACATTATTAAAAGTCAATTAGATTTTCAATTTAATGTCATTATTATAAACAAAAGATACTGCTATTTCAATAACTTTTATAAAAAGTAAATGAAAAATGACAGTATCTTCTGAAATTTCAATGATTAAAATTTTAATTTTGGTGATTCTTAATATACTCTACTGCTTCACCAACAGTTTGTAATTTTTCTGCGTCATCATCTGGAATTTCTGCTCCAAATGTATCTTCAAGATCCATTACTAACTCAACGAAATCAATTGAATCTGCATCTAAATCATTCTGAAAATTTAAATCTTTAGTGATCTTATCACGATCAATACTAAAACGTTCTGAAATCATATCAGCAATTTTGTTAAAAAATTTCCTCTTCGGTCATTTCTTTAACCTCCAAAAAGTTTAGTTTAATTCTAAGGCATTTTTTATTAAAGTCTAGCGAGATTCACTAAAGTATTTTTTATATTCACCAACTAAATCCTGACTAAGCATCCTATCAATTTGCAACAAAGTGTAGTAAATTGGTCGAATATTAGATCTTCCGTGTGTTTTAACAACAGGCGCATTAACGCCCAATAAAACTGCACCGCCGTATCTTGCTGTATCAAATCTTTTCTTTAAAGCAGTTAATCCTGGTTTAGCCAGCAAGGCGCCAACTTTAGGGCGTAAACCATTATTTAAGAGCGAATCTTTAAGTAAACGTAGAATCACACTAGCAGTTCCCTCAATAGCTTTAAGAGTAGCATTTCCAGTAAAGCCGTCAGTCACAATTACATCAGCCTTACCTTCCATCAAATCATTTCCTTCAACATTACCAATAAAGTTAAGCTTTAGTTTCTTTTTAAAAGTTTATAAGCTTCTTGATGAAGTGGATCTCCCTTATCATCTTCTGCACCATTGTTTAGTAAAGCAACAGTAGGATTTTGAATATTTCTAATTTTTGAGCATAGAAGTTAGCCATTTGAGCCCACTGAACTAAGTATTCAGGCTTACTCTGCGCGTTAGCACCAACGTCAATAATATTAAAGCCTTGTTCACTCTTAGCACTAGGCAGCGTTGGCATTAGGCTGGACGTTCAACGCCCTTAATTCTGCCAATAATAAAAATTCCGCAAGCAAGCAGTGCTCCAGTATTTCCTAATGAAAATAATGCGTCTGCTTTTCCTGCTTTAACATAGTTAGCAGCAACTACCATCGAGGAATCTTTTTTACGTCTAATCGCTCTTACAGGCTCGTCGCTATCGACAATAACCTCACTCGTAGCAATAACTTCAATTCTTTTTTTTTTGCTCATCAGGGATCAATTGATTAATTTTCTCTACGTCCCCAAATAAAATAAATTTTGTATCTTTTAGTTTAGGTTTTACCTTTAAAACAGCATCAATAATAGCCTGAGGGGCATTCTCTCCGCCCATCGCATCAATTGCAATTTTTTTTCATACTTACTCCGTTTAATTATTATTTAAATCTTTCTTATATTTTAGCACTTCTAGTAAGAATTTATTTTCTGAGCTAGTCAAATTAGGATCAGCTTTAATTAGGGCACGAGCTTTTTTGAGCCGTAACCAAAGTATTATAGTCATTTACCACATCTCCAACCTGAAACTGTGGTAAGCCAGACTGTGCTTTACCAAAACGTCTCCTTCACCTCGCAGCTTCAGATCTTCTTCTGCTAACTTAAAACCATTGCTGGTAGAGGTAATTATATTCATCCGCTTTTTACCGATTTCAGTTTTAGGATCACTCACAAAAACGCAGAAACTTTGCGTCTGTCCACGCCCAATTCGTCCGCGCAACTGATGCAACTGACTTAAACCAAAGCGATCAGCGTTAAAATTACCATCATATTTGCGTTTGGAACATCGACTCCAACTTCAATCACACTAGTTGTAACAAGGATATCAATCTTGCCAGCAGCAAAGCTGTCCATGATTTCATTCTTTTGGTTGCCTTTCATTTGACCATGAAGCAAAACCACATTTTCATCTTTAAAGTAGTGAGCAAGTCTAGCTTGCAGATCTTCAGCGTTTTTTAAATCACTTTTTTCTGATTCGCTAATCAAAGGAGTTACAACATAAATTTGAAAACCTTTATCAAGCTGTGAACGCATTAATTCAAGAACTTCTTTTAACTTGCTTGATGTTGCCCATGAAGAAACCACTGGCTTACGTCCTTTAGGTAAATGACGAATCTCTGAAACAGCCATATCGCCATATACTGTTAAAGCTAAAGTACGTGGAATCGGCGTTGCTGTCATTGCTAATACGTCTGGAGCAACTCCTTTTTAATTAATGTATTTCTTTGATTGACACCAAAGCGGTGCTGTTCATCAATAATTACAAGACCGAGATTCTTAAAATGAACATCCTTTTGAATTAAAGCATGTGTTCCAATCACTACATTGATTGTTCCGTCAGCTAATTCGCGATAAATTTCTCTCTTTTCTAATTCCTTAGTATCACCAGTTAATAAGGCGACTCTAACTCCCAAAGGTCTTAATAATTCGTCCACTTTAGTAAAATGCTGCTGAGCCAAAATTTCTGTAGGAACCATCAAGGCTGCCTGAAAACCGGCAGTAATTGCGGCATAAATAGCAAAAACTGCTACAACTGTTTTACCGCTACCAACATCTCCTTGAAGCAGTCTTCTCATTTGTCTTGGAGAATGAAGATCGGCAAAATTTCATTAACTACTTTTTTTTTGATCATCTGATAGTTCAAAAGGAATCGCTTGAATTAATTCTTTCACGGCAGCTAAATCATATCTTTTTCTACACCAGGCACATCTTCATCCCTTTGAGAAAGAAGCTGAGCTAGTTGCACTTGAAAGAGAAAAAATTCCCTAAAAAAAATAGCACTTCTACGCGCTATTTTGGCTTCATTACCATTTTTAGGATGATGCATTTTTTCTACTAAGGTTTGATCAGAAAGTAGGCGATACTTTTCTCGTAAGACTGCTGGAATTGTTTCCCCAACTTCAGGCAAGACTTCCTCTAGAGCCAGATCAATTAGTTTTTGTAACTTATTTTGCTTCAAATGACGGTTAACAGAATAAATTGGCGCAAAGCCTGAGTCTTTCTTTTCTGCTACTAACTTAAAGCCACTTAGTGATTGTCTAGCCACCTGATACTTACCGTAAACGGCAACTTCCTTACCTGATTCAACCTTATCTTTTAACCAAGGCTGATTAAAAAAAAAATTGACCATGATTATGTCATGATCAATTTTCATTTTAAAGCTGAGTCTTGTTTTTCGATAACCAAATCGGCTAACAAATGGATCTGTTACCACTATTCCCTTTAATAAAACTTTTGTCCATCTTCGATTTGATCAAGAGGGATTGTCTCTAAGTCATCATATCTAAAAAAGGAAAATAAAATAGTAAATCATAAATTGTATTGATGCCAAGACCAGCTAAAGCCGTAGCAGTTTTAGCTCCTACGCCTTTTAGCTCAGTTACTGGTTCAAATAACTTACTCTGCTTATTATTCATATTTTATTCCACGGATACCAAGAAGTAGTAAACCGGCTGACCACCATCATGAATTTCAAATTCTAAATCATCGTGGCTTGCTTCAAGTTTTTAACTACTGCATCAGCTTCTTCTCTAGTAGCATCGCTACCGTACATAATAGTGATAATTTCACTATCTTCATCTAACATCTTTTCAATCATAGATACAGTGGTATCAACTAAATCTGGATTATCAACCTTAATTGTACCGTCAACAATTCCAAGATAATCATCCTTTTTAACTTGGATATCATCGATCTTAGTATCACGAATTGCTTTTTGTAACTTCACCAGATTTAACAGTATCTAAATCTTCAGACATTGCTTCAACGTTTTCTTCTACTGAAGCATCAGGATCAAATGAAAGCATAGCGGTTAAACCTTGAGAAATTGTCTTAGTTGGCACAATTCCAACTGGAATATCACTAACTTCAGCAGCTTGTTTAGCTGCCATAATGATATTACCGTTATTTGGCAAAATAATGGCTTTCTTAGCACCTGATTTAGTGATGGCGTCCATAATATCCTTAGTAGATGGATTCATAGTTTGTCCACCAGAAATGATTCTATTTACGCCTTCACTCTTAAAGAGTTCACGAATTCCGTGACCTGAAGCAACTGCAATAACTGCAAAATCAACACTTTCTTCTTGTTCTTCGTTATTTTCTAAGATAGTTTCGTGTTGAATTCGCATATTATCAATCTTAATTTTGCCTAATTGACCAAATTTTTTTACCATAAGTAAAGACATCTCCAGGATGCTCCGTATGAACGTGAACTTTAGCAACTTCACCATCAGAAACTGCTAATAATGAATCACCTAAGTTAGAAAGATGCTCCCTGAATTGGTCAAGGTCAAACTTCTCTTTGTTTGGAACATCTGCAGTCAAGTCAACCATTATTTCAGTACAGTAGCCATTCTTAATATCACTCGTTGATAATTGAACTTGCGCAGATTCAGCTTGATGGTGAGCTGCATTAATTAACTCATCCATTTCACCTTCATCAAGTTGATAATCATCATTATCTTTTTTCACCAAGTATTCCTTCTAAAAACCTTGATAAATAAATACGAGTCCTTGACCACCTGAGTCAACTACTCCAACTTGCTTTAAAACTGGCAATAAATCTGGTGTAGTCTTTAAAGCTTTCTTAGCACCGTCAACTACTGCTCTCATTACTTCACTGACATCATCAGTTTCATTAGCCTTGTTTTTACCTTCTTCAGCCGCAACGCGAGCAACAGTTAAGATGGTTCCCTCAACTGGCTTCATAACTGCCTTATAAGCAGTTGAAACACCATTTGCAAAAAGCATCTGCTAAGTCTTGTGCAGTTAAGGCCTTTTTACCTTCTGTAGCTTTATAAAAGCCTCTAAAGAGTTGGGAAGTAATAACACCACTGTTACCACGAGCTCCCATTAGCATACCTTTTGATAGACTCTCTGTTAAATCGCCAACAGATTCACTGAGGTTTTCATTAACTGCCTTAGCTCCGCTTTCGATGGTTAAGTTCATATTAGTTCCAGTATCACCATCAGGTACTGGGAAAACATTTAATTTATTTACAAATTCAGCATTTTGCCCATGCGATGAGTTGCTGCACGAACCATATCTCTGAATTGATCACTATTAATTTCAGTTAAAACCACAATTAGCTCCTCCAGATTGCATTAATCGTCTAAAATCTTTACGCCTTGAACAATCACGTTAACAGATTTTGTTTTAATGCCTAAAAAGATTTTCAAGATTGTATTTTACACTATCTTGTACATTGTGACTTACTTCTGAAATTTTTTAGACCATAACCCACAATAATATATACATCAACGACTATTTGATTATCATTAGTTTTAATTACTACACCGCGTCGATAATTCTCGCGATTTAAAATAGTGTAAGCTCCATCCCGCAAAGCGTTCTTTGAAGCCATTCCAACTACACCATAGTTAGAAGTTGCTGCGCCACCAACGACAGTAGCGATCACACTATTTGAAATATCAATTAAAGCCATACTTTGTTTTAATTTTAACAGCCATCGTATTCCTCCATTAACGAAGAACAATTTTTTCTCAATTTATTTTAACACAGCAAGCTTTTTATATCAACAATGTTAGTTTTAAGAAAATGAAAAGACAATATTGCACAAAACTAAAAGCTGTGATAAATTAGATAAGTACTACAACACAAATAAAGGAGGGTTTAGCACAAATGGCAAAAGACATTATTACTGGCCGCAAGACGGTCTTTGGTAACAAGCGTTCAAAGGCTTTGAACTCCGTGCGGCGTTCATGGAAGCCAAACCTTCAAAAAGTTCGCATCCTTGTTGACGGTAAGCCAAAGCGTGTTTGGGTATCTGCTCGCGCTTTGAAATCCGGTAAGGTTAAACGTGCCTAATTAAGAAGTAAAAAAAAATAAAAGGGATCAAGTATAAAACTTGATCCCTTTTTTTTTTATCTCGGCTATTAATTACAATTAAAACACCAAATTTACAAGAAATTTTTACTGCTTGCTGACGCAAATATTCATTTGAAGAATACATAGTTGGCACTTTCAAATCAACTGGGGCTAAATCATATTTAGCATTTTTAATACTAAAATCTTTTCACCTCGGTTAAAGCACCAATCCCTAAATATTTGTAGTCAGAATTATAAGAAATTAAGTGTCTTCCTTTGCCAAAAAAGCGCACAATATTCTGTTTATCAACGAACTTAATTTGCTCTTTAAAACTGGCAAAGGTGCTTTTAATACAGCGTACATATTAACAAAAAAATGATCTAATCTTCCCCTGTTGCACCATATACAGTCAAATCATCAACCTTATAGTCAATAAATGCTGCATAATACAACATTTCTGAATCTGTAAAATCTTTAATAGGATTTGAGTAACGCATATCTTTAACTTTACGTTCAACTAATTGTCTTTCATGATTAGTTAATGAGTCATAATCTCCTAATGCAACATCAGGAACTATTCTAGTTCTAATAAAAAGGCTACCCCGGTCACTAGCCATAATTAGGGCGCCCTTTTTTTGTGCTAATTTAATTTTATCTGCTAAAATTTTGTGGCCATTCTTCTTTTGGACCGCCTAATAATGCAATTGCTTTCATTTATCTTCTTTTTTCAACTTCATTACTTGGTCTTCAATACTGCCATTTTTAAAAATATACGATCCAGCAACAAAAATCTTAGCTCCAGCATCGCGAGTTAATTTTTAAAGTTTCACGATCTATTCCGCCATCTACCTCAATCGGCAAATCTAGATTTTCATTTTTAATCATATCTTGAAGTTCAGTCAAACGATCAACCGATACTTCTTCGAATTTTTGACCACCAAAACCTGGTTTGACAGTCATTAATAGCACTTGATCTAATTTATTTAAAAAGGCTTTAATTTATTAACTGGCGTCGAAGGATTAATTGCCATTCCGCAACGAACATTATGGTCTTTCAAATAATTTAACCAGTAATCTGGCTTATTTGTGGCTTCATAGTGAAATTCTAAAATATCACACCCAGCTTCAACAAAAAGTGGCAAAAAGTAGTATCCAAATTATTACTCATTAAATGAATTTCCGCCTTAGTAAAAGGAAATGAGCGTTTAAAATCTTTTACCAATTCTGGTCCATAGGATAAATTAGAACAAAATGGCCATCCATTATATCAATATGAAACCTTTCAATGCCACTCTCAATGGCTGCTTTAATATCACGGCTTAAATGCATGTTATCTGCATTCAAGATTGATGGTGCTATCATTTCTTCACCTATTTCTTTAAATACTCAGGCATTCTGTTTTCAGAAATTTCCTGTCTAATCTTTAAATAAGAATCATAGCGGCTTTTAGCTATTTTTCCCTCTTCAATTAGTTTCTTAACCTCACAACCAGGCTCTTTTTATATGCTGGCATCGTCTAAACTTGCACTTAACGCTTGCATCTTTTAAATCATAAAAATAATTTCCAAGCTCATCAACTTTAATTTTAAATAAGTCAATTGCTGAAAAACCTGGAGTGTCTGCAATAAAACCAGATGCATATTTAAAAGCTTAACTTGTCTTGTTGTATGCTTACCACGATTTAAAGCTGTTGAAATTGCACCTGTCGCTTGGTTTGCTTCTCTTTCCAGTTTATTTAGCAAAGTTGACTTTCCCGCTCCAGATTGACCTGCTAAAGTCCAGATTTGATCTTTCTGAATCATAGTAGGCAATTGCCGTTCTAATTCTTCTGCATCTTCAAAAACAGAATAGCCAATTTTTTGATAATAATCTAACTTACATTTAATTGCTTTTTAATTTTTCATTAGGCGTAATATCAGATTTTTGATAAATAAATAACTTCTCCCACATTTTTCCAAGCAAAAAGGTCAGATATCTATCTAGCAATTCAAGTGAAAAATCCGGTTCAACTGCTGAAATGACTAATAATACTCTTGATACATTGGCTACTGCAGGACGTCCAATTTCATTAGTTCGAGGTAATATTTCTATCAAGTAATTCATCCCTTGATCGTCTAATTGAACAACTTCTCTATCACCTACTAATGGCTTTTTGCTTACGATCTCTAAAAACTCCACGTGCTCTAGTTCTAACTACCTTGTTCTCAATTTCAACGTCGTAATAACCGGAAATAAGCGCTAACGATAGTCCCTTGTGCTTTATTCATTATTTATTAACGTCCTCATCTAAAATAGTATTGCCATTTCTTAATATCTTTATATGGCCATTTTTCTTAGTTAATTTAAAAGGAACAGTAAAACTTTGCTCAGAAGTAATATTCATATCACGATAAATATTATTAATCGAATGATCATCATCAGAAACATAAACCTGAATATGATCAGGTGTCTTTTGTGAATTACTTTGACTAGAATCTGCTGGATAATTTATTGTATATGACTTAGTAACCGTGGTAGTCGTAGTAGAGCTGTTTGAACTACTGTTTGAACTACTATTTGCATCTGTCTTTTTAGACTTAGCTACTATAACAGTTAAGGTAGAACCTGAACTTACGTCAGTACCGATTCTGGCGATTGACGCAAGACAGTACCATCATTCTTATCATCTGAATCTTCTTCTTCAACTTTAAGTGTTAAATGATTCTCACGAGCATAATCTTGAGCGCCCTTTAAAGAATAGCCTACAATATCCCTTAACTTTATTGTATGTCTTCTAGATCGGGTACTACTCGCCGAAGAAGGTCCTTTAGAAACTAATAAAGTTACAGTTGCCTTATCAGGATTAATTTGCTGGCCAGGCTCAACATCTTGAGCATTAACCTGATTCTTAGGGTTGCTAGAATATTCTTCAGTTTTAGCAACCGAAAAGCCTAATTTAACTAACTGTTTCTTAGCAACAGTATATGATTCACCAATCACATTAGGCATTTCGACAAGATGAGGCCCCTTAGAAATAATCAGATTTACCTTTTGTCCATCTTTTATTTGCGAACCAATTGGAGGCTTAGTTCTGATTACCTTTCCTTTAGGTACAGTATCAGAGTACTCATAACTAATTTTTCCAAGTTCTAAACCAGAAGAATTCAAAAGAATTTTTAGCTTCTGTCTGCGTCATTTTATTAAGATTAGGAATATCTACCATATCTTTTCTACCAAGAGCAAAAAAAAGAGAATTACCATAATCACGCAAAATGCAATTAAAGCACCTATCCACCACCACTTATGGCCTTTTAGGTTATCTAGGAAATTCTTTTTTTCTTCTTTTGGCTCTGACTTTTCCTGTGTTTCATGATCTTTATTATGAACGCTTCCTTCTAGCGGAGGAATAACGATAGTTTCATCTGCTGCGGGATCATGTTGGGGCTTATAGACAGGTTCATCCTTACGCTTGGGATCCAAACAAGTATCTAAATCTTTTTCATATCTAAAACAGACTTATATCGATCTCTCGGATCTTTAGCGGTAGCTTTAAAGACAACATTTTCTAGTGCTTGGGGAATTGACGGATTTTTAGCTCTTAAAGACGGCGTTTTTCTTGAAAATGTTTCAAAGGCAACTGCAACCGCATTTTCTCCCGTAAAAGGAACCGTTCCAGTCAATAATTTATATAAAATGATCCCCAAAGAATAAATATCTGATTGCTTTGTAGCCATACTGCCACGTGCTTGTTCAGGAGACATATAATGTACTGATCCCATAGCAGTATTAGTTTGCGTCATGGTACTTTGATTTAGTGCAATCGCAATACCAAAATCAACAATCTTAATATTACCCTTTTATCCATTAAAATATTTTGTGGTTTTAGATCGCGATGGATCACATTGTGTTTATGTGCTAAAGCTACAGCACTCAAAATCTGATCCATAATATCAATCACTT
>VOFH01000949.1_pt1 | contig 18001 bp, 24 predicted proteins | sample 5384091 | NCBI WGS metagenome assembly VOFH01 (sample SAMN12384727, study PRJNA508395) | human gut metagenome | isolation source: healthy gut G | host: Homo sapiens
AGAAATGCGCCGTCAATTAAATAACCCTTGATGGAAGATTACGTTGAATATCTTAATCGGTCGTCTACAGAAATAGCTGAAGCTGAATCATTGATGTGCTATGACCAATTTGTAAATGCATTAGAAAAAGGAAAACAACACCTATCTCCTCGTCAACGTATCATATTCGAAATGAATAAAGAATATGGTATGTCAATTTCTGAAATTTCTGAAAAATTGTCGATAACTAACCAAGTCGTGAGAAATCAATTATATATGGCTCTAAAAATTCTCCGTGTAGAATTGCGTCAATATTATCCTCTTCTTCTTCTCTTCCTGAAAGATATTTGAAAAGTTCTCTTGTTTATGTGTTTTATAACATAATACTTTTGATGTTACATTTAGCTTATTTGTGGATATAACATATAAAATGTTATAAATATGCACATAGTAAATAAAAAGCAAAAGACTTATTAAAGAAGTTTCAGTCTGGTAATCTTTTCACTATCGGATTTTAAAGAATTGGTATCAACTGTTAACGACTCGTCTGACCAAGAGTTGGAGGACTTTTTTTTCGAAGAATGGAATAAATTTGATACATATCCTTCTTTATCTCAAGAAAAGATTGACTCCTTGTACTGTCACCTACATAAAAAAAGATGAAGATCTCACCTTTTACAAAAAATAACACGGCACTGGGGACAAATTGCAGCCTCAATTCTTTTGCTTTTTGCAAGTGGATTAACCATACTGTACTACATACAACACCAAGAGTTGCAAACATTGGCTGAACAAGATGTAATAGTACGTTCAGGAGATTCCGGCACTTCTCAAGTGAGTCTTCCTGATGGTACATTGGTTCGTCTAAATGCAAACTCGTCCCTTACATATCAACAAAATTTCGGACAGAATAATCGCAAGGTGAAATTATCGGGTGAAGGATATTTTGAAGTTAAGAAAAACACGGAGAAAAAGTTTATTGTCAATACCGGATATATAGATGTCACAGTTTTAGGAACAAAGTTCAATCTTTATGCCTATGAGGATAAGGATATTATAGAGATGGCTTTGGTAGAAGGACATGTTAATGTATCTACATCGAAGCCTCCCTATCAGACTATTTGCGTTAAACCCAATGAAAAGTTACTTATAACAAATATGATAATAAACTTAATATAGAAAAGACCACTACTAAAATAGAAACAGCTTGGTTGAACAAAGAATTAGTATTCCGGGAAGAAAAATTGGAGAATGTATTCCAATGTTTATCAAGGAAATTTCGTGTGAAATTCTCAATAGATAGTTCAATATCCGTAGATGATGTATACACTGGTGCATTCGATGATGAGAAAATTGAAGATATATTGGAAGTATTGAAAATACATTATGGATTCAATTACACAGTTAAGGATGGAAAGATAAATATTCGAATGAACAAATAATTATTAATCTTAAAATGAAATGATATGAAAACATGAATGAAAAAAAAACTTCGGATAATTTGCCCATTATCCGAAGTTAAGAATGAGTCTTGTCTGAGTTTCCGCTCATACCAACTCTTAATAAAAAGAAAATAAACCAAATAGTTGTGTATTTATGAAAAATAAAAAACAATTAATCAGTTTAGTGCAGAAAGATAATAAAAATACGATCAAGTTGTATTCCTTATTGTTATTTTTTTGTTTCTTAACATTCACAAGTGCTAATGCACAGACAGGAAAAGTCAACATTAATTTAAAGAATGCATCAGTAAAAGAGTTATTTAATGCAATTGAATCCCAAACACCCTATCATTTCTCATACCGTAGCGTAGAAGTAGAGAATAAAAAAGAGGTCACCATTTCTGTAAAGAATGCTAAACTTAAGGATCTGCTTATTCAAGAACTACCTAAACATCACCTTTCTCATATAGTACAAGGTAACAAAATAATTGTGACCCCAGCTACAGATAACCAGTCCCCTGACAAGTCTAATAAAGTAACAGGGAAAGTGGTTGACACAAATGGCGAGCCTATAGTTGGCGCTACCATCAAGGAACAGGGAACAACGAACGGTACAATTACGGATATGGATGGTAACTTTAGTTTTATGGTTTCTCCCAACACAATGATTGAAATCTCCTATAGGATATCAAGATCAACGGATAAAAACCGTCTTTGGAAAAAGTATGTTCATTACCTTAAAAAGAAGATACAGAACTTCTTGATGAAGTGGTTTGTAGTTGGCTATGGAATACAAAAAAGGTAAATCTGACAGGAGCCGTTTCCGTAGTAGATGCCAAAACAATTCAGAATCGTCCGATTACAAATGCAACCCAAGCATTACAAGGTGCACAAGGAGTTTATGTAAACTCTGCAGCCGGTGCTCAGCCTGGAAACGACGCAGCTACTATTCGTATCCGTGGTATGGGAACATTTTCCAGTGCAGGTAATGACCCATTATTTCTAATTGACGGAGTTCCTGGAACATTGACCGATGTGAATCCAAGCGATATTGCTAGCATTTCCGTATTGAAAGATGCAGCTTCAGCTTCTATCTATGGGTCGCGTGCAGCAAATGGAGTGGTATTGGTGACAACAAAAAAAAGCGGAAGCCGGAAAATTTTCTGTTTCATATAACAACTCTTTCGGATTACAGCAAATCACTTATCTGCCAGATGCCGTATGGGACCCGATCCTTTATATGAAAGGTTTTGATAAAGCTTACGAGAACGAAGGAAGAGCACCTCTTTATGCAGATATCATAGAAGAATATAAAGAAGGAATGAAAGTAGATCCTTATACCTATCCGGCAACAGATTATTTCGATCTTTACTTTCGTGATGCTTTATGCAAGAACATAATATACGTATCTCCGGTGGCAATGACCATATACAAACTGGTTTATCTGTCGGATACTTAGACCAAGAAGGGGTTGTTAATTTTACAGACGCTAAAAAGTTTCTATTAATTTCAATAGCACTATTAAATACGGTCAGTTCAAAGCAGGAATCAATGTGTCGGCAAATTATAGAAATTATAATGAACCACATTATGGAATTTCTGATTATATGCAATTAGCAATGCGCGCTCTACCAGTAATGACTCCTTATCTGGCTGATGGCAGTTATGGTCGTAGTTGGGTGGTAACTCCCGGACAAAATACATTCAATAACCTGCTGTCTTGCAAGGATGGAGAGAATAATTACAAACAGACTCGTATTGTCGGTAGTGCATTCGCCGAGTATATTTTCCCTTATGATATCAAATACAACATTACATTGGGAGTCAGAAAAAGTAGATTTAACTAGAAGATACTTCCAACCAACAACCTACACTTACAATCCAAAGACATTGGAACCGCAAAAAATGATTGCAAATACAACAGCAATGAATGCAGCGAATGACGATATTAATCCATCAATAAAGCCAAACCGTCAATTGGAATCGTAGTTTTAACGGTAAACATAACATCGCTGCCTTGTTGGGTATGAACTACGAAGAATTCAATGCGTGGTCATTCAGTGCAAAAGGACAAAACGGATATTTGGATAATGAGCTGACAGAAGTAGGATTGGCTACAACATTTCTTAAACCGGCCAGCTCAAGTAGCAAGGGTTCGGCTACTTTCCTATTTCGGCAGAATAAATTATGATTACGCTGATCGCTATCTATTCGAGGCAAACCTCCGCTACGATGGTTCTTCCGTTTTGCAAAAGGACATCGCTGGGGACTTTTTCCATCTTTCTCTGCAGGATGGCGTATCGATCAAGAAGCGTTCATGGCAAACACTCAGAATTGGTTGTCAAACTTAAAGTTGAGAGTGTCATGGGGGCAATTAGGAAATCAATCTATTGGTTTATTCCAATACACTCCAATTATGAGTTCTGGTGTAAATTATATATTTGGGAATACAACTGCAACGGGATATGCAATAACTCAAGCTGTTGACCCGGAAATTTCTTGGGAAACAACAACTATCACCAACTTAGCATTGGACTTCGGAATTTTCAATAATTCACTGAGCGGTTCAATTGAATTCTTCAAAAAAGGACAAAAGACATTCTCCGCTCTGTCAACCAACCATCACAGGTAGGAAATCTAACTGGAGCCATGCGTAATATCGGTACAGTAGATAATACCGGTTTAGAAGCCAATTTAGCTTATCGCAATAATATAGGAGCCTTCAACTATCATGTATTTGGTAACGTGACTTATGTTAAAAACGAAGTAGTACACATTGGTGGTGACGATATGATTAATGGCAAAAGAATTACGAGGGAAGGATATCCAATTGACGCTTATTATCTTTATATCTGTGACGGGATTTTCCAATCAGAAGATCAAGTAAAACACCATGCTTACCAAAGTGCTAACACACATGCCGGTGATTTAATTTTCAGGGATGTGTCCGGTCCTGAAGGAGTACCAGATGGACAAATTACAGAAGATGATCGTGTGGTGACAGGCAGTTCAGTACCAGATTTCACTTATTCGTTTGGCTTAAACCTAGATTATAAAGGAATAGGACTGAATGTATTTTTTTCAAGGAGTATCAGGAATTAGCACTTACCCTACTCATAATTTGGTGTACCCCTATGCTAATGGAGCAGGTGTTACCTATGAGTGGCTAAAAAGAGCGTGGACTCCCGAAAATACCGGTGGTGGATTCCCCGTTTACTGACTACTAACAGTCAACATGATAATTATACGAAATCCAGCACATTTTGGTTAAGAGATGCCTCCCTATTTACGTTTAAAAACATTCAACTGAGTTATGATTTTCCGAAAAAATGGATCGCTCCATTAAAAATAGCAGCGTTAAAAGTATTTGTGAATGCAGAAAATCTCTTGACATTCTCTGACTTTGACATATTTGATCCGGAAAGATCGTTAACTTCAGACTATATATGGTCATACCCTTCTGTAAAATCATTTACAGGGGGAATCAATGTTACATTCTAAATTATGCCAATTATGAAGAAAATATTAACTGGATTTGTTTTTGTCTTTCTATAACAAGCTGTTCTCTAGACACAATTCCCACAAGCCAGTATGTTGAAGATAACTTTTGGAAAACCCTGAACAAATTGAGGCAGGTTTGGTAGCTTGTTATAATACGATGTATAATGTATATATGTACGGAAGTAATCTAATTTTTAGTGAAACCGGAACCCCTAACGCTTACAATTATAATGGAACTTATGGATGGCGGGTAATCGGTGACGGATCGGTAAACTCTATTAATTCAGATATTGTCAATGGTAAATGGGAGCTTGTTACCAAGGTATCGGACGTTGCAATACATTTATAGCCGGTGCTCCTTCTTTTGTTATTTCAGAAGAAGATAAAAAAAGAAATGGTAGGAGAAGCAAAAATTCCTACGTGCGTTGTTTTTATTTTGATCTTACTAACATGTATGGTGATGCTCCCTTAATTTTAGATAAACCGGATGTAAATACACAGTCATTTCTACCAAGAGATCCCGAAAGCTAAAATTATGGCTCAGGTTATTCAAGATCTGAAAGATGCTTTTTCTGTATTGCCGGCAACTTCTTCCCAGACAGGAAGAGCCAATAAATGGGCGGCAAAAAAGCATTACTAGCACGTGTCTATCTATACAACGAGATGTGGGAAGAAGCAGAAAAAGCTGCAGAAGAAGTAATGAAATCCCAAAATACTCTCTCTTTCCAGATTATCGCAATCTATTCTCAAGAGATCATGAAAACAATCAAGAAGTAATCTTTGATGTACAATATTTGTATCCAACTTTTGTACATTCGGGAGATGGACTAGATGTCATACTTCGCCAATTCAATACAATTGCCCCAACTTTAGATTTGGTAAAATCTTACGATATGAAAAGATGGTTCATCGTACACCGATGGAAAAAGATTTATATACAGATAGAGATCCTCGTTTCTATGCCACTATTGTTTATCCCGGTGCCACTTATATGGGACAGATTGTAACAAACGATAAATTCATAAATACTGGTTATACATTCAAGAAATATTCGCGTTATGACACAGCTGCCGCCGCCATAGACGATAAGAATGATATCAATATTATTCTTATGCGCTATGCTGATATACTTATGATATATGCGGAAGCACGAAATGAACGTTTAGATAAACCAGATCAACCTATATACGATGGCATAAACGAGGTACGTAATCGTCCTAGCGTAAAGATGCCTTTGTTTGATAAAACAAAAGATAATTTTACAAATGAGCAGATGCGTGAAAGAATACGACATGAACGCCGCATCGAATTTGCAGGTGAAGGTTGGTATTACAATGATATACGCCGCTGGAAAATCGCAAAAGAAACTAATGAACGGTAGTACCGTACAAAAATATGATGGTTCCATTATTGAAAGACGTATATTTAACGATAAGAATTATCTATTTCCACTTCCACAGCAAGAAGTGAATGATAATCCGAATCTATTACCCAATAATCCCGGCTGGTAAAAAATAAATTTCTTATCAAAATGATCAATAAGTATCCATTATTATATATGTTCTTTTGCCTGTAATGTGTCCATCAGGAACAAAGCTCAGAATCCGGATCAACGACCAAACATTATTTATATTTTGGCGGATGATATCGGTTATGGGGATCTAGGGTGCTATGGGCAGCAAAAAAGATAGAAACGCCGAATTTAGATCAGTTAGCTGCAAAAGGTATGCGGTTTACCCAACATTATTCCGGTTCTGCGGTTTCTTCTCCTTCCCGTTGTTCATTAATGACAGGATTACATACGGGACATGCCTATATTCGTGGAAATGACGAATTACCTGAACGAGGTGATATTGGGAACTATTTGGCTGTATTGGCAGATTCCACTTTGGAAGGGCAACGTCCGATGCCCGAAGGTACGATAACGGTGGCGTCCTTATTAAAGCAAGCAGGTTATACAACCGGTTGCGTTGGCACATGGTGTTTAGGCTATCCAGGATCAAGTTCTACTCCCCGCAAAATGGGCTTCGATTTTTTCTATGGGTATCATTGTCAACGACAGGCACATGATTATTATCCACCTTTTCTGTGGCGAAACGAACATCGGGAATATCTGCCTAATCGCCTTCTTTCACCAAATCAGAAATTCGATGCAACAGCCGATCCTAATAAGAAAGAAAGTTATGAATTCCTTGTCTCCAAATCTTACGCACCGGAGTTAATGCTTCATGAGGTCCTTTCATTTGTAAAACGACACAAAGAACGTCCTTTCTTTCTATATTGGCCTACTCCCATTGCACATGTACCATTGCAAGCACCTCAACGCTGGATTGATTATTATGTAAAAAAATTCGGTGACGAGTCCCCTTATTTGGGTGACAAAGGATACTTCCCTTGTCGCTATCCAAAAGCTACATACGCTGCCATGGTTAGTTATATGGATGAGCAAGTCGGCTGTCTGGTTGAATTATTAAAAGAATGCGGGATTTATGAAAACACATTGATCCTATTCAGCAGTGATGACGGACCGACTCACAACGGAGGAGTGAATGCTCCTTGGTTTGATAGTGCAGGACCCTTCAAATCGGAAAAGGGCTGGGGAAAAGGCAGTTTACGTGAAGGTGGTATCCGAGTGCCAATGATTGTTCATTGGCACGATCAGATCACCGCCGGATCTGTCAGCGATCATATTTGCGCCTTTTGGGATGTGTTGCCTACATTAGGCGAAATTAGCGGCTATTCCTACAAAAAAACAGATGGCATCAGTTTTTTCCTACTTTGAAAGGCAACCGTCAAGAAGTGCATGAATATCTTTATTGGGAGCTTCCGGAAGGGAAAGGTTCGAAAGCTATCCGCATGGGAAAATGGAAAGGATATCTTTCTAATATTAAAAACGGAAACCGTTGTGTAGAGTTGTATGACCTGGAAACAGATCCGCAAGAACAGTACAATCTTTCATCTATTTATCCGAATGTAGTGAAGGAAATAGAGAAAAAGATGAAAAAAGCTCATACGGAATCCCCCTGTTACTAATTACAAATTATAAATTATCGAAAATATGAAAAATGGAATTTATTACTTGTATTGGCTTTACTTTTTGTTGCATGTAAAGATAAATACGATGTCAATTTAGATGAGCTTTATGGCACTACCTCCGGCTCATCTTCTAAAGTAGATAAAGAAATCATTACATGTGGAGACTCAAAAGTCATGATTATCAATATAGGCAAAGCCTCTATGACCACAGTACCATATGAGTGGGAATGGGATTCGAAAACAGCCAATGACCTTTCTGTAACATTGAAAGGACGTTTATTGGGAATGGATGAATGCAAAGTCGTAAATGAAGGAAACGACCAACTTGTCTTGCTAACATCTTCGGGAGGATCAGCTCTTATTCTTTCTCGTAAAACCAAAAATGTTTATTCACTGCTGTGGATGCTCCAGGAGCACACTCTATTGAATTGCTGCCCAACAATCGAGTCGTTGTGGCCCTCTCTGGTGACGCAGGCGGCTTTCAGGTATATGACAGAAACGCTTCCAATAAAGTTATCTTTAAAGAAGATCAAAAGGCGGACATGGTGTCATTTGGATGGAAAATCAGCAACTTTTATATGCATTAGGATATGATAAATTACTCGCTTATGAACTAAAAGATTGGAATACATCAACGCCTTCATTTGTGAAGAAGCAAGAATGGAATCTACCTTTAGGTGGGACAGAGCAAATACCGGATGGACATGATTTAATTCGCATTTCAGATCATGAACTAGGATTCACAACAGCTTATAACGTATATGTACTCGATACAAATACAGGAACTATCTCTGAATTCGAACCTATGAAAGGTCGCAAATTTATCATATCCTTCAATTACGATAAAGAAAGCGGATACTTAGTTTATACTTATGCAGATATTGAGTGGTGGACACATAATATTCACATCCAAAATCCCAACAAAACAATCACCATCAGTAATGTAAATCTTTATAAAGTGAGAACAGTACCTGAAAGGGAATAAATAAACAGAAAGAAGCGATTACAAATTTGTAAAAATAGCTTTCTAAATAGTTCGTAAAATGGATATAAGAAAAAAAAAATATGAAAAAGATATATGCAATATTTATACTTTTTTTGTCTTGTGCGCATGTGCTACCGGACAAAAAAGAACGAAATTGTTGTCTGTGGTGACGACAAAGTATGGATTGTCAATGTAGATAACTCAGAGGGAAAAAATTTAGATATCGTATGGAAATGGAATGCACAAGAGTCTAATATCCTGACGATTTCAAAAATACTTTCGAGGAATGGATGAATGCAAAACTGCAAAAAATGGTGACTGGTTACTAACATGTTCTTGGGCTGGAGGAGCAGAAATTATTGAGCGTTCATCTGAAAAATGCTTGTTTTATGCAAGAGTTCCAGCCGCACATTCCATAGAGCTACTTCCTGATAATCGGGTAGTGGTAGCATTATCACATAATGAAGAAGGAGACTGTATACAATTATTTGACATCAACCGCCCTAACCAAGTTCTTTTCAGGATAGTCTTTTTTTGGGGGCATGGAGTAATCTGGATGAAAAACCGTCAATTGTTGTACGCACTCGGCTTTAATGAATTAAAAGCTTATTCCCTAAAGAATTGGAAAAGTGAGCAACCAACATTACAGATGGAAAAAGTATGGAAACTGCCAACAGACGACGGACACGATTTGATTCGCATTTCAGAAAATGAATTGGGATTTACAACATCGTCCGGAACTTATGTAATTGATTTGGACACGGAAAAAAATTGTTTCATTTCAACCTTTAGAAGGGAAAAAAATTCATCAAGTCATTTAATTATAACAAGGAAAATGGAATTTTGAGTTATACACAAGCCGAAATAGAATGGTGGACTCACAATATTTATCTGGAGAATCCAAAGAAAACGTTAACTATAGACAGCATCAATCTGTATAAGGTTCGTCCAGTTATCTATGAATAATCATAAAATTAAAAAAGTATTTATGCATATTATTAATAAAATATTAATATTGGGGAGTTGGCTAGTTGTTCTATTGTTAGTCCATACTTCATGCACAAACTCTGTTGAGCATTCAGAAAAGACATTAAATTTACTTCCTGAACCTGCCCAGTTAACAGTAGGAAAAGAAGCATTCATTCTGCAGGACGATATGATTATCAGCATCAATGCCCCCTCTTTAAAATCAGCCGCAGATTATTTAGTTACCATCTTACAACGTGCCACTGGTTATAAGTTTGTTGTTACAGAAGAGGAAAGAGGCCATATTCAACTATGTATAGATGAAAAACTACCTCACAAAGAAGGCAATTACACTTTAAAGGTTACCTCGAACCAAATACACATATCTTCGGCAAATTATGCCGGTGTAATAGCCGCTATATCAACAATCCGTCAAATGTTTCCTGTTGAAATAGAAGCATCAACCGTTGTTTTGGATACAGTTTGGTCAATACCAACTGTTTCTATCATAGATGAACCACGTTTTGCATGGAGAGGCATACTACTTGATGTAGCTCGCCATTTTTCAGTAAAGAAGAAGTGAAAGAGTTGTTAGATGTTATGGCACTTTATAAGATGAATAAGTTTCATTGGCATCTGACTGATGATCAGGGGTGGCGCATTGAAATTAAGAAATATCCCCTACTGACAGAGAAAGGGCATGGCGCACATTTAATGACCAAGATCGTATTTGCATGAGTCGTTCAAAAGAGAACAAAATCCTCTCTTGCCATTCCTTCTGATAAATTACGAATTATAGAAGGGGATACTCTATATGGGGGCTTCTATACACAGGAAGATATACGTGAAATTATAAGGTATGCAGCAGTACGTGGCATCGACGTAATTCCAGAGATAGACATGCCGGGACATATGCAAACAGCAGTTAGCCTTTATGCGAATGTATCTTGTTTTCCACAAAAGAAGCACCGATGAATATTTCTTCTCCTGTTTGTCCGGGTAAAGAGAGTGCCTTAGAGTTTTGCAAGAACGTGTATGACGAGATTTTCCGGCTATTCCTTCTGAATATGTACACTTAGGAGCGGATGAAGTTTCAAAAAGAATTGGGAAAAGTGTTCAGACTGTCAGAAACGTATGAAAGTAAACAACTTAAAGACAGAAGAAGAACTTCAATCATGGTTCATTCATCAAATGGAACAATATTTCAATGAAAATGGAAAACGTTTGATTGGCTGGGATGAAATATTGCAAGGTGGAGTGTCGCCTACGGCTACAGTGATGTGGTGGCAAAGCTATGAAAAAGAGGTTGTAAAAAATCCATAGCCCGAGGTAATTCGGTCATTCTTTTGCCCGAACTACGATTTCTATTTGGATTATTCCGAAATAGGACAGTCCACTCGTCTGATTTGTGAATCAGTATCTTTATTGGACTCATTGAACGAATCTCAATCCAAACGAATATTAGGAGTACAAGGAAACATTTGGGGTGAGTTCATTCCTTCCCGTGAACGAATGCATTATATGGCATTTCCTCGGTTGCTCGCCATTGCAGAGACCGGTTGGTCGCAAGCCGCAAATTACAATTGGAAAAGCTTCCAGAGACGCATGACCGGACAATTCAATCGTTTAGATGCATTGAGAATAGATTACCGCATGGCTGATTTGGAAGGATTTTGCAACATAAATACTTTTATCGGTGAAACTAAAGTAAATGTTATTTCCCCTGATCCAGACGCTGTTATCCATTATACTGACGATGGCACAGAGCCAACCGAAAAATCGGCAGTATACACCACCCCTATATCCATCCGCGATTCTGTAAGTTTTGCGTTCCGCGCATATCGCCCCAATGGAAAATCAAGTAAAGTTTTCCGTGCTTCTTATAAAAAGCAGAATGGATATATTCCAGCGGTAGATATTAAAGCTCCGAAGAAAAAAGGATTAATGCTTACATGGTATGAAGGCGACATTCCTTCTTGCCAAGTAATAGAAAATTACCATTTAAAAGAAAAGAGAACCATTGACGATGTATATATTCCTTCAGAAGTAGGCAACAGTAAAGTAGGTTTAATTTTTACCGGTTATTTTTACGTATCGGTTGACGGTATCTATTCATTCAGCCTTTCATCTGATGAAGGAAGTACATTAAAAGTAGATGAAGAAATGATTATAGACAACGGAGGCCGACATTTGAGAAATGAAGTTTCAAGTCAACGTGCATTGGCAAAAGGATGGCATCCGTTAGAAGTTCGTTACTTCGATTTCAATGGTGGATGTTTGTCGTTAAAGATGCATGATGCTTCAGGCAAACAAATAAAACCAATATACAACCATTAATTAACCAATGATAAATAATCATGAGAACACAACTGATAATTATATTGTCGCTGTTGAATGTATGTTTGGTGCCTGCCCAAGAGCGTGATACGCGTGTGCGTACCTACATTACTCCCACCCGGATTGTTTGGCAACAAGACAGTGATCATATCACTAATTGTAATTTTCTGTTAAACCAGGGAGATGGTCAGGCTTATTGGGGAGCGTATTACGATTACGAATCAATAGATACCGGTTTACAAGGCAAGAAAGAGAAAACGGTCAAAGCCGCCACATATTGCCAACTATCTTCTACCGATGGGGCTCGTCCAGCTATTCTGCTTGATTTCGGTAAAGAACTTCATGGCGGAGTACAATTAGTCACTGGTGCCTGGCCAAGCCATAAGCCGGTAAAAAATCCGTCTTCGTTATGGCGAATCGGTCAGTGAAGCAATGTCCGACATAGATGGCAAAAGGAGGAGCGACAAACGACCATGCTATTAGAGATCAAGAGCTTATCCTTCCATGGCTCGGAGTATATGAAACAGGAAACCCGGTTTTCGTTTTGTGCGCGTTGATCTATTGGATACAGACGCAATACTTGAGCTTAAGGAGGTCCGTGCAATCTCTATCATGCGCGATATTCCGTATCGCGGTTCTTTCCAATGTAATGATGAGAAACTTAACACAATATGGCGGACGGGAGCTTATACCGTTCACCTGAATATGCAGAATCATCTCTGGGATGGAATTAAACGAGACCGTTTGGTCTGGATAGGTGATTCCTATCCAGAGATGATGACTGTAAACTCCGTGTTCGGTTACAATGAAGTGGTACCTAAAAGTTTGGATTTAATGCGTGACATCACGCCATTGCCACATTGGATGAATGCAGGATTCTCCTCTTATTCTATCTGGTGGCTGTTGTGTCATTATGAATGGTATCGCTATCATGGAAATAAAGCCTATCTGGAACAATCACGTGATTATATTACAGCTTTATTGAGACAATTAATGACTCAAATAGCCCCCGATGGGCAGGAATGTCTGGATGGCACTCGTTTTTTGGATTGGCCATCGAATAGCAACAAAGACGCAATTGCGGCAGGACTCCAGGCCTTAATGGTTTGGGGAATGCGAGTTGGAGTTGAATTTGCAGAACTATTTGAAGACAGACAATTGTCTAATGACTGTAAAGCTGCCGAGAAGAAGTTGGTAAAAAGCTGCATCCAAAGTTTATAAAAAGTTTTTAGCTTCCTGTCCGGCTCCCGATGCGCCCGGCTCCAAGCAAGTGGCTGCATTAATGACGATTACAGGATTAATTGATGCCCCAAAAGCTGATAAAGAATTCCTCTCAATAAATGGTGCACAGGGCTTCTCTACTTTTTATGGCTATTATATGTTGGAAGCAATGGCTACGGCCGGCAATTATCAAGGAGCATTAGACGTGATTCGTGAATATTGGGGAGCAATGATCGACTTGGGAGCCACTAGCTTTTGGGAAGATTTCGATATCAATTGATTCCGAATGCAACCCCATCGACGAACTAGTACCGGAAGGGAAAAAGATATTCATGGTGACTGTGGCGCTTATTGCTATGTAGGCTTCCGTCATAGTTTGTGTCACGGTTGGGCTTCAGGACCAACTTCTTGGTTGAGCCGTCACATTTTAGGTGTGGAAGTAATAGAACCTGGATGTCGTCAAGTACGTATAACTCCTCATTTAGGTGATTTGCAGTGGGTGAAAGGTACATTTCCAACCCCTATGGTGAAATACAAATTTACCATGAGAAGCAAGCAAATGGCAATGTAATATCAGAGGTGAAAGCCCCTAAGGGAGTATCGGTCATCAAATAGATAATGAGTTTTATCAAACTATTAATAAGGTGGTTTACACTGCCGAAATGTATAACTTATAATGAATAAACAAATGAAAAAGAGTCTATTAATGAATGCTTGGATGATGCTTGCATTATTCATATGTATGGGTATTTTCTCCTGTTCAGACAATTCTGAAAATGGAGTAAAAGAGCCTCTTGTACTACGCTTGGTTGATAAAAACGGAAACCCTGTTGGTGGTATCAATGGTGGAGACTATAATTTGACTGGCAATGTTGAAAATCTAACATTAAGGGTGATGAGCAACTTGGACTGGAAAATAACAATCCCCGAAGGCAACGAATGGTTTAAAGTTGACATCGCAGAAGGAGTCGGTTTCAAAGAAGTTTCATTTACAGCAACCGAAAATGAAGGGTTGGAAGAAAGAAAAGCTCAAGTCATATTATCTTCTACTCAAAATTCATCTGTTCAAGACTTCATATTGAATTGTATTCAACCGGGTGGTCCAAGGTTAATAGTAACTCCCGAAAATGCATCTGTTGGAAAGGAAGGAAAAGATGTCGTTGTCGCAATTAGCACTAACTTACCTTCATTGAAATGTATCATTCCTGAAAATGTAAAATGGATTACTCAAAAATCATTAACAAATAAGCAGTTAGTGCTTACAGTAGCCGCAAGTGATATCGCAAAAAAATACGTACCGCAACAGTGGAAGTAACCTCTGAATCATCTGCTTATCCTACAAAAAAGTATAGAAATCAGACAAGCGGGTGCTGTGGATATGGCAGAGTTGCTCGATGTTAAGTTCAATGCAGATGGTACTGCAGAAGATCTTTCTGCGATGAAAATGCCTATTAAAACATTTGCCGGTCCTACTTTTTGACCATGATTGAAAATGAGACATTTGGTTATATTGCCAAATTCGATCCGGAAACAGTAAATCAAAATAAAATTACCAGTGGATTCTATACTGTTGATTTCACCCAAAACATAAGTTTCCAAAATGCAATTGCTGATGGATTCTCGATGGAATTATACGTGACTGCTAAAGATTATGGAGAAAAAAGTGCTCCCATTCCAATGGGATGTCATGGTGGCGGTGGGGTTGCTTTTATTTGGCATGATGACAATAACAGCTGGAGTTTTGAACCTTATATAGGTAATTATTCTGCTTGTAATATGCCTCCACTGGGCGAAGTACCAGAAGAAACTTGGTATCATGTAGTGGGTGTTTGGGACGGTACAGGAAATGCAGATGCCATTAAATTGTATGTAGATGGAAAAGTTGAAGCACAAAGAGCCCCTGCTAGTGGTAATTCATTCCAATTTCCAGGAAATAAATGGTTCGTAATTGGTGGCGACGCTGGTGCTGCAAATGAGGCAGACAGAGCCTATAAAGGTCAAATTGCTATAACTCGTATATATGATCGTGCTTTGACAGCCGAAGAAGTTAAAGCATTATATAATACACTGAAAGAATAACCCACTTCGCAGATGAATCATTTTCATAGGTAATCAGAATAAATAAGCTACAGAGATTTCTTTCCAGCTTCTAATTCTATAGGTTGAAAAGCAATCTCTGTAGCTTTCACCTTGAGGTAAAAGTTCATTCAACATAGATTCACATAACTAATGAAAAAAATTATCGTATCTTTAATAGTGGGCATATTAACAGCAGCACATATTCAAGCCCAAAATTCAGATAACACCCGAGCGCAGTGGATAAGCGGGGAACTTTGTAATAGTGCTACAAATACTTGGCTGATATACCGTAAAACGGTACATATTGATAATATTCCCCGATCCCTTATTGCTAATATTGCAGCAGACAGTAAATATTGGTTGTGGATTAACGGCCAAATGGTGGTATTTGAAGGAGGACTGAAACGAACTCCCTCACCTTACGATACTTATTATGATCCTGTTGAAATAGCTCCTTTTTTACAAATAGGAGAAAATACAATTGCTGTTTTAGTTTGGCACTTTGGAAAATCCGGATTTAGTCATAACAATAGTGGTCTGGCAGCATTTTTTTTTGAAGCAACTTCACCAGAGATAAATATTTTATCTGATGATAGCTGGGAGAGTGATGTATATACCGCATATCAGAATACCATGACACCACCTAATCCCAATTGGCGTTTGGCAGAAAGTAATATTTTATTTGATGCCAGAAAAGAGAAGCTTGGATGGAATCTACCCGGATATAGAGGAGTTATTCCGAAAGCCATTGTCGTTTCAGAGGTAGGTGTTTCTCCTTTTGGTAAACTAATAAAACGCCCGATTCCTTTATGGAAAGATTATGGACTACGCCCCTATATCAGTATTCGATATTCAGCTAATAAAGATACAGTCTATTGCCGTCTGCCGTATAATTGTCAGATTACCCCCTATTTAAAAGTGGAGGCTCCTGCTGGTAAAAAGATCAATATACGAACTGATAATTATTGTGGTGGTTCTGAATACAATGTTCGTGCAGAATATATCACTCGGAACGGATTGCAAGAATATGAAAGTTATGGCTGGATGAATGGGCATGAAGTTCAGTATATTATTCCTAAAGGAGTTAAGATTGTCAGTTTGAAATTTAGGGAAACAGGATATAATACAGAAATCTCCGGTAATTTTTATTGTAATGACCCTTTCTTGAATGAATTATGGAAACGCTCTGCCCGCACATTATATATAACTATGCGCGATAATTATATGGATTGCCCAGATCGTGAACGTGCGCAATGGTGGGGAGATGAGGTAAATGAATTAGGCGAAGCATTTTATGCACTTTCTCCTTCCAGTTATCAATTAGCCCTCAAAGGGTGTATGAATTAATAAATTGGCAGAAACCGAATGGGATATTCTTTTCTCCTATTCCCGGTAATAGGAGAGAACTTCCGCTACAGACATTGGCAACTATTGGTTGGTATGGATTTTACACGTTAGCATTTTATAGCGGAGATAATAGTTTTATCCCGGATATTTATGATCGTATACACCGCTATTTACACGAAGTATGGAAAATAAATGAGAAAGGATTAGTTATTGAACGAAAAGGAGACTGGAATTGGGGAGATTGGGGAGAGAATATTGATATGGGAGTATTGACAAATTGTTGGTACTATTTAGCTTTAAAAGCAGAACGAGAATTTGCCCGACAATTAGGCAAGTCATCTGACGTGGAAGAGATATCATCTTTGATGCGTGGGATTGAGAAAGAATTTGATTCAGAATTCTGGACCGGAACTTGTTATCGTTCTCCACTGTATACCCATGCAACAGATGATCGTGCACAAGCAATGGCTGTGGTATCTGGATTAGCTTCTTCTGACAAATACCCACAACTTTTTGGAAATATTCAAAAATGAATATCATGCAAGCCCGTACATGGAAAAAAAACCTGCCAAGGGCTGCTTTATCTTCCAAATCTCGCCATACGAGTGTTGCAAACGTGTTCCAGCACAATGGAGAATTCATCCAACGGATGAGCGGAAAGGTAGATACCAACCAAGTCACGTTCACGGTTCAAGCGGTCGAGATCGCTCCAACGTTCCACTCCCTGCGGAATTTCGGGGGTAGCCACGTCAATTACGTTTTCGCCTCCAAACAGAGAATTGACTGCGGCAGCCTTATCAGCCTGATAACGGTTGCCATAGCGCACCAAAGTTTCCAGGAAAACTTCTCCTTTAGAGTTTACAGCAAAGTACTGTTCACGTTTCAGTTCCGGGAAACTGTCAAAGCCGCCGGCAAACGCGAGGCATTCCATGTTCTTCTTATTACAGGCATTCAGATTGACGCGCTGCACAAAGTCGAAAATTCCAGTAAAAGGACCGTTCTTCTTGCGCTCCTCCATGATACTCTGCACAGCAGCCTCACCTACACCTTTCACGGCACACCGACCCGAAACGTATATTTCCGTCATGATTTACCGTAAACTTCAGGT
>VOFH01001042.1_pt1 | contig 18001 bp, 22 predicted proteins | sample 5384091 | NCBI WGS metagenome assembly VOFH01 (sample SAMN12384727, study PRJNA508395) | human gut metagenome | isolation source: healthy gut G | host: Homo sapiens
TTGACGGAAGTAGCCTGTACTGTTCATTCCTATTTTATAGGCTATTTCCGAGATATTATATTTTCCTTCGAGGAGTAACCGTTCCGCATTCTGCATTTTTCACTTTCCGGATGTACTCGTTCGTAGAAAGTCCGGTACAGTGCTTTCATTTTCCGGTAAGCGTAGAACCGCTCATACACATCTTGTCGGACAGATAAGTGATGTCGATCTTCTCCGAAGAGGTTTTCTTCGATTAAAGAGTTATTTTCTCAATAAATTCGTTATCCAGTTTGCTTAGAGCCTCGGCTATTATGAACGTTTCTCGTTCAAATCCGTCTGATTACCCGAAACAGGTTGTGCTTGGAATTGAGCAATCAGTTTCTTTCTCGATTCGAGTAGATTATTGATTCGGCTGCGCAAAAAGAGAAGCACTGAACGGTTTTGTCAGGTAAGAGTCAGCGCCTACCTCATAACCTTCTTCTTTATCCTGCAATGAATCTTTGGCCGTTAGCAGGATGACAGGGATGTGGCTGGTACGCACATCCTCCTTTAACTGCCGACATAGGGTAATACCATCCATTATAGGCATCATAATATCGCTGACAATGATATCGGGATGTGGCTGAGCGCCTGTTGTTTTCCTTTTTCTCCATTATCGGCTGTGATTACCGCAAAAGAGTCGGAGAAAGATTCGGCGATGTATTTCTGTATATCTTCATTGTCTTCTACAATCAGTAAGATCGGTTTGCCATTGTCTACTGTAGGTTCTGAAGTGTTTTCGGAGGTCGTTGCTTGGGCAGTATCCGGTTTTTGCCGCAGGTTCGGTGGAGTCGGTGTGCAAGGCGTTGGGATAGATATTATCCGTCAGAGGCTGATGCAGAAAGTGCTGCCTTCGTTTTTGCACACTTTCTGCACGGATTTCTCCTTCATGCAGCTCTACGAGATTCTTTACAAAGCCAGTCCGATACCTGTGCCGGATGCCTGATGCTTGCCGCTTTCCTGATAGTAACGGTCGAAAACATGAGGCAGTGCTTCGGCGGAAATTCCGTATCCTGTAATCGCTTACTTTAATTTCCGTATATGCCACCTCATTTTGCACGGTCTGATACAGGCTTAGGGTAATACATCCTTGTTCCGTATATTTGATGGCATTGAAATCAGATTGTCCAATACGATGGTGACGATTTCCTTGTCAAAAGAAAAGAAGCATTTCTTCTTTTTCTATCTGAATTCGGAAATCAATCTTTGTCTTTTGATTCAGTTCTTTGTATTTGAGACCTATTTCATAGATCAAAGGGGCGTTGTTGCCTTTGCAGACACACAGCCTTTTGTTTTGTGTCTCTGTCTTTCTGAACTCCAATATCTGATTGATGAGGTTGAGCAGGCGTAATGCACTTTGGTGGATGACCGACAATTTCTGAGCTTGTTTTACCGGGAGTGAGGTATCCTTTTGCATATCCTCCAGCGGACCGAGAATCAAGGTTAGCGGTGTACGCAGTTCGTGTGTGATGTTGGTATAGAAACGCAGGCGTTCCTGATTTAATTCCTGTTCTTGTTCGTGATTCTTCTTTTCCAATGTGTAAAGGCTTTCCAAATCCAGCTTTTTTCTTATATGCGTGACGGATGAGATATACAATGCCGGTAGATATCAGGACATAGATAAGCTTTGCCCACCAGGTGAGCCAAAGGGGGGGTTAATCCGATAGTCAGGGAGGTGGCTTCTTCCGGCCATTCCTGGTTGTGAATGCGCGCTTTGATAAGAAACTCATATTTTCCGGGAGGAATGTTCCGAATGTCACGCTATTGTTTTCATTGACTGTGTACCACGAATTTTTCTAGTCCTTTTCAGCATATACACATATTCCACTTGATTGACCAGAGAGTAGTTTTGTACGTTGAATGTCAGCCCGAAAGTATTTTGATTATGTGTTAGTTTTATCTCCTTGTTTGGAGACAGTGGAATAAGTATCTCATTATTTTCTTGAGTACCCAACCGTTCAAATACTTTCATTTCGGTAATGACTACTGGAGGAATTTTAAATCCACTTACTATCGTGCTTGGGGTAAAACAACAGACTCCATTAATTGAACCGAAATAAATGGAACCTTTTGCACTTTGAGTGACGCTGCCTCTCATAAAGTTTCCGGCAGGAATATTATCCGAATGGCCATAGTAATGGAACGGGCTTTTTTAGTTACATAACAGCCGAGTCCTTTGTTTGTACTGAACCAAATATTTCCTAGTCGATCTTCTGTGATAGCTTGGATAAAGGTGTTGATAAGTCCTTCTTTACGCTGGTAAGTCTTATAGTTTTTGTCATCTGACGAATTAAAACATACTAGTCCGTCGCCGGTAGCTACCCACATTCTTTTTTCTTTGTCTTGATATATTTGGTTGATGGTGTTGGAACAGAAACCATCTCTTTGTACGAACCTTCTGATCAGATGGAGATCGGGGAGTATATATTCCTAATCCATCTCCGAATGTTCCGATCCATAAACGTCCTTTTTCATCTTGTATAATACTTCGGATAAGTTTGCTGTGCAATTCGCTATTACTTGTGTCATAATGTTGTATGACTTTCATCTTGTCCGAATCGTATACAAATATTCCTTGACTGCATCCTATCCAGATATGGTGCCGTTCATCTTCGTGGAAAGTACGGACATCCAGATTCGTTTTTCCCATTGGGGTTATTAAACGGAAAGTTTTTTGTATATGGACTATAAAAACTGATGCTTCCTTCAAAAGTTCCGAACCATAGATTATCTTTGGAATCCCGGAATGCTGTTTGGACAGAATTGGATAGTAATGCTCCTGTCTCTTTTTATAAATAGCGGTCCGTTTATTACTCTCGAATACATTGATTCCCCTCCATCGGTACCGACCCATAAACGTCCTTCTTTATCGATACAGAGACTGCTTGCTATTTTGTTGTTTAGACTGTTATTATTGTCGGGAATGGGAGAATACTCAATAGTGCTAAACCAGGATGGTTCGCTGCTAATAAAATTAATGCCTCCTCCCATGTCCCTAGCCATACATTGTCAAAGGAGTCTTGATAAATATAGCGTACGCTGGCATTGGAAAGACTATGGCTGTCATCACCTTTTCGGAATAAAATTGAAAGTTATTTGTTCGGGTGATAGGAATTGGGCCTGTTTTAAGTCCAGTATTGCTATTCCATTCAATTCGGTAGCGATCCAGAGTGTATTGTCTTTTAGTTGTTTGATAGAGAAGATACGACTGGAAAGAGTACCATATTTATCGCTTTGGTTGTGCTGGAAGTTTATGAAGTTCTGATTGTTTTCATTATACATAGCCAGTCCCCCCTTGTTCCTAACCATATATTCCGTTAGTGTCTTTTAAAATTGCATTGACTTCATTGCCGGGCAGGCTGTTGGGTTTCCTCTTCATGTTGGAAGTTTCTAATACTTCGGTCTTTCAGCGAAAGTATACTGAGTCCGTGATATACATGCCCTATATAAATATTTCCGTCTCCTCCGTCCAGCACAGTCCATGTTTGTTCACTTTCCATTGCGGGGACAGTGGTTTTATTGTAGTGGGTGAATTTGCCGGTGGATACATCAAGGTAATCTATACCTCTGTAATAAGTGCAGATCCATAGACCGTTTGTGTTTTGAGCGGCAGGAGCGATGTCGGTGATATCATCCGTTATCAGGCTGTTTACGTTTTGTGAGTCATTCTGGTAGCTTGTGAAAGTTTGCGTATGATAATTGTAAGCATTAAGTCCGTTACGTTGGGTAGCAATCCAAATAATAGGACGTTTTGTATCAGCGTATATTTTGTTCAGTTCATTGCCTGTGATACTTTGTGAATTTTGGGATAGGTCGTTCTTGTAATATGTCATGAAGCGGATCCCGTCAAATTTATTTAATCCCTCTTCTGTTGCAAACCATAAAGAACCTTGTTTGTCCTCTGTGATAGCGACTACGTAATTATTAGAAAGTCCCTGTTCTATACCTAATCGTTTAATAATATAAGGTTGAGCCATCAACAACAGGAAGATGTCAGGAATGAAAGTATAAGAATGGTGTACTGTTTCATAGATTTGCATTTATGTCTTTATATTCAGCCTCAAAAATAGGAATAAATATTTTATTTAGACTATACAAATCATGCATTGCATGATTTGTATAGCTTCTCTGCATGATTTTTATTCTGTTACCTTCGGTTTTATTACATTAATTTGTATCGTTGAATCAAGGGAAACCTTGTTGGTATTCACAGGAACCGGAGTTTTCTGAAACGTCTATTTTAATTATATAATACTATGATGAAAAGATTATTTTGTAATTCTAAACAAAAGTTGTTGGTGGCGTTATGCCTGCTATTTTGTTTGTCGGGACATGCTCAACAGTTAAACACGGGGAAACGTGTGTCTGCTAAGGAAAAGACTTTAGGGAAACGTACTTTGGTAGGTACCGTAATGGATTCAAGTACCGGAGATGTGCTGATTGGAGTCAATGTGAGAGTAAAAGGAACAGGAGAGGGTACGATTACCGACCTTGATGGTAAATTTTCCATTGGGGTGACAGGCAAAACAGAACTTGAAGTTTCTTATATCGGATATAAGACACAGGTCTTGATGGTAGGAGATTTGGGTGTGATGACCATCAAAATGGAATCTGATAATGAGATGTTGGATGAAGTTGTCGTTATCGGAGCCGGTACTCAGAAGAAAGTATCCGTAACCGGTTCAATTTCTACTGTCAAAGGTGCTACACTTAAACTTCCTTCCTCTTCACTAACCAGTTCATTGGCTGGAAAACTTTCGGGTATTGTCGCTATCACCAATAGTGGCGAACCGGGCTCTACTTCTGATTTCTATATTCGTGGTATCAATACTTTGGTGGGCGTTCCACTCCATTGATTCTGTTGGATGGAGTTGAAATCTCCTCTACAGACTTGAATCGAATTCCGGCCGAGTCCATTGAGAGTTTTTTCTCTCTTGAAAGATGCTTCGCAACTGCCATTTATGGTAATCGCGGTGCGAATGGTGTTATGCTGGTCACGACAAAAAGAGGTGCTGAAAATACGAAAGCAACCATCAACGTATCTTTGAGGCTTCCTATTTCCGTCCGATGAATAAGGTGGAATTTGCTGATGGGGCAACCTATATGCGTACCTATAATGAAGCTGCCCAAGCCAGAAGTGCGACTACGATCGTTTCTCCTAAGTATACAGATGAACAAATAACGAATACCATAAACGGGGTTAATCCTTATGCGTATCCGGATGTTGATTGGTATGACCTTATCTTTAGGGAGGGTAACTACAACCAGCGTGCCAATATCAATGTGTCAGGCGGTGGTTCGCGTGTTACTTATTATATGAGTTTGCAAGCCAATCATGACACCGGATTACTTGATGCCCCTAATTATTACTACAATTCAAACATTGATAATTGGGAGTATAACTTTCAAAACAATATCTCATATAAACTGACTAATACGACAACAGTTAATTTGCGTATGATGTCGCAAATTGGTAATAAGCAAGGACCGAATTATTCTACCTCTGACTTGTATAAAATTGTTATGCAAACCAATCCGGTAGCGTTTCCTGCTTACTTTCCGAATGAGAATGCGGACGAAAGTATACGTTTTGGTAATGCTGAAATAAAATCCGGTGTATACGGGCAGAATCCATATGCCTATATGATGAGCTCCTTTAAGGAAACCAATTACAACACATTGAATACATCTTTAGATATTACACAGGATTTGGGTTTCCTGACTAAAGGATTGAGTGTGAAAGCTTTGGTTAATTTTAAGAATTGGTCGGAGTCTGCCTATGACCGTTCCATTAAACCTTATTATTATAAGGTAAAAAAGATGGCTCATATAACGCTGAAACGGGAGAGTATGAACTTCAGACATTACAGACCGGAGCTGATTATGTTAGTCAATCGGATATTAGCAGAAGTGCTGATCAAACGTTTTATTTTGATTTCCGTGCCGACTGGAAACGCAATTTCGGTGATCATAATCTGACAGCAATGTTGATGTATATGATGCGTGAATATCGTGGTGGTATATTGCCTAATCGTAATCAAGGCTATTCGGACGTTTGACTTATGATTACGCTAATCGTTATTTATTTGAATTCAACTTTGGATATAACGGTTCTGAGCGTCTGGCATCCGGTGAGCGTTTTGAATTCTTTCCAGCTGCTTCCATTGGTTGGGTGGTAAGTTCAGAGAAGTTCTGGGATCCGATGAGTAAATATGTTGATCATTTGAAACTGAGAGCTTCTTATGGTTTGGTTGGTAGTGACGAATTTAATAGTGGTGCTCCGCATTTTCTGTACCAGAATAACATTAGCATTGGTACGGCACATACTTTCTGGACTGGCCTTCCATCGAATGAAACAAACAGGAGAGGTCCCGCTTTCAATATTCTGGCTATTCAGAATGCAGGTTGGGAACATGTGAAGAAGTTGGACATTGGTTTTGATATGTCGTTGTTCAATCAGTTGAATATTACTTTTGACTATTTTCATGATCATCGTGACCGCATCTTGATGTCACGTGCTTCTTGGCCTACGATGTTGGGATATTGGGGCTCTCTGCCCATGGAGTAATATCGGTGAGGTTGTAAATCGTGGTGTGGAATTGAGTGTGAACTGGAACAAACATTTTGGAAAAAGACTGGAACGTGGATTTTCGTGGTAACTTTACTTACAACCAGAATGAATACAAATACGTAGATGAACCGAATTATCCTTATGTGTGGCAGACTAAAACCGGAAAACCATTGAACACGTTGACTGGTTATATAGCTGAAGGGTTGTTCGCTAGTGAAGATGAGGTAGCCAATTGGCCCGACCAGTCTCAGCTAGGTTCCAACATCAAGCCGGGTGATATCAAGTATCGTGATATCAATGGCGACGGAGCGATTACAGCTGAAGATAAAGTGATGCTGTCTCCTTATAATAAGATTCCTCGTATCAATACGGTTTCGGACTGAATGTGGTATATAAGAGACTTGATTTCGGCGTTTTTTCAACGGCTCTGCCAAACGTAAAATAATGATCAACAGTGGATATGCCCCGTTCCTTTCTGCAGGTGGCGACGGTATGACAACAGAAAGTCTGGAACGTAATTTGATGCAGTGGATTGCTGATGACCATTGGTCGGTAGATAATCCGAATCCAAATGCTGCTTATCCTCGGTTAGGGATCACTAGTGCCGATACATCCAACAACACCCAAGCTAGTTCTTTTGGGTACGGAATGCTAATTTCTTGAGGTTTAAGAGTTTGGAGATTGGTTATCGTTTTCCGTATTGTCGTGTTTACTTTAGTGGCGATAACTTAGCGGTGTTCAGTCCGTTCAAACTTTGGGATCCGGAACTTTCATGGAACTCATATCCTTTGCAACGTACTTTTTAACCTAGGTGTTCAATTGACTTTCTAAAAAACAAGTTTAACTTATAACAAATAAAGAAGTATGAAACTAATATATAAAATAGCCCGAATATCACGGATTCTACTGATTCCTTGTTGCTTGTTGACTTCTTGCAATTATCTGGATATTATTCCCGGCACAGGCGGACTTTGATGATACGATGAAAGACGAAGCCTCCACATTGGGGTTCTTGTACACTTGCTATGGTTATGTCCCTCGTGTACATCCGTTCAACTTTCAATCATTCGAGTACTCGGCAGATGAGATTGCATCACCTAAAATGTGGGATGACTATCAACAACAGATGGCGTGGGGATTCTTTCACCTTCTTATTATAATAGTTGGGGAGGGATGATATGAATATCTGGACTCCGAGTTACAATTGGCTTGGATATGTACACCATTTCTTGAGCTTGATAGACGAATTGCATCCGATTGGAGTGACCGATGATGACAAAGCACAGTATAAAGCAGAATGCTATTTCTTGGAAGCGTATTATCATTTTCGCGTGTTACAGGCTTTTGGACCCTGTCCGCTGATTACGGAGAAAGTGGATCCGAATATCACAAATGACGGAATACCGGGACGCTCACATTTCGATTATTGTGTAGATTATATCGTAAATAAACTAGATGATGCGGCACATATACTTCCGGCTGTCAGAACGACGGAAGACTTGGGACGTGCCACTTCCACCATCTGTAAGTGTCTGAAGGCCCGTGTCCTGCTTTATGCTGCTTCACCGCTATGGAACGGCTCTTTCTTTGATCCTAACTGGAAAAATGTGAACTATGAAACACCGGAATATGGCAAGGAACTGGTGAACACTACTTATAAAAAAAAAAATGGGATCGTGCACTGATTGCCTGTCAACAAGCTTTGACTGCTGCCGATGACGCTGGTTACAAACTGTTTGATATTGAAACAGCCAATAAAAAGGCTGAACGTGACGGAGTGGGACTCCCTTTCATTCCGAGTAAAGAAGATGACACTCCTGAGAATAAGAAATTTAAAGAACGTGTCCGTATGTTCCAGTATTTGGTTACCGCCAATGAAGGAGACAACAATAAAGAAATTATCTGGGGACAACGTATTGATGCGGATGTTACTAATGGGGGAGAGGCGACGGACTCACGTTTGCCGAATCGTGTGGTGAAGAAAAGTGACGGAACGCTGGTTGGAGGATGGGCTGGCTTGGCACCTACTTTGTATGCAGTGCAGCATTTTTATACAGAGAATGGAGAACTGCCGGAGTTGGATGCCAAATTCCCGGTGAAAAAGGATTGGTATACACGTTTTTATGAGGGAGCGACGAGCCCTGCACTTGCAACAAACAACCTGGATGGCGAAGATGAAAAAAATGATATTATCAAACTGAATGCTAACCGGGAAGCACGCTTCTATGCATGGATTGCATTCGATGGTTGTGAATATGCCAAAAGATAAACGATGGAAATCCGCTTTGGATAAACTTTAAGAATACCAATACCAATGGATGGCATGCCTCTGACGAACGCAACGTTGTCGGTACAGGTTATTTGTCTAAGAAATACATTGACCCGAACATTAAGTTTAGCGCAAATGGTTCACGTACGCACAATCCTTCCAGACGTCCTTTCATCCGTATGGCGGAACTATATCTGAACTTGGCGGAATGTTATGCCGCATTGGATGATGCGCCGAATGCGATAATCAATCTGAATATCGTGCGTAAGCGTGCCGGTATCAAAGAGTTAAAAACGACTGATTTGTCAACAATGAGCATTACCGAATGGGTACGTAATGAGCGATTTGTCGAATTGTATGAGGAAGGACACCGCTATTACGATTTACGCCGATGGGCGATTGCTCCGCAAATGTTGAAGGCAGGATTGCGTTATGGGTTGAATGGTCTTTTGAAGAATCCGAGTTTTGAGGAATTCAACCAGCCTACCGTTAATTGATCAGCCCTTTAAATGGGTTGACAGGTCCTACCTGTTGCCAATATGGTCGAGAAGTGACATGGATGAACTTTACAGCAATCCGCAAATGGTGCAGGCACCCGGATATTAATGATCTAAAACAACATATTATGAAAATAAAGAATACATTATTGTTGGCAGGAAGCCTGTTCTTGTTGGCTGCTTGCGCCGAATCAAAATATGATTTAGAAAGTTTGGTTCCCGATCAGTATCATAAAATATTGTACGTGAACAACAGTGGGAAGCAGCAGGTGACCTTGTATGATACGGGCGAAAAGTATGCATATACATTCCCGATATTCAAGTCGGGCAGTGCTCCAGATCAGACTGCCAGTGTTGATGTTTATACTTTGACGCAGGAAGAGTTGGATAGTGAATATAGTGGTCGGAGGCGGTGAATTATAAATTGATGGATACAGACTGCTATTCAATAGCGGAAACTCATTTGGACTTTTTGACTACAGATCGCTGTAAGTCAGTTACAGTTTCACTCGACCCGGAACATATTAAGTCGGCTATAGCCGCTAATCCGGATGTAGTATGGGTTTTTGCCTTTGGTCGTCACTAGTGAAAACGATTCCATCAATAGTGATAAGAATGAACTGTTCTTGCAGATAGCTGGGTGATCACCCCTTCTTTAGGGTTTGAAAATGTAGATGTATCTGTGAAAGATTATAATTATGGTACGGGCATATCCGAAAAAATTGTTCTTGGACTTGATACAGAGAATAGTTGGAATATAGATTGTACATTCAATGTAGTTGATACGTATCGTGAGGAATACAATACAAAAACAATACTTTGTTCCAAACTTTGCCGGAAGGCACTTATTCTTTGATGGGCAGATGACACTTCCCTCAGGTACTACTAATGCAGAACTGAATGTTACGATTAACGCCAGTCAGTTGCAGCCCGGAGATTATATGTTGCCCATCTGTATTAAAACGGTGTCAATGTTTGAGATTTCTCCTACTAAAAATATATATCCCTTGACAGTCCGCATATTGGGACCGAAACTGGAGCGTACTGCTTGGACAATAGAAGCTAACACACAAGAACCGAATGGTGAGGGTACCGGAAACGGTATACCGGTATGTGCGTTGGATGGTAACACTTCGACTTATTGGCATTCATCTTGGCAAAGCGGTACTCATGCCTTGCCCCATGAACTGATTATTGATACAAACGATTCATACGTTTTCACTCAGTTTGGATTGATGCAAAGGCAGGACCCAAGTTATACTGATACGGGTTCGGAGTTTTCTACGTGAGTGATGACAAAACGAATTGGACGGAAGTAGGTAAGTTCACTATGAAGAAAATTCTCGGTCTTCAGAACTTTACTGTAGAAACTCCGATGAAGGGGCGTTACTTCAAGGTACAGATTACTGAGAGTAACAGAGGACTCAATACTTCCTTGTCTGAGATATATGCGTATGGATTGTTTGGTAATTGATTTCTAGAAAATGATGCAGACTATAAAACAAATCACTTTGGCGACAAGTCTAATGCTGGTAGCTATGCTACCAGCATTTCCACAGCAAACAACTGTCCAAGAAAAAGATTATGTAGCCTATCTATTTACTTACTTTACAGGAAATCACATCAGTGAGGAATCAGTGCATTATGCTGTCAGTATGGATGGATATACATATTGGGCGTTGAATGACAATAAACCCGTGCTTGATTCGAACGTTATCAGTTCCACGGGTGGTATTCGTGATCCTCACATTCTCCGTTCTGAGGATGGAAAAACTTTCTATATGGTTCTGACAGATATGGTATGTGGCAATGGGTGGGATTCCAATCGTGCTATCATATTACTGAAATCTAATGATTTGGTGAATTGGTCGCATTCTATTGTCAATATGCAGAAACGATACAAAGGTCAGGAGAATTTGAAGCGTGTGTGGGCTCCTCAGACTATTTTTGATCGAGAGGCCGGAAAGTATATGATATATTGGTCAATGCAGTATGCTGGTGGTCCGGATGTGATATATTATGCTTATGCCAATAAGGAGTTTACTGATTTGGAAAGCGAGCCGAAAGTGTTGTTTGTCCCGAAGAACCGGACATCGTGTATTGATGCTGACATTGTTTATAAGGATGGTCTTTTTCATCTTTTTATAAAACAGAAGGTAACGGCAACGGGATAAAGTTGCTACTACTTCTTCGCTGACTTCAGGAAGCTGGACGGAAAGTCCGGACTACAAACAGCAGACAAAAAGAGGCTGTGGAGGGTGCAGGCACTTTTAAACTAATCGGGCAGGATAAATACATCCTTATGTATGATGTTTATATAAAAGGTAAATATCAGTTTACGGAGACTACTGACTTAAAAACTTTAAGGTAATAGATTCAAGTGAAGATGAACTTTCATCCTCGTCATGGTACTATTATCCCGATTACGCGTGATGAACTGCTACGCATTACTGATCGTTGGGGAAAACCAAAAGAACTTGGTGACTTGCCGAACAATCCGGTGTTGCCCGGTTTCCATGCAGATCCGGAGATACTGTATTCGCAGAAAACAAAGAAATACTATATCTACTCTACGACAGACGGACAACCGGGGTGGGGCGGATGGTATTTACCGCATTTTCTTCGGATGATCTCCGGACTTGGGAAGAGGAGGGCATTGTGCTGGATTTGAAGTCCGACCAAGTACCATGGGCAAATGGGAATGCTTGGGCCCCCTTGTGTTGAGGAGAAACTAATAAAGGGTACATATAAATATTTCTTTTATTACAGTGGAAATCCGGTAAAAGGTGGAGGAAAACAGATTGGTGTGGCTGTGGGGGATTCCCTGTCGGTCCATTTACAGACTTGGGGTATCCCATTGTCACCGACTCTCCCGCAGGGGGCGGACAGCAGATTGACGTGGATGTATTCACAGATCCGGTTTCAGGTAAGTCTTATTTGTATTGGGGGAATGGTTACATGGCTGGTGCGGAGCTAGACAAAGACATGACTTCCATCAAGAAAAAAACTATTACGGTGATGACTCCCGAAGGTGGTACTTTACAAGATTACGCTTTCCGTGAGGCTGTTTACGTGTTCTATCGTAATGGGCTGTATTATTTTACATGGTCGGTAGACGATACGGGCTCTCCCAACTATCATTTAGCTTACGGAACTTCTAAGTCACCATTAGGTCCTGTTGAAGTGGCGAAAGACCCCGTCATATTGATTCAAGATCCGGAAAAAGGAATCTATGGTCCTGCGCATAACTCTATTGTGCAAGTGCCCGGAACAGATCAGTGGTTTGTCGCTTATCACCGTATCAATCGTAATTATCTGAAAGATTCTCCCGGAATTCACAGAGAAGTATGTATAGATCGGTTGGAGTTCAATGATAACGGAAGTATCAGACCGATAGTACCAACTCGATAAGTTGTGTCATTAAAAACATGTATAGAATGAAGAACAGACTGAAAGGATTTGCTTTTGTATTAGCTGCGTTTGTGTCGTCATTGGGAGCACAAAACGTAGTTGTGGATAGTCCCGATGGAAAATTGCGGATAGAGGTGTCGTGTGCGGAAGGAGGTGAACTCTCTTATTCACTTTCTTATGATGGAAAACAAATGCTTCAGACTTCTCCTTTGGGGCTGGAAACCAATGTAGGAAACTTCACCAAAGGAATGAAACTGACAGGGCATAGGAACAGCAGTATTGATACCTTTTATGTCCAATCACGTATAAAAACGTCTCGTGTACATTATCATGCTAACGAATTGATTTGTTCTTTAGCTAATGGGAAAGGCCAAAAGATGGATGTGACGTTTCGTGTCAGCAATAATGATGTAGCTTTCCGGTATACCTTACCCCGTCAAGGAGAAATGGGATGTGTGGTAGTGAATGCTGAAACTACAGGTTTCCGTTTCCCTGTTCAGACTACCACTTTTCTTTGTCCGCAAAGCGATGCAATGATAGCTTGGAAGCGGACCAAACCCAGTTACGAAGAAGAATATAAGGTGGATGCGCCGATGGATGTGCGTTCGCAGTATGGACACGGATACACATTCCCCTGTTTGTTTAAAGTCGGGGAAGACGGCTGGGTGCTTGTCAGCGAAACGGGAGTGGACAGTCATTACTGCGGATCGCATCTGAGTGATGTGGCAGAAGGAAATCTTTATACCGTTGCATTTCCTATGCCTGGAGAGAATAATGGTAACGGAACGGTGGCTCCGGCTTTCTCTTTGCCAGGCTCTACTCCGTGGAGAACAATAACTGTAGGAAAGAATTTGAAGCCGATAGTAGAAACTACCGTGCCATGGGATGTAGTCAGTCCGTTGTATGAGACGGAACATGATTATCGGATGGGACGTGGAACCTGGAGTTGGATAATCTGGCAGGACGGTAGTATCAACTATGATGATCAGGTGCGCTATGTCGATCTGGCTGCTACAATGGGCTACGAATATGTATTGATTGATAATTGGTGGAATACGAATATAGGCCGCAAGCGTATGGAGCAACTTGTTAAGTATGCCCGGGACAAGCAGGTAGATTTGTTCTTGTGGTATAGTTCAGTGGTTATTGGAATGACATAGAACAAAGTCCTATTAATATCATGGATAATCCGATCGCTCGCAAGCGTGAAATGAAATGGTTGCAAAGTCAAGGAGTAAAAGGTATTAAGGTCGATTTCTTCGGCGGTGACAAGCAGAGACAATGCGTTTGTACGAAGCTATATTGAGTGATGCCGATGATCATGGGCTGATGGTTATCTTTCATGGTTGTACATTACCGCGTGGCTGGGAGCGGATGTATCCTAATTATGTGGGTAGCGAGGCAGTGTTGGCTTCGGAAAATATATACTTTAATCAGCATTTCTGTGATGATGAGGCTTTTAATGCATGTTTGCATCCTTTTATACGTAATGCTGTAGGAAGTATGGAGTTTGGTGGCTGTTTTCTTAACAAACGTCTGAATAGAGGAAACGATGGCGGTAATACACGGAGGACAACCGATGCGTTCAATTGGCTACCGCTGTTTTATTTCAGAATCCGATTCAGAATTTTGCTTTGGCTCGAATAATTTAACGGATGCTCCTCAAGTTTGCATTGACTTTATGAAGGCGATCCCTACAGAGTGGGATGAGACTTGCTTCATTGATGGGTATCCTGGCAAGTATGTCGTCCTTGCTCGTCGTTATGGTGATTGTTGGTATGTAGCGGCTGTAAATGCAACAGAAGAACCCTTAAAGTTGAAACTTAATTTGTCTATGTTTGCAGGAAAGACTGTTTACTTTTATAACGATGATAAGAAGCTACAACCACAGTTGCAACAATACGATATAAAAAAAGGACGGTAAGTTTCAATGGGTTATTCAGCCGCGTGGGGGTGGAGTCTTGAAAAATATTCAATGATTATGGTTTTCTAATAGGTAGGTAATGAAAAGTAAAGTGTTCTTGGCCTCTTTAGGCTTCTTCTACATGAGTATGGTAGGCGGGTGTTCACAACCTGCCACTGATGTTAGCTATCAGCTAGAAACAGACCGTCCCTGCCAGACAATGACTTATTTCGGCGCTTCCGACGCTTGGAGTATGCAGTTCATCGGACTTTGGCCGGAGGAAAAAGCAGAATCAGATAGCCGATTGGCTGTTCAGTGCGGAGAATGATGCGAATGGACAGCCCAAAGGTATAGGTTTGTCTCTTTGGCGTTTCAATGTCGGTGCAGGCAGTGCGGAACAAGGTGACGACAGTCAGATTGCTTCTCCTTGGATGCGTGCCGAATGTTTCTTGCAACCGGACGGGACCTACAATTGGAGCAAGCAACAGGGGCAGCGTAACTTCCTGAAGTTGGCGAAGGAGCGTGGGGTCGATAAATTTCTGGCTTTCCTCAATTCTCCTCCCGTCTATTATACGCAGAACGGCTTGGCTACAAACACGGGTCGCGGTGGTACGGCAAATCTGAAACCGGACTGTTATGAGAAGTACGTCCGTTTTTTTTGGCCGATGTAGTGCAGGGAGTAGAGCAACACGATGGTAGCAAGTTCAACTACATCTGTCCTTTCAATGAGCCGGACGGACACTGGAATTGGGTAGGACCGAAACAGGAAGGTTGTCCGGCAACGAACAGGGGAAATAGCCCGTACTGTCCGTCTGTTGAGCCGGGAATTTGTGAATCGGAATATAGATACGCAGATTTTGGTAAGTGAATCTTCCGATTACCGTTGTATGTTCCGTACACACGAGACAGATTGGCAACGTGGCTATCAGATTCAGGCTTTCTTCTGTCGGACAGTGTGGACACATATTTGGGTGATACTCGAATGTTCCCCGACTAATGCTGGGACATAGCTACTGGACAACGACTCCTTTGAGTGAGTTACGCAATATCCGCAGTCAGTTGCGGGATACATTAGATAAACACGATGTTGACTTTTGGCAGACGGAGACTTGCATCATGGGCAATGATGAAGAAATCGGAGGAGGAAATGGATTCGACCGTACGATGAAGACAGCTCTTTATGTCGCCCGTATCATTCACCATGATATTGTATATGCCGGTGCAAAGAGCTGGCAATGGTGGCGTGCTATTGGCGGCGATTATAAAGACGGACTGATTCGTGAATATACTACGGACGATAATTTCTTGGATGGCAGAGTGGAAGATTCCAAACTGATGTGGGCTCTAGGCAATTACAGCCGTTTTATCCGTCCGGGAGCAGTCCGGTTATCCGTTTCAGCTTTCGATCAAACAAACACTTTCATTCCCGATGGCGACACTGACCAGCAAGGATTGATGTGTTCTGCTTACAAAAACATGGATGGAACGTATGTGATAGTCGTTATAAACTATGCCAATGAAGAGAAAAGAGTTTTCTATTCATAAAAAGAAAAGTCGGGAATGCACAATGGCAGGTTTATCGTACTTCGGATAAAGAAGGGAGAATTTGCTACCGGTAGGAAAAGTGAAGAGTGGAAAGACCGTTCATATTCCGGCACGTTCTATAATAACACTTCAGAGCAACTAATAAAAGCAGCTTTATATTCTTTATTTCTTTTTGAAAGCTGTACATTTAGTGTGTCCGTCCATTGCTACGAAGGTAATGGACGGACACAATGCGTAAATAAGGAGGCTTTTTATCGACAATAGAGGAAAGATTGTCATTTATCAGACAAAGGATGGGAAAACTTCCATTGATGTGAAGTTGGAGAATGAGACGGTGTGGCTGACACAGGCGCAAATGGCAGACTTGAAGAGCACCGTACGTCTTCTTTCTAACGTCATCGAACACAAACAATTGCCGCTTTTCTGTTCTTTGGTTTCTGGAGAAGAACGGTATACTGTATAAATCTGATGGTTCGAAGTTAATCGGTAACAATATGCTCGTAGCACTTACGTTAATGATTGCTGAAAGCGGACGGAAGAAAAGGACGTGATGGTGAAGGTAGTAATCAATTTGATTAATAAGAATAATTGAATGTAGGTCTTATGAATGGGGGATATAAATAATTGAGATACCTCGCCGCAAAGGTATCTCATTCTATTATAGTCTTTACTTTATGGCATTTGTTTCATCCTCTTTTATTTCTGTCTTGCCGTAATATCCCGGCATTGGTACATAAATCGGGTTATAATACGTATGGATATTATTCAATTTCTTTTCTTCTTTCAGTCGTTTGATATGGCGGGCGGCCGTGGTGGAGGTAAATCCGCATAACCTTTGAAAATCGATGCGGGTTAACATAGGTTTATCGTTGAAGTAATTCGTCAGCAACTTGTCTATCTTTTCATTCGAAAGGGAAGCGGAATGGTTTCTTAGTTTGCTACGCTCCACATGGACGACACTGACAGACCTTTTCAACAGCGTCTGTTGAAACAGATGTTGGTTTTTAGCTTTATCTGATTTGCTTTCAGCTTAAGCAAAGTGATCGGTTCCTGGCTGTTCAGCTTAACGCGGAAATAACCGATACCATCCAGATGAACGCTTTCTCCTTCGCGGAGACGATAGCCCATGAAGTGGCTCAGTGATTCAGTACCGACTTTACATCCCCTTCGGTCAGAGAAGTGGCCATTTAGTTTCCTTTGCCAGATAATCCGTGTCGATGTGTTTGGAAGTTGACCACACGTGCGTGGTATGTTTCCTTGTTTTCCTCATCCTTCGGGTGGGGCGTTTTGTACAATTCAAATTGTATTGCCATTGTATCTTTTTTTTTATTGTTATATAGCTGTCGCTTGCTTGGTGTAGAGCTTCTGCTTACTTTCTGTCAACTACTGCCTGTTTGCCAAGTGGCTTTATATATACATTGTCCTGCCTTTGTTGTTGGATTAAGGTATAAAGGATAGTTGCCTTCGGGCCTTTATCATTAGTTTGTCACGGCCGTGACGAGATCTCTTCATGGGCGTGGTAGGATCTTCTCACGGCTGTGGTAGGAAATCTTCATGGCCGTGAAGAATAGACTATATCGACCTCAAGGTAAACTATATAAGGGAGAAAAGCAAATGATTTCCGCTTGTTTGAGTAAATTCGTCCCGTATGTTTCTTGTGATATACCGGTGATTTCATAGTCGGATGGGCTTTTCTTGGAAAAAAAGTCCTATCTTTGTACAACGTGTCATACGCTAATGAATGGAAGGAGAAACAGATAATGAAGCAGAGGATTTACCCTATCGGC
>VOFH01001053.1_pt1 | contig 18001 bp, 17 predicted proteins | sample 5384091 | NCBI WGS metagenome assembly VOFH01 (sample SAMN12384727, study PRJNA508395) | human gut metagenome | isolation source: healthy gut G | host: Homo sapiens
GTTGTGGCCGGTATTCTGGCACGACTGCTTTCGCCGGATGATTTCGGAATAGTGGCCATTGCTACGGTCATCATTTCTTTTTTCGCCATTTTCACAGATATGGGACTGTCTCCCGCCATTATACAGAACAAGGCTCTCACCCAAGACGACCTGACCAACATCTACTCGTTCACGTTTTGGACAGGCATAGCGGTCGCCCTGCTCTTCTTTATAGCCTCATGGCCCATTTCCGCCTATTACGACAGCCCTATATTACGCACTCTTTGCCAGTTGTTATCTATCAACCTGTTCTTTGCATCGGTCAATATCGTGCCGGGAGCCTTGTTTTACAAAAACAAGGAGTTCAAATTCATTGCTATCCGCAGCTTTGTCATTCAAATCACCGCCGGCACCGGAGCTGTCATTGCCGCATTGAGCGGAGCGGGACTGTATGCTTTACTCATCACCCCGATCGTGTCGAGCATATTGATTTATATTATCTCATTCCACCGTTATCCCCAACATCTACGCATGACGTTAGGGCTATCATCCATTCGGAAGATCTTCTCTTATTCCGTCTACCAGTTTCTATTCAATGTCATCTGTTATTTCAGCAGGAATTTAGACAAACTGCTGATCGGCAAACATATGGGAATGTCCGACCTCGGATATTACGAGAAATCCTACCGCCTCATGATGCTTCCCTTGCAGAATATCACACAAGTGGTCACTCCGGTGATGCACCCTATCTTCGGCACACTGACAGCTGTAGCAATATGTATCGTGATAACTTTTACTATCAATTTCGTACAATGCTATTGGATGATGTATCGAGTTACATTCAAAGAAACGCATGGATATTTATCAGACAACTTCTTTCTCCACTCCTTGTCAGCCTACTAATAACAGCATTCCTCACGCCCTATATATTATATGATGGAAAATATGAATATTTTCGTAACACTTATTGCAAAAAAGTTTCGTAAGTTTTATTATCTTTGGGACATATATGCAAGTAACACACACCTATGATATCACAGGCAAAGTGAAGACTCTTGCAAGAAATAGAAAGTTAGTACAAAAGAACAAACAATGAAAGGATTATTCCTCATATTCCATGGTTTCGAAGCATTCAACGGAATCAGTAAAAAGATACGTTATCAAGTAAAAGCCCTCCAAGAGTGCGGACTAGAATGCATACATGTTGGCTAGACGATACGGACAACCATAAACGCCGTATGGTAGATGAATCGATAATCGCCGACTATGGTTTCGGGATCAAAGGAAAAATCCTAAAAGAATCAATTTGACAGTATCGTAAGCATTATGTACAGAAAGAAGACATAGACTTTATTTATGTACGCTATGTCCATAATGCCAGCCCTTTCAGTATACGGCTGATGAAACTACTAAAAAGACCGGAGCACGTATAGTGATGGAAATCCCGACATATCCATACGACCAAGAATATAAGGGACTCCCATTCGTATACCAACGAATCCTATTTATAGACAAATGTTTCCGACAGCATCTGGCACGCTATGTTGACAAGATCGTCACTTTTCGGACTATGACATTATTTGGAATCGCCCCACCATCCGCATCTCAAATGGAATTGATTTCAGCGCAATCCTTTAAGAGGTCAAAGAATGATACCGCACATTCTCTACAACTGATTGCCGTAGCGACAATGCACCCATGGCATGGTTTCGACAGAGCTATAGCCGGCATGGCAAATTACTATCGTACACATACCCGGCACTCATGATTATAAAGTATATCTCAACATCGTAGGCTTCGGGGTTCCCGAACTGGTAGACAGCTATAAAAAGATGTATGCAAACATCAGTTAGAGAAAATATATCATCTTTCATAGGGCCTTATACGGCAAAAGAACTGGATGCCGTGTTCGAGCAGTCGGACATGGGAATAGGCAGTCTGGCTCGCCATCGTAGCGGCATTGACAAAAATCAAGACCTTAAAAAATCGTGAATATGCAGCAAGAGGCATTCCTTTGTTTATTCAGAAACGGATGATGACTTTGAGCATCAACCATACATAGGCAGCACCGGACGATTCGCCCCTTGACATCGAAAAAGTAATTCGCTTTTATCAATCATTGAAAACAACGCCGCTCCAAATACGGATGTCTATAGAGCAATCACTTTCATGGAAAGCCCAGATGCAAATTGTTATTAATGAAACCTTTGAATAAAACTATATCACTATGAATATACAGCCACTGATCAATGCTATCCGCTATAAATTGCGTTATGGCATTACTGTAGAATAGGTACAATTTCTGGTACATGGCTCTCAGATGCCATCAGAAAGTAACTCCGCAGGTGCTTCCATTGATGAGACCATTCGGATAATCGTAAGACCAATGTTCCGTGAGCCGTTTCGGCGATGGTGAGATGCTGCTTACCAACCCGGACAAGGAAATAGGATTCCAAAAGGAAATTTACTCTTGGCTCAGCGTCTCAAAGGAAGTATTGACAAGCCATGAAAGGACATTTGGTTTGTATCTCCGATACTTTCGAAAACATTTATCGCTATAACCAAAAAAGCACGCCGATTCTGGAGAACTCACTTCTTTCTGTATGGCAGTTGGTGGGACCGCTTGCTGTTGCCCGACAGGCTATACTACAATACATTCATCACCCGTCCCTCATGGACTTCGCTTCCAAAGAAGACTGCCCACGGTGGTTTCACCAGATGAAAGCTATCTGGAAAGACAGGGATGTCGTATTCATTGAAGGCGAAAAAAGCCGTTTGGGGGGCAACGACCTCTTTGACAATGTAAAAAGCATCAGACGTATTCTTTGTCCGCCCCGTGACGCATTTAACCGCTACCAAGAAATTCTGAATGAAGCGCAAAAACTCGAGAAAACCGCTCTCTTCCTGATTGCTTTAGGACCTACGGCTACTGTACTGGCTTACGATTTATTCAAGTCCGGTTATCAGGCAATTGACGCAGGGCATGTGGACGTGGAATATGAATGGTGGCGAATGGGAGCCAAACGGAAAGTAAAGCTGGAACGAAAATACGTAAACGAAGCCGCCAACGGAAAACAAGTGTCCGACGCCGGAGAATTTTATCGGAAACAAATCATTGCTAAAATCTATTAAATCATGAAGATAGCCTATTATCTGCCCTCACTACAGGCACCTGGCGGAATAGAACGGATAGTTACATTCAAAGCCAATTATTTTGCAGAACATTTTGAAGGATACGACATCACCATCATTACATCCGAACAAATGGGTAAGGCACCACACTTTCCACTATCCCCCAAAGTAAAGCATATCGACTTAGGGTATCTTTCGACCTGCCCTACTCTCAATCCATAGTAAGTAAAGTGCTGAAGTATCCGTTCCGCTACTATCGGTTTAAACAACGACTATCGAATCTATTGAACGAAGTGAAACCGGACATTACTATCTCAACCATGCGCCGGGAACTGAACTTTATCACTAAATTGAAAGACGGTAGCCTGAAAATCGGAGAGTTTCACGTCAGCCGCTACGCCTATGGCGCAGAAGCACTGAAACGTAAAAGCCCGATTGTCAACATGATAAAAGAAAAGATGGGCAAACAGATTTGTCAAAAACCTGTCTAAACTGTCCAGAGTGATTATACTTACAAGTGAAGGAGCTAAAGACTGGCCGGAACTGACTAATATCAGCATCATCCCTAATCCTATTTCTACTCCTGTAGAAGGAAAACAAACAGATATTCTGTCACATAATGCTATTGCTGTAGGGCGGTATGCGCCCCAAAAAGGATTTGATATGCTAATCCCCGCCTGGAGCATTGTCGCCCAAAGACATCCGGACTGGAAACTACATATTTATGGAGAAGGCGACCTGAAAGAGAAGTTCACCAAACTAATAGATGAACTACAACTAAATAATAATTGTCTGCTTCATCACACTGTATCGAATATAGCCGAAAAATACTGTATGAGTTCGATATTTGTCTTATCAGAAAGCCGATACGAAGGGCTACCTCTGGTATTGGGCGAAGCAATGGCTTATGGAATTGCTCCGGTTGCCTTTGCCTGTCCATGCGGTCCGCGGGACATGATAACGAATGGAAAAACGGGCTCTTGGTAGAAAACGGAAACATCGAACAATTGGCCAAGCAAATTTGCTATCTGATTGAGAACGAGAATATCCGCATAGAAATGGGTAGGCAGGCAAAAATCAGGGCCAAAAGATTTTACTATGGAAGTAATCTCGCGACAATGGAAAAGTTTATTTGAAGAATTGATGGAATATGCACCTCAATAAAAGAAGAAAAGAATGACTATCATCTATTTATATCGCTCACTAGCGGCTTTTGGTGGCGTAGAAAGAATCTTTATCGACAAGGCGAATTATCTGGCAGAACATTACGGATACCACGTATACATTATTACTTGGGAGCAAGGGGACATTCCATCGTTTACCCTTTATCACCCAAAGTGACCCATGTAGATTGGGGCATACTATTCTATCGCCAGTATCAATATGGGCTTTTCAAACGCATGTTCATGCAATGGAAAATGGAAAAAAGAGTTTTTAAAAAACTCAGTAACTTCGTACATACAACTCAAGCCGACATAGTCATCGGAGCTAGTTGCGAATTCACAACTATGGCTGGTATGGATTACTTCAAAAGAAAAACGCATACCATACTGGAAACGCATAGCATGAGGACAAGTATTGAAAAAATAATCCACCTGCCGGAAATCTATTGATGAGATGGGCATTCAAAAGAAGAGACAAGCAACTTCACCAGTATATCAAACATATGTCCCTTTTGTAACACTGACTCACAACGATGCGAAAGACTGGTCCGACATAACACCGCAGGCAGAATCATCCCCAATATGCTGCACCGGTATCCTGCAGAAATCAGTCCAGACAAGAAAACTCAAAAACGGATTATTACCGCAGGAAGACTGGTAGAGCAGAAAGGATATGACTTATTACTGGACGCCTGGAGTAAAGTACATCAGAAACACCCTGGTGGATTCTTGATATATATGGAGAGGGTGAAGACAAAACCATGTTATTGGAGAAACGGAAAAATCTGGCACTGGAAAATTCCGTGTTATTTCATCCTCCCACTCTCGATATCTATCAAAAATACATGGATAGCGACTTTACGTCATGAGTTCCCGTTTTCGAAGGTTTTGGACTCGTTCTGGCAGAAGCAATGTCATGTGGTATACCCTGTGTCTCATTTGACTGTCCGCATGGTCCTTCGGATATTATAAAAGACTATGAAGACGGTCTACTAGTGGAGAAAGAAAATATCAAGGAACTTGCAGACAAAATCTGCTATCTGATTGAGAATGAAAATGTACGCATCAAGATGGGACACAAAGCCAGGAAAACGTAAAACGCTTTCTGCCGGAAAATGTGATGCCACAATGGAAAAACTTATTCGAATCATTAACTTATTCTTCTAAATAACAGAACAACATATGGTAAAGTGGTATAAAACTTATCTGGAAGTATACGGGAAATCTTTTGATGAGATTTCTGACGATAGTATCCACAAAGTCAAAGACAACTCAAAGAACGTCAAAACGATTCTCCACTGGTATCGGTTGTACTCATTGCACACAATGAGGAACGTCATCTGATAAGTTGTATCTGGTCACTCTCCGAGAATCATTGCCATTTCCCCATTGAAATAATAGCCGTTAACAACAATTCAACGGATAAAACGGAAGAAGTATTAAAATCATTGGGAGTTACCTATTATAACGAAACGAAGAAAGGTCCGGGATACGCCCGCCAATGCGGATTGGACCATGCAAAAGGAAAATATCATATTTGTATTGATGCAGATACTTTATATCCACCGCATTACATTGAAACGCATGTAAAATATCTAATGAATCCGAAGGTTGCATGTACATTCAGTTTATGGAGTTTTATGGTTGACGAAAGACATTCCCGATTCGGACTATGGTGCTACGAAGGCCTGCGCGATATATACCTCCGCTTACAAGCCATCCAGCGTCCTGAACTCTGTGTGCGAGGTATGGCTTTCAGTTTTAATACGGAAATAGGACGTCGGTTTGGATTTCGTACAGATATTATCCGCGGAGAAGACGGTTCGTTAGCATTAGCTATGAAACCGTATGGAAAAATCGTATTTATTACAAGTCGCAAAGCACGAGTGCTTACAAGTAATGGAACCCTAAATTCTGAAGGATCACTGATTGATAATATATGGATACGGGTAATCAAAGCACTGAAAGAAATCACCGGACTCTTTATCAAAAGACGGCATACAAAGATAAAGACTCTAATCTCATCAAATAAGGTCTCATCAAAATCATTATGGATATGGCAAAATATATAGTAAATATCATCTTAGTAACAGCTTGTCTTTTCACCTATACTTCCTGTATAAGAAAAATGAATCTATACGATGAGAATAGAAATACAGGACAAGACAATAACGAAAAAGATACAGATTCTACTCCCTGTCTATATGTATCCTTTCGACAAAGAAACAGCAAACGTTACAGCAGAAATCATTATCCACACAAAAAAAGAAATACAGACCAAAGATATTAATGTCGAAATCCCTCATTTAAAATACAATAAGACATGGATGTTGATGCTAACACAAGACGACTGCATGCAGGCTGCTTTTTGCCGTACGTGGGCTGCAATAAACGGTAAACCGATCTCAAGTTCAATACCTTATCCTACTCCAACTCCCACTGATCAGAATATGAAACATCAATTATATTTTGACATCAAACATTTGCAAAAAGGGGATCTTCCCCCTACTATTATTTCCGCCAACCAATCTTTGGGATGTACAGACGGAGCAGGAAATGAAGTTCGGTTTGCTATTACTACCACTCTTGCCCCTGAAGAAAAATGGATGGATGCTGAAACAAACGTACTGCCGGGGTTTACTGCAAACTATTATCGTTTTATATGAAATCCGGACTTATATGGGATAACATACGAGAGATGTTGAACTATGGAACAGGCATTGCCCTCCATGATGTAATGACAAAAGATGCTAATGATCCAATACAAATATTGGAACATTTTGATATTGCCCAAAAACATTATTGTAGAAACTCACAGGAAGGGGATGTAAATTTCTTGCTGAACCCAATGGAAATAAAACATACGTAACTGCTGCTCTTCAATGTCCGGAAATTCAAACGATGACCGCACAAGCAGGAGCAATTACCCTATATCCGTATCAAGTGTCTGAAACTTTACAAAAATCTTACTCATTACCTGCATCGAACGATGAATTGCCGGAAGTGACACTGTTCATCACTGCTTTCAACGAGGAAGATGTAGTGGACGAGAAAATGGAGAATAGCCTGGAACTGGATTATCCGGCGGATAAGTTGCGCATTGTTTGGGTGACGGACGGCAGTGATGACGGAACGAACGAGCGTTTGCAAACTCGCTGGGCAGGAAAGGCAACGGTGCACTTCCAACCGCTACGGCAAGGCAAGACGGCTGCCATGACACGCGGCATGACACTGGTTGACACCCCGTTGGTGGTCTTTACGGATGCGAACACAATGGTGAACCGGGAGGCAATCCGGGAGATCGTGCTTGCTTTCCAGGATCCGAAAGTGGGCTGCGTGGCTGGTGAAAAACGGATCGCTGTACAGACCAAAGACGGGGCGGCTGCCGGTGGTGAAGGTATTTACTGGAAATACGAATCAACGTTGAAGGCGCTTGATGCACGGTTGTATTCGGCGGTGGGAGCTGCGGGAGAGCTGTTTGCCGTGCGGCGGGAATTGTTTGAGACAATGGAGCCGGACACGTTGCTCGACGATTTTATTCTTTCGCTCCGGATCACGATGAAGGGGTATATCATTGCTTATTGTACGAATGCTTACGCCATTGAAAGCGGTTCGGCCGATATGCGCGAGGAGGAAAAACGGAAGGTGCGTATCGCTGCCGGAGGATTGCAGTCAATCCGTAGGCTTCGCCCGTTGCTGAATCCTTTCCGCTACGGGATACTTAGTTTTCAATACACGTCGCACCGGGTATTGAGGTGGTCTGTCACGCCTTTTCTATTGTTCGCACTTCTCCCGCTGAATGTTGCGATTTTACTGACGGGCGGCTCGCCTGTGTTCTACGGCGTCCTGCTCGTGTTACAGGTGTTTTTCTACGGACTGGGATACTGGGGATATTACCTCTCTACCAGACAAATAAAGAATAAAGTACTGTTTATTCCCTATTACTTCCTCTTTATGAATATAAATGTCTTGAGAGGAATCCGCTATCTGAAGAAGAAAAGAGGGAGCGGGACTTGGGAAAAAGCAAAGCGGGCAGAAAAATAAAAACAAATAATCAAATCTTTTGTTATCTTTGTAAGATGCAATAGTCTTAATCATCTAATCGAATGGACATGAACAGAACATTACATGATACAAATAACGCGCAAAGGATATTGAAACTGACAGCCGATACAATGTTGTTGGTCGACAAGAATGGTGTTTGCATAGACATTGATCCTCATTGTGACCTATGGTTCTTACAGGATGAGATACTTCTAGGAAAAAACATATTTGAACTCCTGCCCGAATATACGCGGGAAAGGGTTGTTCCTGTCTTCCAATCGGTACTTGAAGGGAAAAAGAGTGTCAGTAAAAACTTCAAACTGGTACTAAAGGAAGATGTTTATTATTTTAAATGCATCATGCATCCTTACGATGACATGGTGCTCTGCCAGTATCGCGACATCACCCAAAGAAGCAACGTGAAACGCCAACTGGAACAAACGAACCGAACGCTGCGGGAGATCCAGAAAGTGGCGCAAATCGGTCAGTGGGTGTACAATACGAATGAAAACGTTTTTCATTATCTGGGACATACCGGCGTGTTGTGTGAAGAAACGGTACGAAGCATTTCTTTCGAGAAATACAGGGAGTATATCGTTGAAGAAGACCGGCAGACGTTTATCAACTGGAAACTTAGAAATCTGGAGAGGTTCAATACGGACAGTATCAGCTACCGCGTACAGGTGAACGGAGAGATATATTATATGCGTATCCAGGCTTATCTGCGTGAGGAACTCCCGGACGGCAGCCTGGCTACGATCGAGGGATATATCCAGAATATCACCGATATCCAGCGCCGCAGAAATGACATCAATACGTTGACGCACGCTATCAACAACGCCAAAGAGAGTATCTTTGCCGCCAAAGAGGACGGTACGCTGATCTTCGCCAACCGACGTTTTCTGTACAATCACGGGATTTGCGAGAATGTGGATATCTGTAAACTGAAAATTTATGATATTGCCGCAGATATGCCTACGCAGAAAGCGTGGAACGAACGTTGTAAGGACATCATGCACGGCGGAAGCAGCAATTTTATCGCTCATCATCCATCGAAAATCAAAGGGATATTCTGGCATACGAATGTACGATGTATAATGTCACCAATGACTCCGGAGAAGAAAGTTACTGGTCGTTTGCACATGATATTTCCGAACGAATCCGGTATGAGGCGCAAATCAAGCGACTCAACCGGATTATGGATACGACGATCAATAATCTGCCCGCGGGGATTGTGGTGAAGGAGATCAATAATGATTTCCGGTATCTCTACCGTAACCGTGAGTCGTACAACCGTGATCTCTGCGTCGGTGAGTCGTTCGGAAAGAATGACTTCGATTATTATCCGCCTATCGTGGCCGATAAAAAGAGACAGGAGGATATACAAGTGGCAACCACCGGAAAGGGATTGCATTGGACGACCGAAGGGAGGGATAAAAACGGTAACCGGATTATCCTCGACAAACGGAAAATCCGGGTGGATGGGGACGAACTGTCTTCGCCTATCATCGTCAGCATCGAATGGGATATCACGGAACTGGAGATGATCAAACGGGAACTTCAGTCGTCGAAAGAGAAAGCGGAAATGTCCGACAAACTGAAATCGGCTTTCCTCGCCAACATGAGTCACGAGATTCGGACTCCTTTGAACGCCATTGTCGGCTTCTCGCAACTTATCGCCGAAAGTAATGATGAGGAGGAAAGAAAGACGTATTATGGTATCGTTGAGTCCAATAATGGTCGCCTGCTGGAGCTTATCAACGAGATTCTCGATCTCTCGAAGATTGAATCGGGAATTATCGAATTTACCATAGGACCTACAAGCCTGCACAACTTATGCAGGGAAGTGCACGACGCTCATATTTTCCGTATGCCGGTAGGCGTGAGCCTCGTTCACGAGCCTTCGGACGAAAGTCTGATGATTGAAACGGACAAGAATCGGGTATTCCAGGTGATTTCAAATCTGATTGGAAATGCCGCCAAATTCACGAAAGAAGGAAGTATTAGTTATGGATACAAACGGGTCGGCGACCAAATCGTTTTTCATGTGACCGACACGGGCACAGGCATCGAACCGGAAAAGGTGGGACGTGTGTTCGAACGTTTTGCCAAGTTGAATAATCATGCGCAGGGCACAGGATTGGGATTGTCTATCTGTAAGTCGATTGTTGAACGACTGGGTGGAAAGATTACTGTCAACTCTGAATTTGGAGTAGGAACGACGTTTAATTTTACGTTGCCTTATAATATTATAAAGAAGGTTGCGGACACAACAGAAGGTATGCAATCTTCACTGTCTTCGCAGTCCTCACAACTTTCGCAGTCTTCTCAACCTTCTGACCTGACTGAACAACCCTCCAATGAAACACCACAGGAACAAATTCCTGAGAAACAAGCCTGCATCTTGATTGCCGAACATACGGACAGTAACCATGATTTACTGAACGCTATCTTGGCAAGAATTATCGGTTGGGTCATGCACACGACGGTATGGAAGCCGTCATAATGTATGATGAAGTGAAACCGGATCTTATCTTGATGGATATCAAAATGCCGAATCTGGACGGACTGGAAGCTACAAAAATCATCCGTGAACTGTCTGCCACTGTTCCTATTATTGCTCAAAGTGCATACGCTTATCCGCAAGACCAGAAAGCTGCCAAAGAAGCGGGATGTAGTGATTTCATATCCAAGCCGATCGTGCAGTCGGAATTGAAAAAAATGCTCAATAAATGGCTGTCTCCAGAATTAAATAATAAAATACAAGAGTGATATAAACATAACCAAGAAAAGATGAAAGCCTTTTATAGACTATTTTACTACATCTCTATTCTTTTATCGTGTATCCTGGCGGGTGTCACAATAGCAGGAGCATTTAGCGGTACTGCTTCACCGGACAGTTTCAAGTTTATGCCTTTTATCGGTTTGGGACTACCGATACTTTTGTTGGTCAATCTGGCGTCTGCTGTTTATTGGACGATTCGTTGGCGATGCTGGGTTTTCATTCCGCTAATTGCCATATTCAGTAATTGGGGTTACATCAACTGTGTTCTCCAATTCCCGCTTCTCGATCCGGCTTCTAAACCGACAGTCAAAGTTAACGCATATACTCCCGGAGTGTTGACCGTAGCCACTTACAACGTTGACGGGTTCAACCGCGAACACACCGGGTATTCATGTAAGGAGATCGCTGCACAGATGAGAAATCTGAAAGCGGACATTCTCTGTTTTCAAGAGTTCGGTATCGATGATGAGTTTGGCATCGACAGTCTATGTACTGCGTTGTCTGACTGGCCTTATCATTATATTCCTTCTTCTCCCGAAGGACAACATCTTTTACAACTTGCTGTTTTCAGCCGTTATTCTATCAAAAAGGAGCATCTGATTATTTATCCCAACTCCGGTAATTGTAGTCTCTGGTGTGATATCGAAGTCAACGGTCGTATGATCCGTCTGTTTAATAATCATCTGCAAACTACGGAAGTGAGCCGCAATAAGCGCAAACTGGAAAAAGAACTTCGCCAAGACAACTCTCAAAGAGCCAAACGTGCCGCCCTTACGCTCGCCGACGGCCTGCATGAGAACTTCCGGAAACGTGCAGTACAAGCTAATCTTATCAATCAACTGGTGTCTGCCTCCCCTATCCTACTCTTGTCTGCGGTGACTTCAACTCACTCCCTTCTTCTTACGTTTACCACACCGTGAAAGGTGATAAATTGCTAGACGGCTTTCAGACCGGCGGACACGGATATATGTATACTTTCAAATATTTTAAGCACCTGTTGAGAATTGACTATATTCTTCACTCGCCCGAACTGAAAGGTTTGGATTATTTCTCACCGGACTGGGAATATAGTGATCATAATCCGGTGGTGATGAGGATGAAGCTATAAAAGGTGTTCTTTGTAATGGGACTCAACTGGATATTCAGCAATAAAAACACAAAAAGCAACTAAATCGTTATGAATTAGTTGCTTTTAATTTTCAGTTATACTATATTGTCTTAATTGAAAATATAACGTACACTAAACTGTACTGAATAAGTAGATTTAAAACTTTGGAAATCACGATAAGTGCTTGTCAATGTCTCACCTGCATTCTTATTCATAGTAAATTCTCCGTTTTTATATTGCAACAAGCTCGAATTGATTACCTGCTTATAAAGTCCCCAACTGTTGTTCAATAAGTTAGGAAGGTTTTTAATATCAACTCCTACTTGCAGCAAGTTACACTTTCCACCAACATTCAAATAGAAATCTTGATTCAATTTAAAATCAACTTGATGATGCCATGGCATAACAGCTCCACCTCTCTCGGCATACTTACCTTTGCGATTCTTCAGGTATTTATCTTGGTTAATATAATTCCAGAAATCATCTCTTTGCTCCTTAGCCGGATAAGAAGCAGCATCACTAAACTTCCAGCTATCCAATTCTTCACGTGTTGCAGGAATATACAATAAACTATTAGCGCCTGCATCACCAACAACATTACTAGAGAAAGTATACGAGTAGCGGCTATATCCCCATGACCCGGAATATCCCATCTGCATTCCTTCATACAACAAAGAAACGCTAGTAGCAAAATGCTTTCCATATTCCTTTTTATAACCGATTGTAGCCAAGATACGATCAGGAGCTACATAGGTACCATAACCCAATTCATGTTCATTGATACCATTTACCGAATAAGTATTAGTCTTATAGGCAGAAGTTACCTGGTCACCAATACCATCACTATATGAACGAGATTTTGAATGTGTATAAGCAAATGATAAATCTAAACCAAAATCAAAGTTCTTACGCAATTGCGCTGAAATAGAATAGTAATAAGCACCCTTTTTCCAGTTCTCTAAAAGATAAACATTCCGACCGCTGTTATATATCTTATAAGTATCACGAACATCATTGGGAGAAAGAGTCAATTTTGCCTCTTGCAATTCATAACCGCGGTTAGTTATCACAACCGGATTATAATCACGGCTATAAATTCCTTCCAAAGTAAAGTTAACATCTCCCGGCAATCTCATATCAAGAGCTAATGAGGTCTTCCAAGTAGAAGGCATCTTCAAATCTTTATCAATAATTGTCGGATCTTTAGGAAGCTCTACTTTTGAATGCGTCTGACCACCATACAAGTCCTTCAAAATCTCATCACGATTTGCATGGAAATGAGGTTTATATTGGGCAGTAGCAGCATCCGTATAATAATAGGTAGTTTGTCCCACGCCTGAATTTCCGACAGCAGAAATCAACCAAACGAAAGGCATACGTCCAACAAACAAACCTGTACCACCACGAAGTACATACTTACGATCTCCTGTTATATCCCAATTAAAACCAACACGTGGAGATACTGATACTTTTGCACCCGGAAGTTGGTCTGTTGAATAATGCTGACCTCCAAAATCTAATTTGGCAAATTCTTCATTATAATTATTCTTTAAAGAAGGGTAAGTCGGTAGTTCAAAACGAAGTCCACCTGTTACTTTAAAGTTTTCTGAAACAGAAACCTCATCTTGCAAATATAAAGAATATTGTTGGAATTTCAATTCTGCAAGGAATTGAGACATATCAGGTGAATTTGAATGGGTTATAGCAAAGGCCTTCGGAGTCTCATCATTTACAAAATCACTCCAACTTGAATAAACATAGTAACCAGCACCTCCCAGCATATAACCATTAATAGCCTTTGTATGCTCATATTGGAAACCGGCCATGAACTTATTAATACCTACGTTCCAGTTAAACTCATCTGTAATGGTGAATACTTTTGTCTGACGCAGATTGCCCGCAGTAAAAAGGTCTGCACCAAAATTGGCATATACAGCACCATCCTGCAAAATATCAACTGTTGGGAAAAGAGGACCATCAAACGAACGAGGCTCATCTTGATAAGAATATGCAAAACGTAGCATATTATTCATTGCTCCTTGAGCCATACGAGAGTTCCATTCACCTGCAACAGAAGTAAAATCACGCACTTGATAATAGTTGGAATTCGAAAAGCTAAGCGCATATTTAGAAGTACGTCCCTGTCCAGGAGCAATGGTACCAACAGGTTTACCATCTATGACTTCAGTGGATGTTCCTCCCGGATAAAGAGCTGATGTAGATAATGGACTGACTGAACTGGTAGGGAAGTTAGAATCTTTGGTATGTGTCTTGGTAAAACGGAAACTAACTTTATTGTTTTGATTAGCATTCCAGTCAACACGTGCCATAACACGATAAGCAGGGGTATCCGTTGAATAGTCATTATACTTTCCCGGATCAAAATTATATTTGTTTAGTAAGAAACCACGCATATCATCCATGTCACTTTGGAGAGGGCGATGTATATTACCACCACTATAGCTTTCTCCAAGTGCAGTACGAGGACGATAGTTTGATCCCGCTGTTACATTATCTTCATATTCTCCATTTACAAAGAAGAATAATTTATCTTTTATAATCGGACCACCGAAGCTTGCACCATAAGTATAATATTGAGCTTTGGAACGTAAAAGTTCATAATCATCAACTTTACTTCCTTTTAGATTCTCATTATTAAAATACATATAAGCAGTTCCACGAAATTGGTTATCTCCCGAACGAGTTACTGCATTAATTGCACCTCCTGTAAAACCGCTCTGACGAACATCAAACGGGGTTACAGCTACTGTAACCTGTTCCAAAGCATCCAAAGAAATTGGAGAACCATTAGCAGGAAGATTACCTCCCAAACCAAATGTATTATTGAAAGCAGCACCATCAACTGTCACAAATGACTGACGATAATTACCGCCACCGACAGCAAAACCGTTACCGACATCAGCTCCTTGCGGAGAAAGACGCATAATATCGCTAATACTGCGGGAAATTGTCGGAGTACTACTAATCATATCACGATTGGCATTCATAATAGCACCTGCTCTGTCAGACTTCATGTTACTTTCTTTAGAAGCAGTCACCACCACTTCGTCCAACAGTTCAGAACTCTCTTTTAAAGAAACATTTAAAACATAATTCTCTCCCAATGAAAGGTTAATTCCCTTGTAAATTGCTGTTTGATAACCAACATAAGAAATTTCTACTTTGTAAGGGCCGCCAGTACGCATACCTTGCAAATTAAATTGACCACTAACATTAGTCACAGTTCCATACCGAGTTCCTGAAGGCTCGTGAATGGCAACAATAGTTGCTCCGATAATCGGTTCATCTTGTGCTGTCACTTTACCACTCATAGTGGCTGTGGTAACCTGTGCACTCATTGTGACTGTCATTAGCAACATTACTAGCACCAAAAAAGACCGCATTCTCTTTAACATAAATGTAGTTGATTAGTTAATATAAATTGTTTGCTTTTAAAAACTGTGCACAAATATAATTAATAATATTTAGAACTACATTACGATTATACTACATTTTTTTAAGAGAGATAAACGTTTTATTGCGTTATAAAACGAGAAAGGCTCTACATATACTTGCAGAGCCTTTTATTTTGAAACAGAAAGCATTAGAAATGCTTCAATCTATTACTTTACACTAGTCAGTCATTAACTTTCTGTAACGAACACGCTTGGGTTCTTCATTGCCTAAACGCTTCAATTTGTTTTCCTCATACTCCGAATATGAACCTTCGAAGTAGAATACATTGGAGTCTCCTTCAAAAGCAAGGATATGTGTACAAATACGGTCGAGGAACCAACGGTCGTGCGAGATAACTACCGCACAGCCGGCGAAATCTTCCAAACCTTCCTCCAAAGCACGCAGAGTGTTCACGTCAATGTCATTGGTCGGCTCATCGAGCAACAGTACATTACCTTCTTCTTTCAGCGCCATTGCCAAGTGTAGACGATTTCTCTCACCACCGGAGAATACACCGCAGAGTTTTTCCTGATCGCCTCCGGAGAAATTGAAACGGGAAAGGTATGCACGTGCATTCACGTCGCGTCCTCCCATGCGGAGCAACTCATTACCACCGGAAATCACCTGATATACGCTCTTATTCGGGTCAATATCCCTGTGTTGCTGGTCTACATACGCCACTTTACAGTCTCTCCTACTTCAAACTCTCCTTTATCCACCGTTTCCAATCCCATAATCAGGCGGAACAGAGTCGTCTTTCCCGCACCGTTAGGGCCAATTACGCCGACAATGCCATTAGGAGGTAGCATAAAGTTCAAATCGTCAAACAATAGTTTGTCGCCGTATGCCTTGGCCACCTGTTTCGCTTCAATGACTCTATTACCTAGACGCGGACCATTCGGAATGAAGATTTCCAGTTTTTCCTCCTTCTCTTTCACGTCTTCATTCAGCAACTTGTCGTAAGAGTTAAGGCGTGCCTTCCCTTTCGCCTGACGAGCTTTCGGAGCCATGCGCACCCATTCCAACTCGCGCTCCAATGTCTTACGACGTTTGCTCGCGGTTCTTTTCTTCCATTTCCATACGTTTCGTCTTTTGTTCCAACCAGGAAGAGTAGTTACCTTTCCAAGGAATACCTTCACCACGATCCAGTTCGAGAATCCAGCCGGCAACATGGTCAAGGAAATAACGGTCGTGGGTCACTGCAATAACTGTTCCCTCATACTGTTGGAGATGTTGTTCCAACCAATCGATAGACTCTGCGTCCAAGTGGTTGGTAGGCTCGTCCAGCAACAACACATCCGGTTTCTGCAACAGCAAACGACAAAGAGCTACCCGACGACGTTCACCTCCGGACAGATTTTCTACCGGCTGATCTTCAGGCGGACAGCGGAGGGCGTCCATCGCACGCTCCAGTTTGCTATCCAGATTCCATGCATCTGTCGCATCAATGATATCTTGCAATTCACCTTGACGAGTAAAAAGAGCATCCATCTTATCCTGGTCCTCATAATACTCCGGCAAACCGAATTTTTGATTGATTTCTTCGTATTCTGTCAGTGCGTCCACAATGGGTTGAACGCCTTCCATTACTACTTCTTTTACCGTTTTCGTGTTGTCTAAATAAGGTTCCTGTGCCAGATAACCTACAGAATATCCCGGAGAGAAGACCACTTCTCCCTGATAGGATTTCTCTAAACCGGCGATGATCTTCAATAACGTTGACTTACCGGAACCGTTCAAACCGATTATACCGATCTTAGCTCCATAGAAAAACGACAGGTAGATGTCCTTCAGCACATTCTTATTAGGCTGGAAAGCTTTGCTTACTCCAACCATCGAGAAGATAATTTTTTTATCGTCAGCAGCCATATATTAATAATGTATATTGTTGATAATGGCACAAAGATAAGAAAAATGTTTGAATCTTTTGGAGTTATAAAAAAATGTTCTACCTTTGCACCCGCATTCGAAAGAAAGCAAACAAGGATTGATTCGCTAGCTCAGCAGGTAGAGCACAACCCTGTATATAAAAGGTACGACCAAACCTTGTATCATCGTCAACAGCATACGTAACAAAATAGGTGGAAGGCAACGCTCCGCATAAAGCCAGAGACATGCCCAGTCCGGAAGTATCCTATAATAAGCAAGATCGATTTTCTTATTTTAGGATTCCACACGCCCAGTATCGAACCGCCGACAAGCAGCCCTATACCGAACAGCATTTCTATCAGACTCACTTGATAAGGAGTACCATTGAAATATTGCAAAGTCATTAGAGGCATAACAGCCACAATCGGCATAACAAAGAAAGTAACCGCAATCTCCGAAACCATC
>VOFH01001146.1_pt1 | contig 18001 bp, 19 predicted proteins | sample 5384091 | NCBI WGS metagenome assembly VOFH01 (sample SAMN12384727, study PRJNA508395) | human gut metagenome | isolation source: healthy gut G | host: Homo sapiens
TTGGTTTGTTTGTGTCTGTGGTGTGAGTTTGTCAAGAGTGCTCTGCCCTGCCATACCATCTGTAAGACCATTATCTGATTGGAATTTTACTAAAGCATTATAGGTAGCATCCCCTGCAACACCGTCAATGGTTCCACTGTAATATCCTTTGTTCTTTAGTGACGTTTGAGTGGAATAATATCGCTTTTTAACTTATTCCATGTGCCGTCGCCAACTTTTCCATCAGAAGTTAATCCTCTAGAAGTTTGATAGCGCTTACAGCCAAAAAGTAGTATTGGTGTCAAAAACACCATCAAGGCGCTTGGGATTAAAGCATAGCATGCGGAGTCCATGCTGTAAGTATTTAACTTGTGTACTTGTGTTTCCTTCTACTAATAAAATATTTTTTCCTCACTTTCATTTATTGATTTGCAAATCTATTAATGAAAAGATTATCTAAATGAAAATGTAAACTAAAATTTTGAAATCTAGATACAGTCCGGCAAACCGAAAAGTGATCGAGGAAAACGCCAGAAAACTCAATATTCCGATCACAATTTTTGAATCGGATATTTTTGATTCCGTATACAATATTGAAAATCACCGTGCTACCTGTGTGCGCGGATGAGACGCGGACATTTATATCATTTTGCACAGGAGCTTGGATGCAATAAGATCGCACTCGGACATCATTATGATGATGTGATCGAGACGATCCTCATGGGTATGCTTTACGGAGCACAGATCCAGACGATGATGCCAAAACTTCACAGCACCAATTTTGAGGGAATGGAACTGATCCGTCCGCTTTATCTTGTGCGTGAGGACGATATCAAGGCGTGGCGTGACTATAATGGACTTCATTTTATCCAGTGTGCATGCAAGTTTACAGACACCTGTACCACCTGCAATAACGAGGAAAATCGTTCGAAACGTGTGGAGATCAAGGAACTGATCAAAAAATTAAAAGAAGTCAACCAGTATGTGGAAGGCAATATTTTCAAGAGTGTGGAAAATGTGAATCTGGAAACGGTTGTCGCCTATAAAAGGATGGTGTAAAACATCATTTTCTAGATGATTATGATACAAAAAAGTAAGCAGAAGAAATCTATTAGCAAAAAAAAATGAAAAAATATTGATTTTGGCTAATAGAGAAAAGATGATTTGAAAAGAAATGAAGAGGCTGTGATAGTCTCTTCATTTTTTTGGTACAAATTCGATTTTTAAAGTCATATCCATTGCATCTGCCAGACGTTTTAAGGTCAAAATGGATGGATTGGCGTTACCACGTTCCAGTTTGCTGATATCGCTCTGATAGATTCCCGTTTTTTCGGAGAGTTGTTTTTGTGTCAGCATGGCATATTCTCTTGCTCTTGCAAGGCTGGAAGCAAGTGCGAGGGATGTGTCAACAGATTCAATACGAATAAATACACCATCTTCCCAGATCGTTTCAGAATCTAAGTCCAGATCATCACTCCAGGACACACCATAGCCGCCGGTATCTGCATGAACTTTCGATGCGAGGGATGGATCATTGATAATTTCCTGAAATTGTGGAAGAATGGAAAGCATTTTTTTCGCAGGTCATATTGAATTACTTCACCACCTATAAAAATTGCCTGAAGAATATTCTGATCAATCATCGATACACTTTGCACTCTGTGAGCCATAGGATGCACCTCCTTCAAATTTTAATGATGTAAAGTTTTGTGTTTCCCACATATCATACAGCTTTTCTCTATAATTTGAAATAAATAGTTTGATTAGTTTTTGTTCTTTGGAAGGAATATCGCCTTCATACATTTCACCGCTTTCAATTGAAAATAGTCCTGAATAATCACCGTAAATTGCATGGATATGTGGTGGATTGTGTTCTTTTGGCGCAGGTACATTTTTATTGTTATTCCAAAGAAACGTGCAATGACGGGCATATAATTCCTTCTTTCATATTTTTTATATATTATATAGGATATATCCTATATAATCAAGATGTTTTACAAATTTTTAATATTCATTTCAGAAAAAATAGGGTATGATGTACACAGGAATTTTAGACAGAGAAAAGAATAATTCTCTGATTTTTCCACATAATAACTCCAAAGTGAAATAACAGCATTGGAGGAAAAATATTAAATGAAAGCCACAGGGATTGTACGCAGAATAGATGATCTGGGAAGAATTGTAGTTCCGAAAGAAATTCGGAGAACCTTAAGGATCCGGGAGGGCGATCCTTTGGAAATATTTACCGACCGGGAGGGCGAGATCATTCTGAAAAAGTATTCGCCAATCGGGGAGCTGAGCCAGTTTGCAGGAGAGTATGCGGAAAGTCTGGCACAGACAACCGGACATCTGGTATTGATCACGGACTGCGACCATGTTGTGACGGCATCCGGTAACGGCAAGAAAGAATATGAGGGCAAGCCGATCAGCAAACAGCTGGAAGACGCCATCAGCGAACGGAAAAATTTTCTCGCAAGCAGAAATGATGCGGAGTTTGTCAAGGTGACATTAGATGATGCCGGAGAATTCGGACAGCAGGCGCTCAGCACGATCATCTGTGAGGGGGATGCGATCGGAGCCGTTATTTTATATGAAAAACGACGAGAAATCCAGAATGACAGAGACGGAGAGCAAGCTTGCGATCGCAGCAGCTGGTTTCCTGGGAAAACAGATGGAACAATAGAAGCCGCTGGAATGATTACGGAAAATGAGGACAAAGCATGAAGTTTATGCATATTTCAGACGTGCATCTCGGTGTAAAACCGGATGCAGGCAAAGCATGGAGTGAAAAAAAGAGCACAGGATATCTGGGATTCTTTTGCGGAAATGATCGAGATCGCGGCAGAAGAATCCCCGGATTTTTTGTTGATTTCAGGTGATCTTTTTCACAAACAGCCATTGAAAAGAGAATTGAAGGAAGTCTGTGGTCTGTTTGCACGCATACCGCAGACGAAAGTGCTTCTTATGGCAGGAAACCACGATTACATACAGCAAAATTCTTTTTACAGGACATGTGAGTGGCCGGAAAATGTCTGTTTCTTCCCGCGCGAGGAAGTAATGTGTTTTGATTTCCCGGAGCAGAATACGACGGTTTATGGTCTGAGCTATTGGCATCGTGAGATCCGGCAGGCTTTGTACGATGAAGTTTTTCCGAAAAATACGGACAGAATTAATATTCTGCTCGCACATGGAGGCGATGAGCGGCATATTCCTTTTTCGGTGGAAAAGATTCTGCGGCATGGATTTGATTATATGGCAGCGGGACACATTCACAAAGGTGGGCAGCTTGTGCAGGGCAGGGCGGTCATGGCGGGCGCACTGGAGCCGACAGACTGTAATGATACCGGTGCGCACGGATACTGGATAGGAGACATCGGCAAAACGTATTGTGAGGTATCTTTTTATCCGGTGCGAAAGTGTGAGTACTGCCACGAAGCGGTGGAGGTGACGCCGGGGACGACCGGATATGATGTCATGCAGCAGATAAAAGAACTGTTGGCAGAACGTCCGGCTTATCAGTATTTTCGGATTTGTTTACAGGGATACAAAGATCCGGACGTGATATTCGATCTTAATAAATTGTCGCATCTGGAACGGATCGTGGATGTGACAGAGCAGCTTCGACCGGATTATGACTATGATAAACTGCTGGCTGAACATGAAAATTCCCTGTTGGGAGCTTATATTGCAGCCATGCAGAAAAAAAGGCAGGATCCGGTTGCAGCGAAAGCATTGGAATACGGCGTTAGCGCATTGTTGGGGCATGAGATATGCAGATAAAGGAAGCAGACATTTTTCAGTTTGGAAAGCTACAGAACAAAAACATATCCTTTGAACCGGGGATGAATGTCATATATGGAAAAAATGAGGCGGGAAAATCGACATTGCACAGCTTTTTATGTGCGATGCTTTTGGCATGGAAAAAGGAAGGGGCAGGAGTTCTGTCACAGATGCCTACAGTCAGTATGAACCGTGGCATGCACCGTCGTTTTATGCGGGTGCACTAAAGTTTACGGTTGGGCAGCAGAAGTTTTATCTGGAACGCAATTTTTATTCCAAAGAGAAAACCGATTATCTGAGGAATGAGCTGGATGGGGAGGAACTGTCGGTCGGCTTTGGGGATCTGACCATGCTTTTGGGTGGTGTCAGCAAAGACAGTTATGCCAGTACCTACGATATCACGCAGGCGGGAGCTGCCACTGGAAACCAGATGGTGAAAATCCTTGCAGAGTATCTCGCACAGGCATCGGATGGTTCCGACAGCGGCGTGACGGTTGCGGAGGCAGCTGCTTCGCTCAATGCCAGAAAGCGGGAATTGCAGCAGGAGCAGAGAAGGGCAGACGAGGAGCGGGAGGCGCGTCTTAAGGAGCTTCGATTGGAGAAGGAATTGCTTGAACAGGAATGTGAAGGGATACGTGAGTCCATAGAAAAGTATGAAGCGATGCAAAGGGAGTTTGGAACTGGAAGCAGCATGGAGAATATAAGCAGAAATTCCAGAGAGAATCAGGAATATGAAGCGCATTATGCAGACGATGAGAGCGGAATGCATGCCAAGTACCATGAGCAGACTGGCAGTACGGAAGATTGGCAGCCAGAAAAAACTGGCTATATCCTATCCTTCTTCGCAATCCTGATCGCAATAATATTATTTGGTTTCAAGGTTTACATAACGCCGGCCCTTTTCTGGACAGGTGAACTTGCAGCTCTTGCAATCGCATTATTTTCTGCAATCCGGCAGTACAAAAAGAATCAAAACCGTGCCAAACTCCAAGCGGCATCCATGCAGGCAGAGCAATTAAGGAAACTGCGTGAGCAGGAAGTGATGGAAGCACAGATGCAGCAAAAGAAACGGCTGGCAGACCAGATGCTTACTGAGTGGAAAGATTCTCTGTGGGAAAAGGAAAACCGTCTTTTTAATCTGGAGGAAGAGATCACAAGACAGGGTGTGCAGAGCTGGGCAGAGCACCAAAGAGCGGAAGATATTCAGGCATTGGAGCTTGCGGCGCAGGAGATCACAAGGATTTCCCAGTCTTTTTATGAGGATATGCAGGATGAACTGAATGCGGAGATTTCCAGATATGTGTCCTTATTTACCGCAGGAGCTTATGATAGTGTAAGGCTCAATGAGCAGGGGCAGCTGCAGATTCTGACAGAGGGAAGGGAAGTCAGACCAGAGCTATTAAGCTGTGGCACGTTGGAGCAGATTTATCTGGCGCTGCGCCTTGCGGTGGGAAAAGTTGTGACGAAGGAAGAAACGCTTCCAATCTTATTGGATGAAGCGTTTGCCATGTATGATGACGATCGTCTGGCGCAGACCTTGCAGACACTTTCGACCTTACAAAACCAGATATTCCTTTTTACCTGCCAGAAACGCGAAGTGGAAATGCTAAAGAAAATGAAGCTCGATTACAACCTGATTGAGATGGAAGCGTATCATTAAAGAAAACATGAAAAAAGCCGATATCTAATTCATGACAACAGAGTGTTCGCGGAGCGTGCATTCTATTGTTTATAAAAATTTTCGGGCAATTCAAAGAAATTCGTGAGGAGTTTCATAATAATCTGCATAGAAACGTTTTTACAGGGGGAATGAGTTTATGTCAATTGCAATCAGGGCAAACCAGAGTGGAGTGGATCAGGCAGCGGCACAGAAAGCTGCTGAGAAAAAAGGACATCAGGATGTCGTAAAATCCGTCAACGCAGGAGGTTTTCTGCGTAAAAATGACACACAGAGCCAGATCGAGGCGCGCAGAAACAATGCGAAAAAACAGGCATTAAAAGTGGTCAGTGATGCATGGAAAAGTGACAATAAATCCGCTGACAGCATTGCGGATATGGAGGGGTTAAAGCAGTCCAAAGTATCCGAGATGAATGAGATTCGTGCCAAAATGAAAGATATCGAGAATACCAAAAAATCTTTGCAGGAAGAGTATGGTGTGGCAGACGGATCGCAGGAACAGAAAGATTTAGAGCTTTTGGAAAAGTACCAGAATAATATGAACGGTTCTTCCTATGACCAGTTTTCAGACGAAGAGCTCTCCAGATTGAAGGAACTGCAGAATGCACCGCTCACGGAGTACCAGAAGAAAGTTCTGAACTTAAACAGCATGAAAGGGCAGGTCAGCGTGGAGGCAGACCGCAAACAGTTTGAGGTCAATGCGCTCACTGCGTCTATTTCGGATGCCACGTTAGAGCAGTTAAAGTCCAGAGATATGGAAAAAGCATCGGATGCCGCAGATGAGATTATGGATTCTGCCAATAAAGAGATCCTCGGAATGCTAATTGAGGAAGGCAAAAACAATGCCGATGAGAAGGTCGAGGAAGAGAAAGAGAAGGCAGAGGAAGCGGCAGACAGGAAGGAAGAACAGGATAAGCAGATCGAAGAGGCACAAGAGAAGCGCAAAAATCAGGAAGAGATCATCGAGGGACAGCAGAATGCCGATCAGCTCGAACAGGATGTTTCCATGCAGAAACAGAACACGAGTAAAATGGATGAGGCACAGAAAAACATCCAGAAGATTCTCAAAGAGAAGAATCTCGTGAACGAGGATCTGAAAGGAATCGAGATCGACCTGAATTTTTAAAGGATAAATGATATCTTTGAAACTATGAAATCGTTACGACAGATCATGCATATCCATGGAGAAATCTGGAAAGATTAATGTTAGAAAAAGCAGATTTTATTAGAAAAACAATGACAGAGCCAGAAAGGAGTGCATGATGTCAAAAACAAAGAAAAAGAAAAAACACCGGCTATTCTGGCACTTTTTCCGCATACAGCTTGTACTTCTGGTACTGGTGCTCACAGCGGCTGCCTACTATTTTTACGGCGGTTATGGAAAACAGGTTGAGGAATTAAAGCAGGAGGCAGTGCGGCTTGTCAGACAGTCGGATGTGGATACTTTTAAGGCAAATCAGACCAGCATTGTCTATGCATCGGATGGAAGCGTGATCTCCACCCTGAAAGGGGAAAAAGATTCCTATTACGTTTCCATTGAGGAGATGCCGGTGGATGCAGTGACTGCCATTGTCAGTATCGAAGATAAAAAGTTTTTCAGGCATCATGGAATTGATTACCGTGCATTGCTCCGTGCAGTAAAGGCGATGGTACAAAATGGTGAAGTGAAGCAGGGTGGAAGTACGATCACCATGCAGCTGGCCCGGAATATTTTTCTGTCACAGGAAAAGACGTGGCAGCGAAAAGTGGAAGAGATGTATATTGCAACGGAACTCGAAAACAAATATTCCAAGGATCAGATTTTGGAGTTCTATTTAAATAATATTTATTTTGGAAACGGATATTACGGGATCCAGTCTGCGGCGAGAGGATATTTCGACCGTGATGTGGAAAGTCTTTCTCTGTCCCAGATTGCTTTTTTGTGTGCAATTCCGAATAACCCGACGCTCTATGATCCGGTGACAAACAAAGACAACACCGTTTCCCGACGTGACCGTATTTTGAAAAATATGCTCGATGACGGCAAAATCTCACAGATGGATTACGCGCAGGCGGTTGCGGAGCAGATCACATTGAACCGTCCACAGGCACTTGCAAAAAATGATTACGTTGAGACATACACCTACTACTGTGCGACAAGGGCGCTGATGGAGCAGCAAGGGTTTGTTTTCCATGAGGATTTTAAGACAGATGAGGAGCAGCAGGCATATGAGGACACTTACAGTGCGCTCTATAGTGAATGCCAGAAAAAACTTTATACCGGCGGATACCGCATTTACACATCCATTGACCTGTCAATGCAGGACGGATTGCAGCAGTCGGTGAATGATACGCTTTCCGGTTATACCGGGGTAAATGACGAGGGTGTCTATGAACTGCAGGCGTCTGCGGTCTGTATTGATAATGACAACGGATATGTGCGTGCGATCGTGGGCGGGCGAAGTCAGGAATTTCCGGGTTATACCTTAAACCGTGCCTATCAGAGTTTCAGGCAGCCGGGTAGTGCGATAAAACCGCTGACCGTGTATACGCCAAGTTTTGAGCAGAACTATACGCCGGATTCGATTGTGACCGATGAGCCGATTGAGGATGGACCAAGGAATGCCAACGGCACATATCTCGGAGAGATTACGGTCCGCACTGCGGTGGAAAAATCCGTCAATACGATCGCATGGAAGTTATATGACCAACTCACGCCGGATAAAGGATTGTCTTATCTTAAGGCGATGAATTTTTCCAGGATCAGTCCGTCTGATTACAGGCTTGCAACGGCACTGGGCGGTTTCACGAACGGTGTCTCTGCGTTAGAGATGGCATCCGGTTTTGCAACGATCGAGAATGACGGATATTACCGCACACCAACCTGTATCGTGAAGATCGAGGATGGAAACGGAACAGTTTTATATAATTCGGGGCAGAACCCGGTTTTGATCTATAAGAAAAATGCGGCGCGCATGATGACGGATGTTTTAAAAGGCGTCATCACAAACGGAACCGGAAAAGGACTTGACCTTGGAGATATGCCGTGTGCGGGAAAGACAGGAACGACAAACGATCAGAAAGACGGATGGTTTGTCGGCTATACGAGATATTATACTACAAGTGTCTGGGTAGGCTATGACATGCCAAAAAAATTGCAGGGATTAATGGGGAACACTTATCCGGGAAAAATATGGCAGTCATTTATGAGCAAGGCGCATGAGGGACTGGAGCCGCTCGAATTTCTGCCATATGCAAGAATTTCGGATGATCTGCTCCAGCAGCAGGAGAGCGGGAGCGGACAGCCTGAAGATAATCCGGCGGAGGAAACTCCGGAAGAAGAGACGCCGGAAGAAGAGACACCGGTTGGAGAGATACCGGTTGGAGAGATACCGGATGAGGAGACATCAGTCGAAGAAACATCGGTTGACGCTGAAAACTAAAATTTAAAAATAATGCACTATTTCATAAATCTGGTAACTTAAAAAGGATGTAAAAAATAAAGCAAAATATGCCATAGAATACAATTGACAGATAAAAATGGAAACGTTATCATTAAGATAATGCAGGCAAAACTATGGTGGGTACATAGACGCAGAAAATATAGGGAAATCAGGGAGAAAAATCATGAAGAAATACGCATTTGGAGTTGATATCGGGGGTACAACCTGTAAGATCGGATTTTTTGACACAAACGGAACACTGTTAGACAAATGGGAAATTAAGACCAATACAGAAAATAATGGTGAGTCGATCCTTTCCGATGTCGCAAAGGCAGTGGACAACAAGCTGGCACAGGAAGCAATCAGCAAGGATGATGTGCAGGGAATCGGAATCGGAGTTCCGGGACCGGTTGACAGTCAGGGCGTGGTACACCGCTGTGTAAATCTTGGCTGGGGCGTGGTAAATGTTGCAGAAGAGTTAGGCAACCTGACCGGATTAACGATCAAAGTCGGAAATGACGCAAATGTTGCCGCTTTAGGCGAAATGTGGCAGGGTGGAGCAAAGGGCTCTAAGGATGTCATTATGGTAACACTTGGAACAGGTGTCGGCGGTGGAATCATCGTAGACGGAAAAGTAGTTGCAGGATTTAACGGAGCCGGCGGTGAGATCGGTCATATCACCGTGAATCATGATGAAATCGAAGCTTGTAACTGTGGACAGTACGGATGCCTGGAGCAGTATACTTCTGCGACAGGAATCGTTCGTCTTGCAAAGAGAAAACTTGCAAAATCCTCCGAGGAGACAAGCATCCGTGAAATTCCAAACCTGACCGCAAAGGATGTCTTTGACGCAGCAAAGGCAGGAGATACAATTGCAATCGGACTGGTAGATGAAGTATGTGAGATCTTAGGTTCCACACTTTCTAACATCGCATGTGTGGTAAACCCGGAGATCATCGTGATCGGCGGTGGAGTTTCCAAAGCGGGCGATATCTTATTGGATAACATTAAAAACACTTTGTTGAGACAGCATTCATGGCATGCCGTGATACGAAGTTTGCATTGGCAGGACTTGGCAATGATGCTGGTATGTACGGATGCGTAGAGATGTTACTGGATTAATCGGATACAGCGGCATTTTTACGGTATTCACCGGGAGTGGTTGCAAACTGCTCATAAAACATTTTTCGGAATAATTTATAATTCGTAAAACCATGCTTCTCTAACAGAACTTTCAGAGGAAGGTCTGTGGAGGTGAATCACAGTAAATATGGGAGAGTCTTATTTCATTTAAGTATTGGAAATAAGTCACTCCCATATTTTTTTTGAAATAATGACAGAAATATTCTTCCTGAAAACATGCGATCTGCGAAATCTCGGAAAGGGTGATCGGTGTATTGTAATGCTTTTTTGTGTATTCTAAAACAGGTTCTAAACGCACAAAATTTTTGACATCTTTTTTGAACTGGGAGGATTCCACTTCCCTCGAAAAACTGTGGTAGAGCAGATAAAGCATTTCAAAAAGAAGACTGTTAAACCGCAGCAAAGCACCTTTTGGTTGAATTTCATATACAATTCTCATTTTTTGAATGACATCGATTAAAGAATCAATTTTGGTGCGTAAAATGGCATTATCAGTGTGGCAGTCAAAACCAAAAATAAAGGAATCGACATCGGGGATATATTTTTTTGAAAATTCATAAGGAAGCTGAATTAATACTGCATGATTTCCGTGAACTGATTTTGTGGAGTGAGGAAGCCTTGAATCGATCAGAAAAACATCTCCGGGTTTTAAAATGACCGTCTGCTGATTCATCATAACATCGACCTCTCCGTCTATAATATACATAATCTCGATGGCAGTATGCCAGTGTGTGGCAACAAAACTGCTGGCGTCATTAAATACCCAGAAAAAAATATCAAAACCATCTGTAATACGGTCTGTCTCGAAAACAGGCTGCTCCGTTCTTAAATTGCTCATAAATCTTCTCCATTTTTATATTAAAAAAGGCTCTTCAGGGGTAATGGTGGGTTAAAAACCGCCACAACCCCAGTGTTTATCTAGATTAAGCGGCATTCAACTTTCGGTTAGGAAGTGGAATGCGTATATCAGAGCATACAAGGTACACCATATCAAGCATATTTTGTATGTTTCTGAAGCCATAAGCTTTACGGATAATGAGCTTAATCTTGTTATTAGTTGCTTCAATCCTGGCATTACTCATACCATAACGGATTGTATTTAAGATATGCGTCTTGTGGCGCCTGATCTTCTGATATAATTCTTTAAATGCAGGTATCCTGCTGTGGCTGGCTTTCCACAGCCAGCGTTTGAGTTCGTCCTCAGCTTCATCTACGTTTGTAAGCTTTAGTAATAACCGGAGCTGTTCTTTAAGCAGATATGCTCGGTATAGACGAGGATTTTGCGAGGCGATCAAATTAACACGCAACTGTTGCTTTTCACTGAGATGCTCCGGGGCTTTTCCTAATGCGTAAGCAGAGCCTTTTATCTCATCTGCCTTAGCTTTTGCTGCTTTAACAATAGCAAGCCCAGGAGCATCTTTTTTAGGACGGCCTTTGCCACGTGGATTATCTTTTTTGACCTGCTTATATTCACTGTAAGCATCATGCCAGATATCTTTTCTGACTTCATCCAGAGCTGTCATAGCCCACTCGACTACGTGAAAGGGATCAACGCAGCGTGCACAGCCAGGAGTGTATTCATTTACACACTCTGTGATCCATTTGGCACCATCGCCAGTAACAACCTTGATACTGGACAGTTGCTCCGGGGTCAGCTGTTTATAAAATTTTTCAAGGACAGATTTACCATGACCTTCCGATGCCCATACAACCGTGTTAGTATCGTGATTAACGATCACTGTGATGTACTTGTGACCCTTTTTATAACTGGTCTCATCAATGCCGATATTAACCAGGCCATCAAGTCTTCTTGAACGCTCTGGTTCTAAATCGTGAAGAGCGCGATTGACACAGCGGCCTACAGTTTCCCAGTCCACTCTCATGAAGTATGATGTGGTACTTCTTGGAAGATAGGATGCAAACCATGCAGCGGTAAGGTCGAAATCCTTGGTAAATCTACTACATGGATATGCCCATGGAACTTCGGCAACATATACCCCATGTTCAGGGCAGATGAGCCGATGAGTCTGGTATTCAACTTCGACCAGAATACCACCCCAGTCCAGACCTCTCCAGATAGTTGGTCTGCTGGAATGTTTATCATAAACAGGGCATGATTTATGGCAGAATGGGCAGTCGTTCTCGTGCCATTTATTAGGTCTTGCTTGGATACGAATATGTTTAACTCCATTCTTATCAGAGTAAAGATTACAATTTTTTATAACTGTGTTCTTGACATTAGGGACACTTTTGCATAATGTATTAACTGAAGCCACTTGTGAATACTCCTTTTGTGTTTTTCTTCGCAGTTAATACATTAAAGGACACAAGTGGTTTTTTCAATATGTTGTTGTTAATTTATGGTGTTAGGCTTCCACCATTATGCCAGAAGCCTCTTAAAAAATTGCAAAAACAGAATTTTGCATCTTGATATCATCCTATCATGACTCACAAGAAAAAGCAATATTGACCTATTCGAAGACAAGATATGCGCTTGTGACAAGCAAGTGCGAATGTTATCATTTATTACACAAATAAGTAAGAAATAAGCGCTTGGGAGAGTTGAATACAATGAAGAACAAAGAGAAAAAGAAAAAACAATCACTGGTAGAAAAAGCAAAATTGTTTGTGAAAGATTACCGCAGACAATTACCATTGCAGATGATGGTAATACCGGGGATTATCTTTATGATTATCTTTTGCTATATGCCAATTTATGGATTGACCATTGCGTTTAAAAGCTACACGGTCATCGATACGATCGATTCGGCAAAATGGGTTGGATGGGCTAATTTCAAAATCGTTGCAACGGATAAATATTTTTGGCAGTCGGTCATTAACACGCTTGGGATCAGCTTCCTGAAACTTTTGATCGGATTCACAACGCCAATTATACTTTCCATTATGATTTATGAATTAAGGGATGGCCCATTTAAAAGAATTATCCAGACAATCTCTTATCTGCCACACTTTCTTTCGTGGATTGTTTTGGGTGGTATGATCATTAACTGGCTTTCTACCACAGGACTGTTAAATCAGATACTGATGGCAGTGGGACTGGTAGACAATCCGACAAACTTTTTACTGGATTCCGGGAAATACTGGTGGATCGCATCTCTGTCTGATACGTGGAAAGAAGCTGGATGGGGAACAGTGCTCTATCTTGCAACGATGGCGGGGATTGATCCGACCTATTACGAAGCGGCAAGAATCGACGGTGCAGGCAGACTCAGACAGATTACAAGTATTACGCTGCCTCTTATGAAAACGATTATCAGATTAAATTTTATCCTGACGATCAGTGGATTATTAAAGTCCAATCTGGATCAGACACTTGTTTTAATGAACTCACAGAATCAGGCAAAAGCAGAAGTCATTGATTCTTATGTGTACCGGATGGGTATGACGCAGGGCGATTTTTCCTATGCAACAGCAGTTGGGCTTGGAGTATCGGTTGTCTCCGTTATCCTGCTTGTGACGGCGAATAAGATTACCGGAAAAATCAATGAGGAATCAGTTTTATAGGAGAAAAAGTATGAAAACAAAAAAATTTACAGGAGACAGAATTTTTGACTTCGTGAATGTCACGGTCATTCTGCTTATCACAATTATTATTTTAGTACCGCTTTTAAATGTGCTGGCATCTTCTTTTTCAGGAAGTACGGCATTGGCGGAGGGAGGATTTATTTTCTTCCCGAAAGAATGGTCTTTAGACAATTACCGCGCGGTATTTAAAGATACTTCTATCTGGAAGGCGTTCTTTATTTCCGTGGCAAAGACGGTTATCGGCGTGGTCACACATGTTTTCTTCTGTGCAATGGTGGCTTTTGCACTTAGCAAAAAGGATTTAAGAGGAAGAAAACTATATACGGTAATGGGAATTATCACGATGTTTTTTTCGGGCGGAATGATTCCAACTTACCTGTTAATGAAGCAGTTAGGGCTGTTAAATAACTTTATGGTGTACATACTGCCACAGCTTTTCAGTTATTATGACGTGGTAATCCTGATGAATTTCTTCCGGCAGATACCGGCTTCGCTGGAAGAATCAGCACAGATCGATGGTGCGGGAGTTTGGAAAATATTTGTCGATTGCAATGCCGCTTTCAAAACCGGCACTGGCGACCATTGCATTATTTAACGGTGTGTATCAGTGGAATGACTTTATGACTGCAAAATTATATATGACAAATAAAGACTTATATCCGGTTCAGATGAAGCTTTATGAGATCATTGTGCAACAGCAGGCACAAAGCATGAACAGTATCGGAAATGTTGCACTATCGACAACATCCAAAGGAATACAGTTGGCGACAATTGTAGTAACAACGGTCCCGATTATTATTATTTATCCGTTACTTCAAAAACATTTTGTTTCAGGTATGATGCTTGGAGCAGTGAAAGAATAAAAATGAAGGAGAGAAAAGTGATGAAAAATCAGATGTGGAAAAAAGGGGTATGCCTGGGAATGGCAGCAATGATGACAGCCGGTATGCTGGCTGGATGCGGAGAGAGCAGCGAAAGCAAAGACACTGCAATGGTTCAGACAGGTGAGGATGGCGTTGTGGAAAGTGGACGCTATACATTAGATGCTGATACGCCTGCATGGAAACTTGATACAAAAGAGGATACAACGCTTACCTGGTATGTCAACGCAGAGTGGTGGAATACAGAATGGGGAAATGATGTTGTCACAAAACAGATCCAGAAGGACATGAATGTCAATATTGATTTTGTTGTCGGTGATGATACAAAGTTAAATACATTTTTTGCAGGAGGAGATATGCCGGACATCATTACCATTTTCGATGCCAGCTCAAGTGTGGCACAGAAAGCGGATACCTGGGCATATGCATTGCAGGATCTGGCAGACAATTATGATCCATATTTTTACAAAGTTGCCTCCGCCCAGACATTAAGCTGGTTTGCTATGGATGACGGAAAGACATATGGTTATCCGGATTACTCCAATACGCAGGAAGATTATGACAGCGGAGAGATATATGCGAAAACTGCATTTGTAATTCGAAATGATGTATACGAAGCGCTGGGAAAACCTTCAATGGGCACACAGGAAGAATTTCTGGATGTTTTAAATCAGATCAAGGAGCAGTTCCCGGATTTAATCCCACTTGGATTCAATAATTTTGAGACGGATGGAACAAGTTCTCTTGGAGATAAATTACAGGATTTTCTGGGTACACCGATTGTAAATGATGATAATACATTCTATGACAGGGATATGGATGAAGATTATCTTTCCTGGATCAAAACTTTGAATCAGGCATATAAAAACGGATGTATCAGTGACGACAGCTTTACGGATGATAATACTGCATGGCAGGAAAAAGAGAGTATTGGAAAATACGCATGTATTATGATGGAAGGAACTCCACAGCAGGCAGGATTTTTAACAACGTTTGCAACATCCAATCCAGATGCGGCATATATCGCAATTGATGGACCAAAGAGCACCGCAGGTTATGAACCAAAGTTAAATCAGGCTGGTATCAGTGGATGGATGATCACCTATGTATCGAAAACCTGTAAAGATCCGGCAAAAGCAATTCAGTTATATACCTATTTATTAAGTGATGAAGGTCAGATCCTGACCAATTACGGTGTGGAAGGGGAAACCTACACCATTAACGCAGATGGCAAATATGAACTGACAGATGCAGCAAAAGAGTTACAGGCGAACGATAACGACAGATTTAAAAAGGAAATGCGTCTTGGAGAATTTATTCCATTCGGACATGACCGTTATAAATCACTCAGCGATGATGCTTACCCGGATTCTATCAAACAGATGCAGGAATGGGGAATCGGAAAATTATATCCGCACTTTATTTTGGAGAATACAGATCCGGAGACAGGAAGCGCAGAGGCACGTGCATACAGTGCGATAAAAACAAATTGGGCTACTACACTTGTCGGAATGATTCGCGCAAACGACGATGCAGAATTTGACAGTATTTTAGAATCTTATAGACAGTTCCGCGAAGAAAATGACTGGGATGCAATTGTGAAAGTAAGAAATGAAAAAATGGCTGCCAACGCTGAAAAATTAGGAATGTAAAAAATAAGGGTCTGTTTCTTCGGCTCCTTATAAATACTTGGAAATGGAGTACACAATCATGAAATGTTATACAACAAATAAAGACGGGGTGTTTATCTGTACAGAAAAGACACTGGAAAAAGACGAAAGAATCGAAATGAACCTCATCAAGGCATACCCGGAAGTGAGATATCAGGAAGTACTTGGAATGGGTGGAGCACTTACAGAAGCAGCAGCCTATACCTATTCCAGAATGAGTGACGAGAAGAAAAAAGAACTGATCGGACTATATTTCGGAGAAAAGGGAAACAGGTATAATTTCTGCCGCACGCATGTTCAAAGCTGTGATTTTGCATTAGGGAATTATGCGTATGTGGAAGATCAGGATGACAGTGAGTTAAAGACATTTTCGATTGAAAGAGATAAACAATATATCATTCCGTTTATACATGAAGCACAGAAAAAGGAAAAGGACCTTTGTTTTTTAGCTTCGCCGTGGAGCCCGCCGGCATTTATGAAAACAAACGGTGACATGAATCACGGTGGAAAATTGAAAAAAAGAATATTATGGGATGTGGGCAAAAATTGTTGCACGTTATGTCTCAGAATATGAAAAAGAGGGTATTAAGATCAGCCGTCTTACGGTGCAGAATGAGCCGAATGCCACGCAGACATGGGATTCCTGCCTGTTTACAGGAAGCGAGGAGCAGGAATATGTATGTAATTATTTAAGAGCAGCATTAGATCAGGAAGGTCATAATGATGTGAAAATTAATGTGTGGGATCATAATAAGGAACGTGTGCTGGATCGCGCATTAGAGAGCCTTTCCACGGAAGAGGCAGAAAAGAAAATTGACGGGATCGCGTTCCACTGGTATACGGGTGATCATTTTGAGGCACTTGCAGAGGTGCGGAATCGTTTCCCGGAAAAAGATCTGATTTTTACCGAGGGGTGTGTAGAGTATTCCAGATTCGCTTCAGACAATCAGGTTGCCCATGCGGAGATGTATGCACATGATATTTTGGGAAATTTCAATGCAGGAATGAATGCCTATCTGGATTGGAATATTTATCTGGATGAACTGGGTGGACCGAATCATGTCAAAAATTATTGTGATGCGCCGGTTATGTGTGACACAAAAAATGATACGATCGATGTAAAACTGTCTTATTACTATATTGGACATTTCAGCCGGTTCATCAAAAGAGGTGCAAAACGTATGCTTGTATCACGTTTTACAAGTAAAGTGGAAGCATGTGGTTTTGTGAACCCGGATGGCGAAAAAATAATGATTCTGTTAAATTGTACGGATGATACACAGGCGTTTACGTTCTGCGAAAGTGGAATGAAATGTGACATGGAAATTCCGGCACATTCGATCCAGACGTTGTGCTGGTAAAACAGGAACATTCATGTTATAATATTTATAATTCATTTAGAGGTGCTTATGCACCTCTATTTTTCATCGTTATATTTTATCGTGATCCGGGAGAATAGAATGAGTAGTAAATTTGTTGCCTGCATTGGAAAAGGCGGGCAGAGGGATATGGCGGAATCATTTGCCAGACGGACAGGCACCACACTTTTAGACAAACCGGGAGAGGAACTGACGGTTCTTTTTGATGCAAAAGGAGTTTCTCTCATTGGATATGGGTTAAGCTATCAGGGCGATTTTGAGGGTATGCTGCACAGAGTGAGTGACGGCAGACTTGCGCATGAAATGCTGGTGCGCGCAGCTAAAACAACGCAGACAAATGTAAAGGGAATTGATGCGACTGCCGGTATGGGGGGAGGATGCTTTCCTGCTTGCCGCCTGTGGGTATGAGATGATGTTATACGAACAGAACCCGGTTGTGGCAGTTCTGTTAAAAGATGCGCTCCGCAGAGCAAAGAAACACCCAAAGTTGAAAGATATTACTGCCAGAATGCAGCTTGTGGAG
>VOFH01001255.1_pt1 | contig 18001 bp, 25 predicted proteins | sample 5384091 | NCBI WGS metagenome assembly VOFH01 (sample SAMN12384727, study PRJNA508395) | human gut metagenome | isolation source: healthy gut G | host: Homo sapiens
TTTATGTGGATAACGGCAGCTGGCTGTGCAAGGTTCATCCCTTTACCAAGCTGGCGTGGGCTGATCCTTTTTCAGAATCCATTTAACCAGTCTGTTTCCGGTGCGAAGGCCTTAGGGCCGCTTAAGTTTTGGGGAGATTGCTTTTGGTCTGCAGAATCTGGGGGTGCCGCGGGTGGATGATTTCGTGCGGCGTTTTGGTGGAAGAGAATTCCGCAGATGATGGGCTTCTCATGGACATCGAACAGTACCGAGACCGGAATCCCTTTGATTTATCAGGGGGGGCCAGACGCAGAGGTGCGGGGGCCATAGCCAGTATTCTTGCCATGCTCAAGGGGCGAGCCGGAGATTATCGTGCTCGATGAACCGACTTCCCAGCTGATAAGATCCTGATTGGGACAAATTTGAAATACCGACGGAGGTGTGGACGGGATTTTTTAGTGGATACGCTTTCGGCCAAAACCGGAATCACCATTATTATGGTGGAGCACAAGATGGAAAAACTGGCGTCCTACTGTGACAAGATTCTCCTTCTTCACGACGGAAGCAGATTGCATACGATACGCCGGAGAAAATATTTTCCAGAGATGATCTGGAAGAACTGGGGGTGGAAGCACCTGTGTTTACCCGGGTCTGCCGGAAGACTTTCCGCTGGACCCTCAGGGAGGAGGATGGAAAAGCTGTCCGCCTCTATCCGGTGACGATGGAGCAGACCATGGCTTTCCACGATAAAAAGATCAGTTCCCGCCGGAATTAGGCGGAAAATAAAGAAGCTTTCCGGGAGCAGCCGGGCGGTGAAACAGAAAGAACCACGGCGGGGTTGCGGAAAGAGAGTGGGGGCGCCTCCGACCGTACGCCAGGGAAATATTCCGTATCAAAGATCTGTCGTTCCACTATCTGGAGCATGTGCCGATTATGGAAGACCTCACCCTGACGCTGGATACCAGACCTCTGCGGTGATCGGTCAGAACGGAGCCGGCAAGACGACGCTGGTCAAGCTGTTAAAGGGGCTCTTAAGCCGGTTTCGGGTCAATCCTGTTTGGCGGTAATGATATCTCAGAGCGGACGGTGGCGCAGCTGGCCGGCAGTGTGGGGATATGTATTTCAGAATCCGGATGACCAGATTTTTAAAAACCGAGTGATGGACGAAGTTATGGTCGGTCCTCTCAATATCGGCATGGGCCGGGAGGAGGCGGAGAGGAGGGCCAGAGAGGCCCTTTCCATGGTGGGGGCTCGATGCGGCGGAAGAAAATCCCTATGATCTGGATTTATCGGAGCGGAAGATGGTGGCAATCGCCTCGGTTGTGGCCATGGATACACAGGTTCTGATTCTGGATGAGCCGACCATTGCCCAGGATGCCAGAGGACGCCGGGTGATCGGATCGATTGTACGGAAAACTCAGCGATTCCGGTAAAGTTTGTGCTGGCGATTCTCCATGATATGGATTTCGTGGCGGAGTATTTTGAGCGGGGCATCGTGATGGCGCATGGAAAGGTACTGGCCGACGGACCGAAGGGAAACCGTATTTTTGAGAGGAGGACTCCCTGGCGGCCGCAAAGCTGGAACAGCCCCATACGGCGGCTCTCTGCCGGAAACTGGGGTATGAGGGGGCATTTATGACAGTGAACGATATAAACGACAGGACAGTATAACAGGAGTGATGGATCGAGTGGACGGAGATAAGAGAAGACAGCAGATCATGGAGATACTGAATCAGGAGACGGCGCCTGTATCAGGGACGGAACTGGCAAAGCGGGCAGGGGTCAGCCGTCAGGTTGTGGTTCAGGACATTGCGCTCTTAAGGGCCGAGAATAAGGAGATTATGTCTACAAACAAGGGGCTACGTTCTCTATAAACCCGCAGCAGCGGGAAGGCCGAAGGCTCACGTCCGTGTGTTCCGGGTGAATCACGACACGGAGCACATGCTGGATGAGCTTCAGACGATTGTGGATTATGGAGGAAGAATTCTCGATGTATCCATTGAACATACGCTCTATGGCCAGATCAGTGGACCTGATCATCAATAACCGTCTGGATGCGCGAGGAATTTGTGAATCAGATGGCTATGAGCCGGGATGAGCCGCTGAAGGCTCTGACCGGCGGCTGCCATTACCATACGGTAGCTGCAGAGTCGGAAAAAAACCTGGATATGATAGAGATGGAGAAAGCTGAAAGGGATATCTGGCTTAGGCCGGATATCCCTTTTGCGGATCGGATATGTTCAGGCTATTCGCCTGCAGAATACAACGATCTTTCTCCGGTGTGGTCATGGCCGGAATACTGCGTGTGGTAGGTGCTGTAGAGCACCAGCAGGTGTGATTCGCGGGGGTGCCGTAGTAGATCTGGCCGTTAGCCATGACTACTTCCGTCACCGCCCTTTTCCATCAGGTTTAATTTCAGCGTGCGTCGGTATTCACCAGGTTTTCGTCGAAGTAATCGAAGGCGGCAAAGGGCCGTCATCCGCCTCTGCCATAAGCACTGCGTGATAGCGGGCGGATAGATTAAAGGGAGTGGTACCGAACTGTCATAGAATGCGACAATGGGATCTCCCGGTTTCAGGGTTTCCTGGCCTTCCCACAAGGTGAGGGGGGTGACGGTAAAGGTAACAGGGCCGATATCCTGCGTCATGACGAAAAATACAGTAGGGTGCAGTCCTGCGTGCCGTCTGCTGTCTGCATGGGGGTGATGGAGGTGATGGTTCCATAAACGGGTGTGAACTGTGCCATGTGATGTTCCTTATGTGTACACTTTCTTTTTATCATATGAGGAAGAATGGCAATCTGTGAAAAGGAAGGAAAATATGAAACAGATAAAGGTTACAAAAATAAATGGTAAATAGCTAAAATTTTAAAAAATATAACTAAAAGTTTTGTCAGATATCGTTTAAATTACAATGGACAGGTTGTGCAGGTTTAGTATAATGGAGGTGTCGCGTAAATATTTTCCAGTCTTTTCAGGAGATGCGCGCACAGCTGTATACGGAGAGAGGAGAATCAGACATGGAAAACAGCAAATTTGCAGTCATCAGTGACAGTTCCTGTGATTTACCGGAAGAACTGGACTGCAGCGAAGGGAGATCACGGTGGTGCCGTTCTATGTTTCTTTTGATGGAGAGACCTATAAAAGGAGGGAACGGAGATCGGCATCCGCGAGTTTTACAGGGAGATGGTGGAACAGCCCGGTGTATATCCCAAGTCCTCCATGCCGTCGATTCAGGATTATGTCGATGTATTTCAGCCGTTTGCGCAGGCGCACATTCCTGTTCTGTGTATCTGCATCACGACGAAATTCAGCGGTTCCATGCAGTCCGCGCTGAATGCGAGAGAGATGGTGCTGAGCCAGTATGAGGATGCGCAGATTGAAGTGATAGACGCAACCGTGAACACCGTACTTCAGGGGGCCTTTTCGTGCTGGAGGCCGTCTCGATGAGAGAGGAAGGATGACTCTTTCGGAGGCCGTGGCGGCACTCGATGAGATGAAAGAGGCGGCCGGATATTCTTTACGATTGGAAGCATGGATTACTCTACAGCATGGCGGAAGAATCGGAAAAAGTGGCCGGAGCTGCGGCTCGTGCTGGGAATCAGGCCCATTATTACCCTGAAGCAGGAGAGATATTTCCGAGCGGAATATCGAGGGAGCAGAAGAAAATCGATCGATAAGGTGATCGCACTTTGCTTGATTCTCTGAAGGAAACGGGGAGCCCATGAGCAGCTACCGGTTTACCATAGGCTTTGGCTATGACCGTGAAGAAGCGGTTTTATTTAAGAACCAGGTGCTTGCAGCTCTCAGAACCGGGGGTATGAGATGGAAGATGCCTGGATCAACCAGATTGGTGCGACGATTGCCGTTCATACGGGGCCGTATCCGCTGGGAGTCGGAATTATCAGACGTCATCATAAAGAAAGGCAGGAGAATGAGTTATCTTGCAGCAGGCGTGATTGCTTTTGGTATGTTTTACTCTATGATCTGAACAGCTTTACCTGGAAAAACCGCATTCTGCACACCTTTTTTCCTGATCGGCAGCGTGATTCTGCTGGCGTCTACGGCCGCCTGTTTCATCACACTGATCCGGGCGTACGGGCGCCGGTCTGGCGAATTGTGATTTTGGCGCCCTGGCTGTGAGTCAGGCTGCGCTGCTTGTCTATACACTGTTTTTTGCATTGCCGTTTGAGAAAACGTATACCAGGCTGGAAGAAAACCCGCCAGTGTACACAGAGGGCGTTTATTCCCTCTGCAGACACCCGGGGGTGGTGTGGTTTTTCTTTCTGTATCTGTTTCTCGCCCTGTTAACCGGGCAGAGGCTGATGATGGCTGTGTATCTGTTACAGTGGGCTCAATGTTTTTGTATGTCTGGTTTCAGGACCGGGTTACATTTAAGAGGACGCTTTCAAGGCTATGAGGCGTATCAGAGGAAACGCCATTTCTGATACCCAACGGAAAGAGCATCCGTAAATGTGCCGGGTACTTCCGGACAATGGAGGAGGACGGGGGATGAAATTTGAAGATAAACTGAAGGAGCGAAAGGATTGGGAGCTCTGGAAGGAATACTGCGGTTTTCTGGATTTAACCATAGAAGAATTTATGGCGATTCAGAACCGGCTTATGCTGGAACAGATCAGTAAATGGAAGGCCAGCGGATCGGAAAGGCGATCTTAAAGGGACGGAATCCGGAGACGATTGAAGAGTTTCGGAAGATGGTGCCGCTGACCTCTTATGAGGATTATGCGGACAGTTATCCTTAAAGGATAAATCCATACCCCAGATGATCCGGTGATCTGGATCCAGACGACGTGGGAGGGCGGACGGCATGCGATCAAGCTGGCCTTACACGAGAAGCATGCTGGAGACGTACCAGAATAACATGCTTGGGTGTCTGATGCTGTCCACCAGCAGCGGGCAGGAGACTTCGATGTCAACCCAAAGGATACTATTCTTTATGCGCTGGCACCGCTTCCCTATGCGACGGGAATTTTCCTCTGCTTTTAAACGATGCGATCAGTATCGAATTTCTTCCGCCGGTCAAGGAAGCCCAGAAGATGTCCTTTAGTGAACGGAATAAAAAAGGGCTTTAAAATGGGCTTAAAGAAGGGATTGACTTCTTTTTGGCGTCGGAAGCGTTACGTATTACGTCAGTCTCAGTATCGCGCTCCTCGGTTCCGGGCATAAAAAGCGGAGGCGGTTCGAGAAGCGGCGACGGCAAAAAGAAGATTTCCATCAGCCCGGCCATGGTGATCCGGCTGCTGAAGGCGAAGCATATCTGCAGGAAAGAGGAAGAGATCGCTTCCAAAGGATTTGTTCCGGCTGAAGGATTTATGTGTGCCGGAACGGATAAACCGCCTTTACCGCGACGACTTAGAGAAGCTGTGGGGCGTTCGCCCCATGGAGATTTTCGCGGGGACGGAGCCAACCTGTATCGGAACCGAGATCTGGAGCCGGATGGCATGTACTTTTTCCCGGATGCCTGTTTTATGAATTTATCCCGGAAAAGGAGATGGAACGGAGCCTGGCGGATTCCTCCTATGAACCGCGCACCTGCCTTATGAACGAGGTGGAGGAGGGGGAGAAATACGAACTTGTGATATCTGTTCTGAAGGGCGGCGTCTTCATGCGTTACCGCGTAGGGATGTCTAATCGATGCATCGCCCTGAAAATGAGCGGGATCACGTTCGATTTCAGATTTGAGTACATAGACCGGATACCAACGGTGATCGATATCGCCGGATTTTACAAGAATCACGGGAGAATTCCATCAGCCGCGTCATCGGACTGTCGGGACTGAATGTGAAGGAATGGACGGCGCCAAGGAGATTACGGAGAATAAGCGGCCATTTCTGCACATGTATGTGGAGATGGAGCCGGAGTGCCTGTTTTCATCTGCCGTAACCGTCAACATATTAAAGGAGCACATGGGGGTCTATTTCAAATACGTCGATGAAGATTACAAGGACTTAAAGAAAATCCTGGGGATTGATCCCCTGGAGATTACGATTCTGCGGTGCGGAACATTTGACGCGTATTACCGCGGGGGGTAAGGGGAGAAGATGCGCGGATCAATCCCACCCAGTATGAGATCGGAGAGCTTTTAAAAGAGTCAGGAACTGGTTTCCGCTTTGGAAGGAGGCCTGAGAGAAGTGTATAACTACTCATTTATCTCTGTGACGGCGTTCATGGCCGCGCAGAAGACGAAAATCATCCACTCATTTCTGGTAGTTGCTGGCTGCGCGTTTTTACTGTGGACAGGCGGTTCCCTTGCCATGCGGATGGAGCTGTGGCCGGGAGTGGGAATTCTGGTTCCATTTCTCCATTGTAGGGCCTGATTATTCTGCCCTTCACATTTTTTAACTTTATTTATGCTCTGGTGATTCGGATGATACTATCCTCTGGTGGGCGTGGCTGATACTGGCAGTGGTCAATAATGCAAGCCAATATCAAATGGGGCTTTTACATTCCCTGCCCGGAAGTGGTAAGACTGGCTAACGGATCGTAATGGCTTTGTGTACCATATCGGATGCCCCATCGCCATTCTCTTTATTACCATGTCGTTCCCCATTATCCATATGTTCTATCTGGTACAAGTCGTACAGAAAGAATACGGTGGAACGAAACCAGCTGGAAGCCGATTTTTGCAGGAATCGTAATTCTGTTTATCGGACATGCCGGAACGTTAGTGCCTGCATTCCACGGATTCCTCGACAGATGTGCTTTCAGGCATTATTAATGTGATTCATGTTCTATGCGTTATACAAAAAACATTTATTCCGGCTGACAATTCTTGTTTCCAGGGGGAGTGGTCTAGGAATCAGTGCGCTGTTGGTGGCATTGCTGTTTGCCAATTACATCAATCCGCTCCAGGAGTTTATCCAGAGGAAAATGCCTGTATTTGCAGACAGCAGTCTTCTGATTGTGGCAGTCTGTTTTACACTTGTCACGTTTCTGCTGTCCTCAGTGGTGAAGACGTTTATCGATATTCTGTTTACTGGGGAACTGGTTCAGACGGAAAATTTAAAGAAATTCAGCACAGCGGTCTCAAAAGCCTGGAGGTAGGAGATATCGTGGAAGAGATCTCCTCGGTGATCCAGGATACGCTGGCAGTAGAATCCATCTATATCTGTCTGGCTGACCAGGCGGGAGAAAGCTTTGAGACGGCTCACCGGTCCCGGCCGATCAGCGGTGTGAATGTTACCATAAGGAAAGATAATCCCATGGTGGAGTGGATGCGCCAGAACAGACGGTGTATCCAGATATCGGAATTCCGCAGGACTGTGCTCTTTAAGTCCATGTGGGAGGAGGAGAAGCAGCTGATCCGGGAACTGGGAATCCAGTGCATGCTGCCGCTGCAGGACGAGGAAAGCCTGGCTGGAATCGTGCTTCTGGCCTCCAAAAAGAAGGGGAAGTCCTATGGATATGACGATTTGAATTTTCTGAGTCAGTCAGTCCATCGCTTTCCATCGCGGTCCGCAATTCCAGACTGTATGAGAAGGCCTGCATTGAGGCAAGAACGGATGAACTGACCGGACTGCTGAACCGAAAGTATTTCTATGAGCTTTTGAATCAGCAGTATGAGAAGAAGCCGAACAAGGAGCTGGCCCTGATCATCATTAACATCGATGATTTTAAAGCTTTATAACCAGCTCTACGGCATGAAGGAGGGGGACGCTGCCCTTCAGAATGCGGCGAAGATTATCAGCGCCACGGTGGGAGAGCGCGGCTATGTGGCCCGCTACAGCGGAAAGGAATTTGCGGCTGCGCTGCCTGATTTCGATGTTCTGGCGGCCAGAAACATCGCAGAATCCATCCGGATGCAGATTTTAAATATGAATAAGAGAGCCACGGATTACGCCTTAAAGGTGCTGACCGTGAGCTGCGGGATCTGTACCATCCCATATTCAGCCAGCAATATCAAGCAGTTGGTGGAGAACGCGACATGGCTGTATTTTCCGTGAAGCGGAAGGGGAAAAACGGCGTCATGGTCTTTGACATCGGATCCCATATCGACGGAAGTACAAGAGACGGAGAGCCGCTTGTCAGAGAGGATGTACACTTCGTACCAGTCCACCATCTATGCGCTGACCGCGGCCATCGACGCCAAGGACCACTATACCTTCAGCCATTCCAGGCATGTGGCGGAGTACGCGGGAATTCTGGCGGAAGAGTACGGCATGAGTGAAGACTTCATCGAGCTGGTGAGGGAGGCCGGGTTCCTCCATGATATCGGAAAGATTGGGATTCCGGAACATATTCTGAACAAACCGGGGAAGCTGGAGCCGGAGGAGTATGAGATCATGAAGGGCCATGTGGAAGCGGCCATCGGCATCATCCGGAACCTGCCGTCTCTGGACTATGTAATACCGGCCGTTATCGGCCACCATGAGATATGACGGTAAGGATATCCGAGGGGAATTGCAGGGGAGGACATTCCGCTTTCTGCAAGAATTCTCTGCATTGCGGATTCCTTTGATGCCATGGTTTCCAAACGGTCCTATAGGATCGCTGTTCCCTGGAATTTGCCATGGAGGAGATTTTAAAACAGGCCGGAATGCAGTTTGACCCGCAGCTGGCGCCGCTGTTTGTGGAGGCGGTTAGGGAGGGGAAAATTAAACCGGAGAAGGAATAGAAGGTGGCTTCGCGCTCAGAAAGTTTCTTCCCGCCTCGGGGTGCGTCCCGGTGCAGGGGAGTTGATATCCCGTGTCCGCCTTGCTTCCTACTTCCGCCATAAAAATGAACGTGACTGACGGACACATAATGCGTGTGTTCGCCAGTCACGTTCATTTTATGCCTCGTATCCAGATGGCGGCACACTGATATCAACTCCCCTGCACCGGGACGCACCCGGAGGCGGGGAAGAAACTTTCTGAGCGCGAAGCTTTGAATTTAGAAAAAGCGAAAAACGGGGGAGGATTGGGTGGGGGGGAAGGGGGACTGAGATATAAACTTTGATCGTAATAAAAATGTCATAAAATCTTATCAGAAAAGAGTTGACATCAATCATGGCAGTGCGTTATAATAAACGTATTGATTAATTACTAGTGAAGAGGTAGGAATTGGATGGAGAGAGAAAAACTACGCAGCAGAAAGAAGAAGTCGCTGGGCATAAAGGGTTGGGCCGCTGTTTTAGGTGGGATCGCAGTGGCGGGGGCCGCGGCGGTTACTGTGATGTACATACAGACGGGGAAACAGTATCGCACTGTGTTTTTTCCGAATACGACAATTAATGGGGTTGATGCGTCGAAGAAGACTGTGGATGAAGTGAAGCAGCTGATCGCTTCGGGCATCGACGGATATACGTTGACCATCAAGGAGCGGGGCGGCGCGGGAAGGAAGTGATATCGGGCGATGAGATCGGCCTGGAATCGGTGTCTTGACGGCAGCCTCGAGAAGCTTCTGGAGGAACAGGAGCCTAATGACTGGTTTAGTCACAGAAAGACGCCTCAGTCTTTTGAAATCGATACGATGATCCAGTTTAATGAGGAGAAGCTTGGGGAAGTGATCGGTGCGCTTAAGTGTTTTGATGAGGCGCGGGTGGTGGAATCACAGGATGCGTGATGTCGGAGTATGTGTCTGACAGGGGATATAGTGTGATTCCGGCTGTGGAGGGGAAATGAACTGGATAAGGAGAAGGTGGCGGCCGGTGCTCACGAAGCGGTTAGCGGGTTACAGCGAGAGCTGTCTCTGGAGGAGCTGGATGCATATGTGAAGCCGGGAATCGCCAGTGATGATGCGAAGAACTTCTTGCCCGTGTGCAGGTGCTGAACAGATTTGTGAATGTCAGAGTGACGTATACTTTGGAGACAGCCGGGAGGTGCTGAGCGGCGATACTATCAAGGACTGGATCGGTATCGGTGACGATGGAATGCCTATGTCAGCAGCAGTGCAGTTACGGAGTATGTGAAGAGTCTGGCCTCCAAATATGACACTTATAATAAGGCGAAAAACCCTGAATACTTCGTATGGAAAGACCGTCAGGATTACGGGGAGGCAGCTATGGCTGGAGAATCGACCAGTCCGCGGAGGCGGATGAACTGGCAGCTATAATCCGTTCAGGCGAGAGTCAGACGAGAGAACCGGTCTACAAGCAGAAGGCGGTCAGCCATGGGGCTAATGATTATGGCAGCACTATGTGGAGATTAACTTGACGGCGCAGCACCTGTTCTATTATAAGGATGGCAGTCTTGTGGTGGAATCTGACTTTGTGTCGGGCAATGAAGCCAAGGGCTGGGCGACTCCGGCGGGAGTTTATCCCCTGACCTATAAGCAGAAGGATGCGGTTTTAAAGGGCGAAGATTATAAGACGCCGGTGGATTACTGGATGCCGTTTAACGGCGGAATCGGTCTCCATGATGCAACATGGCGGTCCAGCTTTGGAGGTACGCTGTATAAAAATGGCGGATCTCACGGCTGCGTCAATCTGCCGCATTCCGTAGCACAGAAGATATTTGAGAACATCTCGGCGGGGACTCCGGTACTCTGTTACCATCTGGAGGGAACGGAGTCGAAGACTACTTCAACACCGGCGGGAAAGCCGATACAGCCGACGACAGCGGCGCCGGAGACAACGGCAGCGGCCCCACTACGGCCCGACTACGGCCTCTCCTGAGAGTACGGCACCGTCTGAGGCTCCGTGCCAAAGCCAACGGAGAGCCAGACTGCAGCTTCCGACGAAGGCTCCGGAGACGGAAGCCTCGACGGCGGCTTCTTTCAGAGAGCGGAGAGAAGGCCTGGAATTCCAACGGGGAGTTCGGGGAATAAAGAGATTGGACCGGGGGTCCTCATGACGGTGGACCGGGAAAAGATTGTTTTAAGAAAAAGAGGAATCGGCATATGCTGATTCCTCTCATGGTTTCTGCTGAATTTTGGAGCCTGCGCCGGATTGAGGGTTATTCCCAATTCTCAATCGTAGCCGTAGGCTTCGGGCTCAGATCATAGCACACACGGTTTACATTCTTCACTTCTTTTAAGATCCTGTCTGTAATCTTTAACAGCACGGCGTAGTCGATCTGCTCAATCGATGCGCTCATGGCGTCGATGGTGTTGACGGCGCGGAGGATGACCGGATAATCGAAGCATCTGGCGTTGTCGCGGACGCCGACGGATTTGAAATCAGGCACGACGGTGAAATACTGCCATACGGTCTTGTCCAGACCGGCTTCTGGCAAATTCTTTCACGCAGGATGGCGTCGGACTCACGGACTGCTTCCAGACGTTCTCTGGTGATGGCGCCGAGACAGCGCACGCCCAGACCCGGGCCCGGGAACGGCTGGCGGTATACTCATCCTGCTGGAAGTCCCAGTTCTACGCCGCAGGCGCGGACCTCATCCTTGAACAGCTGACGCAGCGGTTCTACCAGCTGAACTGTAAATCTTCCGGAAGGCCGCCTACATTATGATGGGATTTGACCATCTTCGCCGTCTTGGTTCCGCTCTCTACGATATCGGGATAGATCGTTCCTCTGTGCCAGGAATTCGATTCCCTCCAGTTTTCTGGCTTCTTCTTCAATACACGAATAAATTCCGCACCGATAATTTTCCTTTTCTGCTCCGGATCAGCAACACCGGCCAGCTTGCCAAGGAAACGTTCGGTTGCGTCCACGTATACTAAATTGGCATCGAGCTGATGCTTGAACACGTCGATGACTGATTCAGATTCTCCCTTGCGCATCAGGCCGTGATTGACATGGACACAGGTGAGCTGTTTGCCGATGGCCTTAATCAAAAGGGCGGCTACTACGGAGCTGTCCACACCGCCGGAGAGGGCCAGCAGGACCTTCTTATCGCCTACCTGGCTGCGGATCAGTTCTACCTGGTCGGCAATGAAATTCGTCATGTTCCAGTTGGCCTGCGCATGGCAGGTGTCAAATACAAATTCCCTTATCAGAGAGACTCTTGTGTCCTCGTCCTCAGGCCATTCTGCTGCGCGGTTTTCGCAGGATGCCGGCTCGTGTCCGGCGGCCATGACGGGATAGCCTGCTTCGTAGATTTCCGGCAGAACATCGATTCGTACGCCGTCCACGATATGGTTGGGACCTCCGTTTATGATCACGCCCTTTACGTTGGGAAGCTTTTTGAGCTCTTCCGCGGTAATGTCATGGGGATAAATTTCACTGTAAACGCCGACTGCACGGATTTCCCGGGCCAGCCTTGTATTTTCTGTACTTCCCAAATCCAGAATGACTATCATATCCTGTTTCATAAGTTCCTCCTTTGACCTTCTTCTTCTGTGATTCTAATGTAAAGCTGTAATTATTTTGCTGTAATATCTAGTGTAGCAGAAAATGAATCGAAGGTAAATGAATTTTTCATGATTTTGGCAGACTTTCAGTAGACAAATGCAGAAATTAGCCGTATAGTATATGATGAATTGTTGCGATTGCAACAGTTGAAACTGCAAGTGAAGAGATGGAGGCAGACATGTTTCGAAGATTCTACGGTTACATGAAGAATTACCGGAAATACGGGCTTTTCAGCTGTGCCTGCGTGGCGCTGGAGGTCATGTTCGAACTGGTGATTCCGCTCGTTATGGCGGATATCATCGATGTCGGCGTGGCAAACGGAGACAGAAGGTATATTATTACAAAGGGAATCGAGATGTGCATACTGGCGCTTATGGCGCTGGGGCTTGGAGCTGCATATTCCAGATTAGCGGCGCTGTGCGGCCAGGGGCTGGGAGCGGAGCTCAGGAAGGCGGAGTATCAGAAGATCCAGAGCTTTTCTTTTTCCAATACAGATCATTTCACCACATCCTCCCTCGTTACGAGGCTTACCAGCGATGTGACGGTAATTCAGAACGCTGTGACCACTGGCCTCAGACCCGTCGTGCGTGCACCTGTGATGATGGTGACGGCTCTCTGCCTGTCATTTTCCATCAATGCCAGGCTGGCGCTGATCTTCCTGGTGGCGGCTCCGCTTCTGGGGGTTATCCTGTTTCTTATCATCAGCCATGTGAGGCCCCTGTACTCCCGGATGCAGAGAGAGCATCGACCTGGTCAACCGGATCGTACAGGAGAATTTAACGGCGGTCCGCGTGGTAAAGGCCTATGTCAGGGAAAGGCCATGAGATGGAAAAATTTGACGCAGTCAACTCGGAACTGCAGACCGTATCGGAGAGGGCCTTCGGCCTGGCGTGTATGAACATGCCCGCCATGCAGTACGTGATGTATGCGACCATCGTATCCATTCTGGGTTCGGCAGCCTGATTTTTATCGGAGGAATGCAGGTGGGAGAGCTCACCGGCTTCTGCTATGTCCTTCAGGTTCTCAACTCTCTGATGATGATTTCCAATGTGTTTATGATGGTGACCTGCGTTCCATGGCCTCGGGAAACGTATTCTGGAAGTCTTGGATGAGGAGATTGAGATTAAGCTGATGAGAGCAGTGAACCGTTGGTCGTGGAGAAGGGCGGGAATCACCTTCTGACCATGTATCATTTAAATATAAAAAGAATGCAAAGGAATACGTCCTGTCCGATGTCAGTCTCGACATAAAGCCGGGACAGACGGTGGGAATTATCGGCGGTACCGGCTCGGCGAAGACGACGCTGGTCCAGCTGATTCCAAGACTTTATGAAGCCACGGAGGGGGAGGTGCGCACGACGGAAAACCGGTGAAATCGTATCCGCTGGAGCACCTGCGCGATGCGGTAGCCGTTGTTCTTCAGAAAAACACGCTGTTTTCCGGAACGATCGAAGATAATCTGCGATGGGGAAAAGAGGATCTCGGAGGGAGGAAATGGAGTGGGCGTGTAGAATCGCCGGGGCGGCTGGAATTCGTGGAGCGTTTCCCGGATAAAGGGTACGATACGTATCTCGATCAGGCGGGGTGAACTTATCGGGCGGCCAGAAGCAGCGGCTCTGCATCGCAAGGGCTGTCTTAAAGCGGCCCAGGATTTTGATTCTCGATGATTCTACCAGCGCCGTGGATACGGCCACTGAGACAGGAATCCGAAGAGGGTTAAGGAGAGCCTTCCGGATATGACGAAGATCATCATTGCCCAGCGGATCACCTCTGTGCAGGAAGCAGATCAGATCATTATCATGTGGAAGACGGAAAGGTTCATGCGGCAGGCACTCCACAAGAGCCTGCTGGCCTCTGATCCCATCTACTATGAAATCTATTCTTCCCAGCATTTCCTGCCAGACTGGCAGTGAGGAGAACTTCCTGCAGAAGGGAGTGAGCTTATAATGGCAAAATACATCGGTTACAAGAAACCGAGGAACACAAAAAAGACGCTGCTGCGGCTCATTTCCTATATGGGGAGAGCATAAATTTTCCATGTTTGCCGTGGGAATTCTGGTGATTGTCAGCAGCCTTGCCAGTGTATTTGGAACGTATATGCTGAAGCCGGTCTAACAATTACATCATTCCGTAGGATATTCCGGGACTCGTAAAGGCATTGGCTTTATGGGGGAGTGATGTATGCGGTGGGAGCATCGGCTACACTGGGGTATAACCGGCTGATGGTGAAAAAACGTCACAGAAGATCGTAAAGGAAATGAAAAGATCTCTTCAATCACACGCAGACGCTGCCGCTGGCGTATTTTGACGCCCATACTCATGGAGAGCTGATGAGCCATTTTACCAACGATGTGGATACGATTGCCGAGGCGCTGAACAACAGCTTCACACCTGCTGATCCAGAGCTTTATCACGACGGTCGGCACCATGGTGATGATCGTGATCTTAAGCTTCCGGCTGTCGCTTATCGTGCTGGGTGTATGGCGCTCATGTTCCTGTTTATCCGGTTCAATGGGAAACGTAGCCGGAAATACTTTATGGAACAGCAGAAGTATTTGGGGAGATCAATGGTTTCATTGAGGAGATGGTGGGCGGACAGAAGGTGGAAAAGGTCTTTAACCACGAGAAGAAGGATTATGAGGAATTTTGCAGGAAAAATGAGCGTCTTCGCCAGGCGTCGACCAACGCAATGGCGTATTCCGGCCTGATGGTGCCGGTAGTCGTCAGTATTTCCTATTTAAACTATGCTGTATCGGCCTGCGTGGGCGGTTTATTCGCACTGGCAGGACTCATGGACATCGGAAGTCTGGCTTCCTATCTGGTCTACGTCCGTCAGAGTGCCATGCCGATCAATCAATGCACCCAGCAGGTCAATTTCATTCTGGCGGCTCTGTCGGTGCGGAGCGCATCTTTTGAAATGATGGATGAGGAGCCAGAGGTGGATGAGGGCACCGTAACTCTGTGCGGGTGGAGGAAAAGCCGGATGGAACTCTGGGCGAATGCAATGGCCGGAAGAGCGGACTGTGGGCGTGGAAAATCACGGATGAGGAGGGAGGAAAAGTACTCTGTTCCGTTAACGGGTGATGTTCGTTTTGAACATGTGGTATTCGGCTATGTGGCAAGCCCCCCTCACCCTGGTTCGGCGGGAAGTAATGAGAAGAAAAAGATTCTTGATGACATCAGCCTCTTGCAGCCGGGGACAGAAGATCGCATTTGTGGGATCACGGGCGCCGGGAAGACGACCATCATCAACCTGATCAACCGGTTCTAGAGATTCAGGGCGGTGTGATCACCTATGACGGAATTGACATCACAAAGATCCGGAAGGCGGACCTGCGCCGCTCCCTGGGATTTGTCCTCCAGGATACCCACTTATTTACCGGTACCCATCGCGGAGAACATACGGTACGGAAATCTGGAAGCTTCAGAGGAGGACGATTCGTGCTGCAAAGATTGCCAACGCGCATTCTCTTTATCCGGGCGTCTTCCAGAGGGATACAGAGACCGTATTGGAAAGTGACGGTGCGAATCTGTCCCAGGGACAGAGGCAGCTTCTAACTCGCACGGGCCGCAGTGGCCTCCCCTGCCGGTTCTGGTGCTGGATGAGGCGACCACAGCCCATCGATACGAGTGACGGAGCGTCTGATCGAAAACGGCATGGATGCGTTGATGGAGGGGCGTACGGTGTTCGTCATCGCCCACCGTCTTTCCACGGTGCGCAATTCTAAGGCCATCATGGTCCTGGAGCACGGAAGGATCATGGAGCGTGGCACACGAGGAACTGCTGGAGCAAAAGGGCGGTATTACCGGCTCTATACGGGCAGTTTGAATTGGAGTGAAAAATACTTGAAATCTGTTAAAAAAAGGGCATAATAAGTGGCGTTGGATTGTGATCGATAAGAAAGGCGGTAACAAGAAAATGGACCGAAACAGGAGGTCAGGGAGTTAATGTTCCGTACCGAGATGGCCAGTGGAAGAGGCGGATCCATCCGGTATGGACCGATATGGGGCTGATTGCGGAGGGCAGCCCAGGTATTAAGCCAGCTGTTCATCAAAGATCATATAACGCAGAAAGAGCTTGCAGAGGCATGCTGTATCGAACCGGCCACGCTGTCGCGTGCGCTGGACCGTCTGGAAGCCATGGGATATATTATCAGAAACGATAATCCGCAGTGCCGTCGTTCCTTCTTAATCTCTCTGACGGAAGAGGGAAAAGATGGCGGTAAAGGTGAAGAAGGATACATTTGAGGGGCTGGAAGAAGAGCTGCTGGACGGTTTTTAAGATGAGGAGATGGATACAGTTATCAGCCTTGTTTCCAGAATCTATGAAAACCTGAGGAAGGCAGACGGAAAAGATCCGGCCGGTGATCAGGAATAAGCCGGGAGAAGCGGACACGGACTCCGGGCAGGAAATAAAGTGTAGAGAAAAGGGAGGTATTTAACGCATGGAAGCAGTAAAAAAAAGAGTCATTTGTGCCGATGGCATTTTTCGAAGAAAGAAGCCTATACAGGCAGCGCTTTTAAGGGAACAGCTACCGCGTGATAAAACCGAAGACCAGTTTGGAAAGCAGTTGTCTATCCGGAAACCGTATTGCTTCGAGGCGACCCGGATGAGAACAAGGTAAAGCGAATACCTCCCCTTTTTACCGAAGAAGGCAGAGAATCCGTCGTAAACTGGCTCAACGACCAATACGACTCCCGAAAAGCAGAATGGGACTCCGCCGCCCGTTAATAACTCAGAAAACAGACTGGCATCATATGATCTCGCTTATTCCCATTACAATGCCAAGTACACAGCCCCAGTGATTGGAGAGGGAGTGGCGGGTGGGGAGGAGGAACGTCGTTCCTTCCCCTTTAGTTCCTGCCACCGAGGAAACAAGAAGCTGTACGTTCCTCCTCCCGGCCTCCTGCGCCCTCTCCAATCACTGGGGCGTACCCCCCCACAAAATTATCATTCCCCCTTTCCTATTTCTCCCAAATATGATACGAACCCCACGAAGGAAAAAACGGAGTATGTGGAGTCCATCATAAACGACGTGAAATGGCTGGGCGCCGATTTTGAGGACAGGCTGTTTTTTGCGTCTGACTACTTTGACGCAATGTATGAGTGTGCAGTCCATCTGATCAAAAAAGGAAAAGCGTTCGTCTGCGACCTTTCGGCCGATGAGATCCGGGAATACAGGGGAGATTTCAATACTCCGGGAAAAAACAGCCCCTACCGGGACAGAACGGTGGAGGAGAACCTGAAGCTCTTTGAAGAAATGAAGAACGGCGTGTATAAGGACGGGGAAAAGGTGCTCCGCGCCAAGATCGATATGGCGTCCCCCAACATCAATATGAGAGATCCGGTGATCTACCGTGTGGCCCGTATGAGCCATCATAACACTGGAGACAAGTGGTGCATTTATCCCATGTACGACTTTGCCCATCCCATCGAGGATGCCATCGAGCATATCACCCACTCCATCTGTACCCTGGAATTCGAGGATCACAGACCGCTTTATGACTGGGTGGTAAGAGAGTGTGAATTTGAGAACCCGCCGCGTCAGATCGAGTTCGCCAAGCTGTACCTGACCAATGTGGTCACCGGAAAGCGCTATATCAAGAAGCTGGTGGAAGACGGGATTGTGGACGGCTGGGATGATCCGCGCCTGGTGACCATCGCTGCTCTCAGAAGGAGAGGCTACACGCCGGAATCCCTGCGGATGTTTGTGGATCTGGTGGGCGTGTCCAAGGCGAACAGCTCCGTGGATTACGCCATGCTGGAGTACTGTATCC
>VOFH01000377.1_pt1 | contig 18000 bp, 19 predicted proteins | sample 5384091 | NCBI WGS metagenome assembly VOFH01 (sample SAMN12384727, study PRJNA508395) | human gut metagenome | isolation source: healthy gut G | host: Homo sapiens
GCCCGCATGGTTGTAATATTGCAGAGGGAAACGACCCACCCTCGGAAGCCGTAGCGGAGGTTTGGCATAGATTTTTTTCGAAAATTTTTTTCCGCCGCGGATTTTTTTCGCTCACTTGAGGCGAGCGAGTGTACTCTTCGTATGCCGAAAAAAATTTTTCGGCATACGAAAGGTGCTCGCTCTGCGAGGCCGGGTGGCGTTCCCGAGTCACGCCACCTTACAACCTACGATATGACAAGTTCAAAAAAAGAGGATCGGACGCCCGACAACGACAGATCCCAGAGTCCACAGGTATAATTTCAAACTCACCACGGAGGAGAATATCCGCTTTAAGCAGATGCTTTATAAGGCGGGATCGGAGCATAACCGGAGCCGTTTTATCGTCAAAAAGAATCTTCGCCGAGGAGTTTGTCGTCATCAAACGCGACCCGTCGAAGACGCAGTTTATTGCCCGGCTGAATGACTTTTTATTTCCAATTTCAAAAGCTGGGGAATAACTGAGTTACCAAACTGCGACTGAACGGTGGGTGAAATAGACAGATACGAGGATAAAATCTATACTGATTGAATGATAGTCCGAGTGGTTAGTGCTCTAAACTGTGACGTAAGGTAACTAAAATCGTCATACTGCAACACTCATTTCCAAATGACTTGGGGAAATGTAGCAGGAACTTGTTGTAGCACATCGCAATAAGCGAGTAAAGGACGGAAGTCATATCCGACAATCTGCCAAGCCATATATTATTGTATGTTTTAATGGGGATTGCCTAAATCGGAAAGCCACTTGTAAGGCTATGAGGTGCAGACCTCTGAATATCTGACAAGGCAACGGAGCCTCCGTAGTAGTCCGAGCAAGGGAAAACCTTGTACACGTAGGTTACAATGTAATCTGCAATGGCGAAGGGTGGCAGCTAACTTATTTGATACAATTAATGGAAAATGTGAGAGACATTATGAGACATCCAAAGAAAGTATTAAACAATCTGACGAAACACAGCAACCAATCGGACTACAAGTACGAAAGGCTGTACAGGATTTTTGTTCAATGAGGAAATGTTCTATGTTGCCTATCAAAAATTGTCAAAGAAACAAGGCAACTCAACTAAAGGTTCGGACGGAAAGAATATCGACGGAACGAGCCTGAAACGCATTGAAAGGCTGATTAAAGAGTTGAAAGACGAATCATATCAGCCGCAACCGTCACGAAGAACGTATATATCCCGAAGAAAAATGGGAAGATGCGTCCTTTGGGAATACCTGCATTCAGAGATAAATTGGTGCAAGAAGTGATGCGAATGGTACTGGAATCCCTATACGAGGGACAATTCAGTTATCAGTCCCACGGTTTCAGACCGGGGAAAAGTTGCCATACAGCACTGATATATCTGCAAAACAACTTTATCGGAACCAAATGGTTTATTGAAGGCGATATAAAAGGTTTTTTTGACAACATCAACCATGATGTGCTGATAAAAATCCTACAAGAACGTATCAAAGATGATAGATTTATCAGGCTAATCCGCAAGTTTTTGAACGCAGGCTATTTGGAAGACTGGATATTACACCGTACTTACAGCGGCACAGTACAGGGAGGAATCATTAGTCCGATACTGGCTAACATCTACGACTTGAAATCCCTTGCACAGTTAAATGCCGAGATCAGAGGGTTTTACAACTATTACCTCGATAGCTAACAACGCTTCTGAACTGAATATTTTTCACTACATCATGCAGTACAAGTTATGTACAAAACCTTTGCCGGGAAATACCGAACCACAGTAAGACGAATTTGCCGGAAATACAAACGCAACGGAGTCTTTACAGTCGGGTATACGGTAAAAACGGCAAAGCAAAAAGAACGTCGCTTATACAATGAAGGGTTCAAAAGAAAAAGACCTTCTTATGATCGGTCGATTGCAGGATGCCCGAATTCATCGCCTGGCGTCAGCACCACAAGCCTTATAGACAGGCTGGAAAGCCTTTGAAATGCGAGTTGCAAGTGGGTGCTACGGATAATCTGGTTATGCACCCGCGCAAACTCGAGAACTCAGCAAGTGAGAATTGGGAAAACTGATGATTGCCAGACGGCGTAAGGCTATGGCCGTTTGCTGTCATCAAAAGATACATCATGGAACGTTTTAGACTGACAATATTAGCGGAGAGCCGGATACGCTGGAAGGTGTACGTCCGGTTCCGGAGGCGAGTATTGGGAAACCTATCATAGAAATATGACAAGGCGCCGGGTACTTAGCCTACATAATCAAGTTGTGAAAGCCATCAATTCTCACTTTTCCAGCGTCGCGATCCCGCATCAGATCGCCGCATTGGAACAGCGCACGAGGGAATTGAAAGCCTTTAGTATCGAGATTCTGCACCTTGCCAAACAAGCTAAGGAATGGTTGCGAATATAAGTCGGGTTCCTCGCCCGGCGGAGCCTTGCGCTATAACAAGGAAAAAGTGGATAAGGATGAAGCCGAGGTGCTCTTCTGGCAGAAGATGTTGGAACCCTTCGACAAACACGGGCGACTGGATATCGACGCTTGCATGGAGAGTTTCCGGCCGTACCTCGAAGCCAACAGAAGGACGACCAGCACGGTTTTCCATGCTTCGCTGAATTCCTCGCCGGAAGACAAGTTGACCGACGAACAGCTCCGTGAGATCACACAAGAATACATGGAACGTATGGGTTACGGCAACCAGCCTTATATCGTCTTCAAGCATAGGACATTGACCGGCAGCATCTCCACATCGTATCGTTGCGTGTCGATGAGAACGGACATAAGCTGTCGCATGATTTCGAAAACAGAATAACGGAGAGCAACGGCAAAGAATCGGGACTGTGGCTTTTCCGCAGTTCCGTTTTTTGCGCTGCGGGACATTATAAGATCTTCGACATCAACCTGCGGCAGCATTTCTATTCGTCGGAGGTGGTCACGACTCGCTCTGCCGCAGCAATATTCTGAAAACAAACGACGAGGAGTTGACCGTCGTAAGCCGGATGTTCGGCATACAGGCGCAGTGCCGCGACCTGCTCGAAAAATACGGACTCCGTACCGTGATATACTTTCGGCGCCGTCGGAAGCCATGTATTCACTCCGGACGGCATGTCGTACGTCGCCACGCCATTGAAGGGCTGACGGTGCCGGCGCGGGGGGACGTTCACGGCAGATCAGAGTGAATAGGGCGGTCAGTTGACCGCCGTTGTTCTGATGAAACACCCGGAGACTCTTCGCCTGCAATAACGTTCGCACCGCCCGGCGACGTCGTAGTTATATCGCGCCGGAGATGAAACTTCTCCTCGGCGGAGAGTCTGCTGAGCGGCTTTGTGGACAGAATGTCGCCACGGTCTCCAGACATCACGCGGCTGCTGGCAAAGATTCACCTTGGCTGGTCGGTCACCTGACTGAATCCGGTAAGCGATACCCAGGCCTTTCCAGCCGCTCGAGAGCAGAGAAGCGCAGGTGCGGCACATCGTGCAGAGCACCAGACTCCGTACACCTTTCTGGAATCGTAAATCTGGTGCAGGAACAGCTTCATCGAATCGTAACGGCTGAACTCCTCGGCGCTCATCGTTACTCGTTTTTAATCTGTTCGCACCATGCGGCAACCCGCCGGTCGGTCTTGTCGGGCGCGCTTTCATCGACGGCAAGTCCCACGAACTTTCCGCCGCGGCAGACCAGCGAACCTGTTTCGTCATACCCTTTCGGGCGCATAGGTTCCGACGAACGCAGCCGCCTGCTGCAAGCCGTCGTAAATCAGCCCGACGGCATCGCAGAACGTATCGGGATAGGAACCGCTGTCGCCGCAGCCGAAAAGCGCCACCTTTTACCGCTCAGATCCTGCGCCTTCAGCTGATCCAAAAAGCCGTACCAGTCGTCCTGCAATTGCCTGCGCCCCACGTCGAAGAACCCAGCACGAGCAGGTCGTATTTCTGCACTTCGCCGGCCGGCGTATCGGCCACATTAGGCCATGGCGTCCGCGACGCCCAATTGTTTAATATCCGCAGCCACGGCCTCGGTCGTGCTCCATCGTACCGCCGAAAAAGATACCAGTCATAATTTCGTCGTTTTTGGTTTACGGCAAAGAAACAGCATTCCTAACCGGATCGTCAATACCGGATTTTAGGGGCTTTGGCGCGGCCGGATAGCATTATGATGGGGATGCCGCACGAACGCAACTCATTATTAATTGGTGATGATTGCAATGCAATTTACCAAGATAAGCGATTGCCGCATATGCCGGGGCGCTATACTTTGTCCCGTGAAAACAGAACTATGCGGCTACTCCTGAAATATTTGCTATTTATCCTGCTGCCTGCGTACACGTACGGGCAGTCCGGCCGGCCTGACGCCGGGATCACGTTCGAAGTTACCGATTCCTGCACAATCCGCTGGCGTATGCTACGGTGGCGCTGACTCCTATGTCGGGGGGGAAAGGCCTACGCGACGACGACCGATGAGGAGGGCCGGGCACGTTTCACCCTGCCCGCGAATACCTACAATGCGGATATCTCATATATCGGATATGTCTCCCAACGGATGGAGGTACGGCCCGTCAGCGGCAGCGACATGCTGCGGACCGTCCGGCTCCGGACAAGCGACACGCAGATCCGCGAGGTCGTAATCACGGCGACCCAAGTGCGGGGACCGGTCTCGGGCGTGCATATCGGCCGGGACGCGATGAACCACATCCAGCCGTCGAGTTTCGGGGACCTGCTCGAACTGCTGCCCGGCGGACGGGCCTCCGACCCCTCGTTTTCCTCCTCGAACCACATTCATCTGCGCGAGATCGGCACCTCGAACAGCGATTACCAGACGACATCGCGCGGCGTTTCGTTCGTCATGGACGGAATTCCGATGTCGAACGACGCGGGCATGACATACAATTCGGGAACGACCGTCGGCAATAATATTTCATTGAACAGAGGCGTCGACATGCGCACGATGCCGACCGATGAAATAGCTTCGGTAGAGATTCAGCAGGGCATTCCGTCGGTCGAATACGGCGATCTGACCAGCGGACTGATCAAGATCAAGCGCAAGGAGGGAGGCCGCAACCTCGAAGCCCGCTTCAAAGCGGATCTGGGCAGCCAGCTGCTCTATGTCGGCAAAGGATTCGAATGGGGCGCTCCGGCCGACCTGCTGACGATGAACGTCGGCGCGACATGGCTCAACTCCACGACGACCCGCGCAATACGCGCCAGAACTACCAGCGTGCGACCGGATCGTGGCGCATGAAGAAACGCTGGGAAAGCACCTCGGCCTACCGTTACACGTTGGGCGGATCGCTCGACTGCCACCGGCTCTTTCGACCGCCAAAAGCGACCGGGATATCGACGAAGGCCCGGCGGGCATCCCCTCGAACGCTACAAATCGAGTTACAACAACGTCGTCGCGGCGGTGAATTTCACCGCCGAATCCAAGGGTGCGAATTTTTTCCGCAGCTTCGATTTTTCCGCTTCCGTCTCTTCCGAATTCGACCTGATCGACCGCTGGCGTTACCGAGCGAACAGCGGCAACGTCCCTATACGCACGGCAGTCGAAGAGGGCGTCTTCGATATGGAAGTGCTGCCGGTCCGCTATGAAGCGACCCTGCAGGTGGACAACAAACCGTTCACGCCAACGCCAAGGCGGTAGCCCACGGGGAGCCGACACCCCTGCTGAGCCGCAACACGATCCGCATCGGAGCCGAATGGAACATGTCGAAAAATTACGGCGGCGGTCTGCTTTACGACGTGACGCGCCCATTTACCGACCTGATGAGTTCCCATCCGCGGCGTTGCGACGCCCTGCCGGCGCTGCACCGGCTCTCGGCGTTTCTGGAGGACAATACGACGATTACGGCCGGCGAGTGGCGGATCGAGATAATGGCCAGACTGCGTACGACGGCCATGGCCAAATCTCGAAGCCGTTACACCCTGCAGGGCAAATTCCATTTCGATCCGCGTGCCAACCCTCGGTGACGCTTTCCGGCGTTCGACATGGCAGGCGACCCGATGCGCATCACATTCGCGGGCGGCGCGGGATGGCACACCAAAACGCCTACGCTCGACCAGCTCTTCCCCGAACCGGACTACCCTATTACACGCGGCTCAACTATTTCCCCCGGCGGACGACGAATCGAAACGCCGTGTGTGTGGAAGTCTTCGCACGACCCCACCAATTACGACCTGAAGGCGGCGCGGAACTTCAAATGGGAGGTGCGCGGCAATGCGGGAGTGGAACGGATACGGATTGTCGGTAACTATTTCCGGGAGAATATGACCCGAGTTCCGCACCTCGACCGACGTACTCACCCGGACCTACCGCGAATACGACACCGGACCGCTCAAGGATATGGAGTTCACCGGACCGCTGCAGCTCGAATGGCTTCCCTACAAGGACAAAACGGTATTCCAGACCGTCGGCGTCAAGACCAACGGAAGCCGCACATTCAAGCAGGGCATCAATTCTCGCTCTCCACGCGGCGCATCCGGGCGCTGGCCACGAAACTCATCGTCTCGGGCGCCTATTTCAAAAACCCGCTATGAGAACAGCGAACCCCAGTACGTCCTGACGACCGTACAGCTCGCAGAAGGACGCCCTATCCCTTACATCGGGCTTTACGATCAGGACGACAACACGTTTACGAAGTATGCAACACTATTTCCTGCTCGACACCCAGATTCCCAAACTGGGGCTGATTTTCTCCCACGTCGTTCCAATGCCAGTGGTTTTCCGGCATGAAGGCCGAATGGTGCAATCCTGCGCCGACCAGCTACCTCGACCTGCAGTTACAGAACATCCGTTTACGGCCGAGTCGGCAGCCGACGGTATTTTTGCAGCATATGATCCACGACAACGTATCGAAAGAAGCCTATCTCTACCGTCTCACGCCTTTCTCAGTATGAACGTCAATCTCAAAATCTCGAAACGGCTTTACCGCGACCGGCTCCAACATTGCGATTTTCGTAAACCGGCTGTTCACATACAGTCCTTCGTACAGAAACGGGACCAACGCACTGGTACGCCGCTATTCCAGCCCCTATTTCGGCATGGAACTCAACTTCAAACTGTAATGCGATGATGATGAAATCTACCATACGGACCCTGTTTCTGCTCTCCGCACTGCTGTTTTCGGCCTGCGAAAAAGACGATTCGGATTTTTCGCCGAACTGTCCATCCGGTTCGTGATGCCGGACAACCCGCCCCGTCGAAAAGCTGGAAATACGCACGGACATCTCCTACTTCGACAATATCAACTCCGGAGAGCGGTGCCATTTCCCGCCGCCGAACAGAACAGCGCGACAATGCAGCTCCGCAAAGGGGTTTACACGTTCATCGTCGAAGCCGACGCGATATTCGACCGGAAAAGAAGATTCTGTGCTGCAACGGATTACAATCAGATTCCAGTAGCAATGACTTGGGTAGAGGACAGCGAATCGATCGTGTTGTTACTAAAATCGATCTGACGATGATGAAGGCCCTTTTCCTGTCGATACTGGCGCTGCTGCCCGCCGCCGCTTCCGCCCAGCGCGATACGCTCGGCGTATTGGAGCGTTCTTCCGTTTTCAGCGCGGAGGACGAACGGGGCCGTAGCCGGATTTCATACGGAGTCGCCCGCGATGATGCTCTACCGCAGCGAACAGTCGCTTTCGCAGATCTCGCTCCGCATCGACCTGCGCCGTGAGCAGGAGGCGCTGCTGCAGCCGCTGGGCGACGGAGCCTTCGACGGGGATTTTATGCCGAAAGCTACCGGCGGCTCAGCGAGCGGTCGGCAACGTGGGCAGACGCCCGGTACGTCCGCGGCAACCGCCGCAACGTCTGCTGGAACTCCACGGCCGACTACCTGCTGCTCTATCCCTGCATCACGGCGGATTCCGCCGGAGGAAACCTCTCGACCGAGGAATATGCTTTCGGCGGCGGCTATGTCCACCGGGTGGGACGCTTCGACCTTGCGATCCGGGGCGACTACCGCGCCGGACAGGAATACCGTCAGGTCGATCCGCGGCCCCACAACGTCGTGTCGGATTTCACGATCAAACTCGGCGTAGGCATGCAGTTCCCTCAGTACGTTTTGGGGCTGGACCTGCAGGGGCGGCTCTATAAACAGGATCAGGACATAGACTTTTCTATCCGCTCGGCGCCAGCTCTTCCGAGCTGTATATGACCGACTGGGCAGTTATTACACCCGCTATTCACTGAACAGCGAGAGTTTCAACATCGGCTATGACGGAAAGGGTTGTCTGCTGGCGGCACAGCTCATGCCGCGGCACGCGAAAAGGCTGGTATGCCCGTGCCGCATTCGAAAGCCTTACGACGGAGCGGCTCAACAAATCCAACAACACGGTCCCCATAACCCGGCTCAAACCCGTCAGGCGACCCTCTCCGCAGCCTACCGCAGCGGCCGCTGGAGCCTGCGCGCCGGAGGCGGCTATGAACTGCGCCGCAGTATCGAAATGATAGCCGACCGTACGGGACACAGCGTCATCGTCGATGAACAGGCGATGTATAAGAACCGTATCTGGCACGCCGACGCCGAAGCGACCGTCGAATGGCGGCGCGGCACGGTGAATTACATGCTCAGTCCCGCGCGGAATGGCGGCAGTCCACGGCCACGTACGCCTATCCGGCACGGCGGATGCGGCTTGCGCAGTTCTGCGGAGCGGTACGCGGCAGCGCAGAATGGCTCCGTCCGCAGTGGCGCGTGAAAGCGACGGCAGGAATCGGCTGTTACGTCTCGCCCGACGAGGAGGTTTCGCTCAGCAACGTGCTGAACAACATTTCGGAATACCTGACTTACACGGCGGCGCGGCTGAGCGGCCGGGCCGTCGCCCCCGAGGTGTCCCTGCGGGCCGAACGCCGCCTGAGCCGGAATCTGGCCTGCTTCGCCGAGGCGGGGTGGACGCCCCGGTTTTACAGCGGAGGATTGTCCGAACACGTTCTGACGGCGACGTTCGGCATCCTGTTCTAAACGATCGAACCAATATTTGTCAAACCAATAATAAAAACCAATTATGAAAAAGCTTTTCTTAATTCTCACCACGGCCCTCTTCGCAGCGGGCTTCGCATCCTGCACCGACGATCCCGAAGAAACGGTCAATCCCGTCGTCGTATCCGAAATCTTGCGCGCGCTCGGCGGCAATGTGCTGGTAAACGTGCCCGAGGAAAATTTCGACGTGAATATTCCCGCCGATGCTGCGTCGTGGGTTCAGATCAATGAAGCCGAATCTTCGGGCAAAGCGCTGGTGCTGTCCGTCGATGAGAAAACGGGGACGGAACGTTCGACCGTCGTGAACGTGACGCGGAGCGGCAAGAGCACCGTTCTGGCGACCGTAACCATCAAACAGAGCGACATCACGCTGCAAGCCGGCGAATTCGTGATCGAGGAGATCTACTTCACAGGCACGGCGTTTCCCGAAACGGGAAAGCCTGACAGGTGGCTGGGCGACCAGTACATCAAGATCCGTAACAACTCCGACGAAGACCTCTATGCCGACGGCATGATGCTGATCCTTTCGAGCGGACTCAATTCGGGCATGAACAGCGAGATGATCGAAGGCAAGGACTTCCGCAAGGAGTGTTGTGCGGGCAATGCGTTCTACTGCATTCCCGGCAACGGACAGGATGTGCTGGTCAAAGCCGGCGAGTCGCTGATCGTCGTCAACAACGCCCAGAACCACACCATCGGCAACCCGAACTCGTGGGACGCCACGAAAGCCGATTTCGAGTGGTACGACGTTTCGTCGAACGAGAACTATCTGGATATCGACAACCCCGACGTGCCCAACCTCGACAAATGGTACGCTTCGACATTGACGGTCCAAGTGTTCCACAACCGCGGCTTCAACGCCGTGGCTATCGCCATGCCGCCCGTCGGCCTGACTGCAGAGCAGTTCCTCGCCGAATACCCGCTCAAAGACGCCCAGTATATCTTCCACTCCCCCGAACGGCTCGGACTACACGATGCCGCTGCGCAACTGCTACCGCGTGCCTAACGAATGGGTGCTCGACGCCGTGAACACGGGCTGCCGCGACGAATACTACATCGCCCGCGTGGGACGCTTCGCTCGACGCAGGTTACGCATGGTGCGGTACGGCCGACGGAGATGCCGACCGCTTCGGCAAGTCGGTGATCCGCAAGACCGGTTCCGACGGCAAACTCATCGACTCGAACAACTCGACCAACGACTTCGAGTCCAATACGAAGGCGTCGCTGATCAAGTAAGCCGGAAGAACGACCATTCTTTATGACCGATTCTGTCATCGAATGCCGCAACCTCACCCATTGTTACGGGGAGCGACTGATATACAAAGACCTGAGTTTCGAGGTTCCGCGCGGGCGGATCCTCGGACTTTTGGGTAAAAACGGCACCGGAAAAACCACGACCATCAACATTCTGAGCGGCTATCTCCAACCGCGCGCCGGACAGTGTCTGATCTTCGGCGAGGATATCCGCACGATGCGGCCCGAAACCCGCGCCCGGATCGCCCTGCTGATCGAGGGACACGTGCAGTACGCCTTCATGACCATCGAGCAGATCGAACGGTTCTATGCGCGGTTTTATCCCCGCTGGAACCGCGACGCCTATTACGGACTGATGGAAATGCTGAAGGTGGCGCCCCGGCAGCGCATCTCGCGCATGTCGTGCGGACAGCGTTCGCAGGTGGCCTTAGGGCTGATTCTCGCCCAGAACGCCGATCTGCTCGTGCTTGACGACTTCTCGATGGGACTGGACCCCGGTTACCGCCGCCTGTTCGTAGAATACCTGCGCGACTATGCGCAGAGCGAGGAGAAGACCGTTTTCCTTACCTCGCACATCATTCAGGACATGGAAAAGCTCGTGGACGACTGTATCATCATGGATTACGGAAGCATTCTGGTACAGATGCCCGTCGGCGAACTGCTCGGCACGTTCCGGCGATACACCTTCACGCCGGGCGCCGACGTCACGATCCCCGCCGGCGACGGCCTCTACCACCCGAGCGTCGTGAACGGGCGCGCCGAACTCTATTCGTTCGACTCCCCTGCGACGGTACAGGGCGTGCTGGAGCGCGCGGGCATTGTCTGCAGCGACCTGCGCGGCGAAACGCTGAACCTCGAAGACGCTTTCATCGGACTGACCGGAAAATACTAAACCCGAATTATGATCAAAGCCATATTCTACAAAGAGTGGATCAAAATGCGCTGCTTCTATCCGCTGAGCGCATTGTTCCTCTTCGGAGCCACCGCCTATGCGCTGCTGCGCGTCCAACGGGTGATAACCTTCAAGGGTGCGGCGCACGTCTGGGAGGTGATGCTCGAAAAGGAAGTTGTCTTCATCGACATTCTCCAATACCTGCCGGCCCTGCTGGGCGTATTGCTCGCAGTGGTTCAGTTCGTCCCCGAAATGGCCCAGAAACGGCTGAAGCTGACGCTTCACCTGCCCTTTCCACAGTGGAAGATGATTCTGCTGATGTCAGGCATCGGGCTGGGAGCGCTGGCATTGCTGTTCATCGTGCAAACCGCCGTGCTGTGGGGGGTACTTCCACGCCCTGCTGGTGCCCGAACTGGTCGCGCGGATTCTGCTGACGGCGCTGCCGTGGTATCTGGCCGGGCTGACGCTCTACCTGCTGACGGCATGGATCTGTCTCGAACCCACATGGAAACGGCGGCTGGCGAATCTGCTGATCGCCGTGGGCGTCTGCCGGATCTTCTTCCTCTCCGACACCCCGCAGGCCTACGACGGCATGCTGCCGTGGCTGGCGCTGCTGCTGGTATGTTCGCTGTTCTTCCCGCTGCTTTCGGTATACCGTTTCAAGCAGGGATGTCAGGATTAACCCGCAAAACGACAAATCTATGATAAAGAGTATCAAAACCGGAATAATCCTCCTTGCGGCGCTTCTGCTGGCATGGCTGCTGCCGTGGTGCTACGCGTTCGTGTTCGCATCGCCTTCGTGGTCGCCGTTCACGCTCTACAGCTGCGTGACGCACGGATTCGCATCGGTGGATTTCGACCGCGAAAACAACGTCGCCGGACGCGATCTGCAGGGCAACACCTACACCCAGCAGCAGTTCGACAGTATCCTGCCGACGTTCTATTACCGCCAACTCGCCGCCGAAGGGAGGTTTCCGTCCGAAATCGAGGGCGTGGCGGTCGAATCGCGCGACGTGGAGCGCACGAACTTCATGTTCCGCACGTCGCCCGGCGAAATCAACCGCCGCAGACCGACGGTCTATCAACTGCTGGAATCGATGCCCGATCGCATCGATTTAGAACCGTCGACGGACGTGTTCCGCATCACCGGCGAGGGAATCGAGTTCGTCGATATGGAGACCAACACCATCGACCTAAAGAAGAGCGCGGCATTCACCAAAGTCCTGCGGGACAAGGGATTTTCGTTCCCGGCCCGCGTCGTCTCCGGCACCCCCTCGACGCGCAAGCGGTACGACAACGGCTACCTGCTGGTGGACGACGCGCTGCGCGTCTACCACATGAAGCAGGTCCGCGGCCGCCCGTTCGTGCGCCGTACCGACGTTGCGGACTCGCTGCAACTCGGACAGATTTTCGTCACGGAGTTCGCCGACCGCAAAAGTCTCGGTTTTCTGGTGGACAGCGAAAAGCGTTTCTATACGCTCGGTGCGGAGGATTACAAACTGCACGAGATTCCCGTCGGGAAATTCGGCCCCACACGGGAGAACATGATGATCATCGGCGACATGTTCTACTGGACGGTCACCATCCAAGGCGCCGAATCGAAACGCTATGTCGCCGTGAACGCCCGCGACTATTCACTGGCGGACGAATACCGCCCCGAAGAGAAACCGCAGGCATGGGCCGAGTACGCAAAATACCTGTTTCCCCTTCGAACTGTCGTTCACCTCGCCGCTGGACGGCTACGTAAAGCCCCGGATTGCGGAGGTGTCGTTTCAGGCCCTCTGGCTGGGACTCGTGCTCGGCGCGTTCTATGCGCTCATCCGCCGCAGATCGCCCGGCGGACGGCTCTGGCAGACCGTCGGCGTCGTCTTGTTCGGACTCTTCCTCTTCGTCCCGCTGCTGGTATTCGGCACGGCAAAACGATGACAACAAACCCATACGAAGAGAAGGGCGGACGTTTTCGACGTCCGCCCTTTATCACACGCAGTTTCCCGGATCAGGTCAGGAAAATAAACAGCAGCGGAATCAGAATCCCCGCGATCAGCTCGACGCCTCCGCGGCCCCGCAATCCTTTCGGGCCGCGCATCATCACCAGCCCGGAAAGCACGATTACGATCAATCCCGCTAAAAAGACATCCGAAAAGACCGTCCACCAGCGCGACGGATTGTAATGCAGCCGGTTCAGACTGCTCAGCACGGGCCGCTTGCGGATCGACTCGTAGACGGCGTGTCCCGACGCCAGATCGACCGTCAGCGAACTGCCGCCCCGGATAAAGACTTTCAACCGGTCCGGTTCGGGAAAGTAATGTTTCAAGTAATTGCCCTCCTCGCCGACGCGCAGGAGCAGTTCCTCGGCCCGCGCACGGGTCCACCTCTGCTCGGCGCGCGGTATCTCCTGTGCGAAGACCAGCTCGGTCCGGCGCACCGAATAATCGGAATTGAAATCGCGTTTGTGGTTGAGCATGAAGCCCGAAACCGCATAAATCAGCAGTACGCCCGAAAAGAAAAAGGAGAGGTCGCGGTGAACGGGCCTGCTCCATTTCCTCACGGCGGACATAAACGACCGTGTCCCCATGACGTGCAAAACTTATTTCAAAACTTCATAACTCCCGCCGTCCACATGGTAGAACGAAAGGTATTCCTTTGCCTTCTTTGGCTTTGCGGTCGGCGATACGGGGCGGGAAGTCGGCGATACGCTTTTTCGGTGCTGCTGGCAACCGATTCGCCGCGGGCCTGATGTTCGGCGCTGCATCCGGCTTCGCCCTCGCCGTGCTGCCGGGCGATCTGGTCCTTGAGCCGCAGCTCCCACTCGGCAAGGTAAGCCTCGTCGATCCGGTCTTCGACCAGCGTGCCCGTCACCCGCACGACGTTGTTCACGCATTCGGGCTTGAAGCTGCCGATCTTCTCTCCGGCTTCAATGCGGATCACCTGCGTATCGTCGGTTCCCATTAGAAAATCTTGCGGCCCCCGTGGCGGCAGATATGCGTGCAGACGCCCTCGACCGTCACCTTGCCGCCGGTCAACTTCTCAGCATCGGCGAGCAGGTTATCGACCTCATGACGGAACTCTGCGTTTCTGAGGTTTGAGTCTCCGAAGCGTTCTTTTTTATTCGGGTTCCCGCCGCACCCAGCAAGGAAAAAATACGGCTGCAAGCGCCGCACAATAAACGAAATGTCTCATAATCGGTTTGAATTTTTTCTTCGTTTTCCGCATTCGGCGCAACGGGCCGTCCCGCAGCGTCTCGGCAGATTTTAGTAATACAAAGAAACGACATTACGCCGGGAACGGCAATACCCAATTTTAGGGGTTTTCAGGAGCCGCAATACCTTTATAGATGGATAGCGGCCGCCCGGAGACCGGGGTTTCAACGCTCCGTGATCTTATAATCTTCGCCCAGCACCCGCTGCAATTCGGCCAGCTCCGGCTCCCGCCCAGTGAATTCGACCGTCGCGGCAGGAGGATCGAGAGTAAAACGGCACGGAGACCTTCGATGCCGTTCAGGCCTTTTCGCCCATGCATCCGGCAGTGGTTTGCACATCATTCTTCGATACGATACTTTTTTCATGGCTGTTTGTTTTTGCCATAAATTCTGTATTTATTTTATGGACGGCTTTCGTGCCGAGCCGTTTTGTACTCAGCTGCAGGCTATTGGCAATGCAACGCTCACACTACTCAGGGCCATGGCGGCCCCGACGAGCATCGAATTGAGCAGAAACCTGGTCAGCGGATAGAGCACGCCAGCGGCGACAGGCACGCCGGATCAGGTTGTAGATAAACGCCCAGAAAAGGTTCTGCCGAACGGTGCGCACGGTCGCGGCCGAAAGGCGGGACCGCCGCGGCGATCTTCGTCAGGTCGGACCGAAAGCAACGTGACCTTCTCCGTCGATCGCAATGTCGCTCCCTGTTCCATGGCACCGGAAATCGGCCGGTGCCAGCGCCGCCAAAACTGTCGTTGATACCGTCCCGACCATTATAGACACAGCGACTCATGGCAGCGAATTCTTTTGTCATAGAAAATTGCAAAACTATCGGTACAAAGTATGTTTTGTCGATTCATATGCTTCCCTGACCAGAAAGGGGCAATTGAAAATCAGAATAAACCATCAGGCAATATATGCCTGAATGGGGCAGATTTCTTTGTGTTAACGGAAGAGTTTATTAAACAAGTGCAATACAATGAACAGAAGACATCAGGAAAAATTAAAATTTTTCTTCGTCTAAAAAGTTCTTTTAAACTAATTTCTTAAAGTACTCGCCGGTTGACCCACCTAATTTGCCCATCTCGAAAATTTTTCGTATCTTGCGATGAGTTATTTGAAATGCGGTATTTGAGCGCAAAATTTCGCTCAACCGTTACCTTCGTTACCTACTCACTATGCAAAAGTAACTTCATAAATCAAGTCGTTGCATTGCTTTAATCCGCACCTCTGTGGGTCCGCCGCATGTTTCGCCTACTGGGACGATTGTTGAACCACTCTGCAAATGGTCGCAAGTAGACCGCAAGTCCACCATTGGTGAGCAGCACCACGACCGCCGCGATGACCTTCCCAGAGAGGTTCTTTTTGAAAATGTCCAGCACGCACCAGATTGCGCACCGAGGCCGATCAAAAACAATCGTTCAATCATAACATTTTGAATTTAGAGAAACATTGATGTTCGAATATGTCCGCCGGGTAAACCACGTCCGAGGAGAAACAACCCTGGGCCGGCGCGCCGGCGCTCGATTCACGCGACAGGTCGCGGCTCTCGACAATCCGAGGCCGGAACCCGTCGGGCGTGTAACGTCGCCCCACGTCGACCAGCATTGCCTACCAGCGACCGCACCGTATTTACACAAAACCGATTCCACCTGGATCCCCAACAGAACACATCGTGCCGCGAGGTCGATCGTCCAGGCGGCCTCCTTCACGGCAGATGTTGGTCTTGTTCGAATTGAGCTTGGCGAAGGGTGAAATCGTCGTACGCGGTCAGCATCGCCGCCGCCTCGTTCATCCGCCCGACGTCGGGCGGCGTAATACTGCCACGTCTCATGCCGCGTAAAGGGATTCTTCGCAGCTCGATGAAAATAACCAGTACTCCCGTTCGCAGGCGTGGAAACAGGCGTGTGCATCCTCCGCAACGGGCGTCATGCTGCCCGGCAATGTCGCCCAGCAGGAATTGAGTTTGCAGGAACCGTCTGCCCAGGATCGGCGACAGGACGTTCGCAGTCGAAGTGCGCCATGGCGCATTGACCCCCGTGTGTACGCCCAGCGCCGTCAAAGGCAACCGGTTCGCGCAACGGGTAGCGAAGCGCCCGTTCGAGCGTCTGCTGCCTGCACCGACGGCTGGGTAAAACTTGCCGCTGCCAACCGCATTAAACATTCTTTCAGTTCGAGAAAATAACGCCATGATTTTGTCGGCAAATATACGAAATTCGGAATATTATTGTACGCCTCCTGCGTTTAGATTCATAAATAATTCGTATCTTTTGTACGAATATCTCGATAAAAAAAACAAATGAAAGCAGCAATCATAGGATACGGCAAGATGGGCCGCGAAATCGAAACGGATTCTCACGGAAAGAGGCACAAAGCGGCTCTGATTATCGACACGGACAACGCACGAACTCGACGCCGCACATCTGGCGGGACATCGACGTCGCGCTGGGAGTTCACGACTCCTAAAACGGCCTACCGGAACATCCACACCTGCATTAATGCGGCGTGGCGGCGGGGTGGCGGCACGACGGACTGGACGACCGCCTCGGGAGTTGCAGGGCTGTGCCTTGTGAGCAGGGCGGGGCGTTGTTCTGCGCCTCGAACTACTGTCTGGGCGTGAACTGATGTTCCGCCTCAACCGGCAGCTAGCCCGCGATGATCGACCGCGTGGGCGGCTACGACGTGCGCATCGAGGAGGTGCACCAGCAGAAGGACGCCCTGAGCGGCACGGCAATCACGCTGGCCCGAGGGAATCGTCGAAAACCTCGCCGGCAAGCAGGGGCTGGGTCAACCTGGCTCCGGGAATCGAACACGCCGCCAACCGCATCGAACGCAGCGGAGAGGCGCCCGCCGCCGGATCGAAATCCGCTCCGTGCGCGAAGGCGCCGTCCCAGGCATCCACCGTGACCTACGAATCGGAGGACGACGCTGGAGATCAGACACACGATCAAGAACCGCCGCACGCTGGCCCTGGAGCCGTCGTGGCCGCCGAATTCCTCTGCGGAAAACAAAGGGTCTACTCGATGGACGACCTGCTGCGCAATGCATAATTCACAATTCATAATTCAATTAAAATCGGGCTTTCCGCATGGGTAAAATCAAAAACTTGCTACGCAACAAATGGGTCGGTTTGGGCTTGGCGCGTTGCTTTATACGCTCTGGTTCGTGGTCTGGACGGGCAACCTCTGGCTGCTGCTGGGACTGCCGGTCATCTTCGACCTCCATCACGAAGTTCTTCTACCGCCACGTCTGGAGCCACAACGTGAAGATGTGCCAGCGCAGCAAAAACCTACCGCACGGTGTACGAATGGGTCAACGCCATCATCTTCGCGACGGTCGTGGCGACGCTGGTGCATCTATTCATCTTCAAATGTACGTCATCCCACACCTCGTCGATGGAGCGGACGCTGCTCATCGGCGACTATCTCTACGTGAGCAAGGTGGCTTACGGACCACCAGATGCAACACGCCGCTGTCGTTCCCCTTCGTACACCACACGATGCCCCTTCTCGCAGACCAGAAATCGTTCTCCGAGGCGATCAAGTGGCCCTACCACCGCCTCAGGGGCTCTGCCGATACGCCGCAACGACGTGGTGGTCTTCAACTTCCCGGCGGGCGACACGGTGCTGCTCGAAAACCAGAACGTGACCTATTACGACACGCTGCGCAGCTTCGAGGAGTCGTTCG
>VOFH01000511.1_pt1 | contig 18000 bp, 37 predicted proteins | sample 5384091 | NCBI WGS metagenome assembly VOFH01 (sample SAMN12384727, study PRJNA508395) | human gut metagenome | isolation source: healthy gut G | host: Homo sapiens
CACCTATAGTGATGGAAAGATTATAGGTCTTAAAGAAGGTACCACCACGTTAACCACATCACTGTACGGATTGCCATCAACAACTTCGGCAACAATAATTGTACATGACTGTGATAATCATTGGGATGGTGGAGTAATTACAAAAGTTCCAACCTGTATAGTGGAAGGCGAAAGAACTTATACCTGCACTATTTGTAATAATACAAAAGTTGAAAAAAAATTGGCATAGATGCAACAAATCACCTCCACTCTGAAATTCGAAATCAAAAGGAAGCTTCCTGCAAAGAGGAAGGATATACTGGTGATAAATATTGCCCTGACTGTGGAACTAAACTTTCATCAGGCAATACTATTGCAAAAACAGAAAATCATAACTGGAATAAGGGAGTAATCACTAAAAACCTACATGTGCAGAGACAGGCGTAAAGACCTATACTTGTAGCATTTGTAGTAAGACAAAACAGAAAACATTGCAAAAACAACAAAACATCTTCATACTGAAATCCGTAATAAAAAGCTGCTACCTGTGGTGAAACCGGTTATACAGGAGATACATATTGTACTGATTGTGGAACAAAATTTCATCCGGTAAGACCATTGCAAAATTAACTACTCATACTTGGGATGAAGGAAAGGTCACAACAGAACCTACTTGTACAGCGAAAGGTGTTCGAACATTTACTTGTAGTATATGTGCCAAAAACCAAAACTGCGAGCATTGCAGCAACAGGACATCAGCATACTGAAATCCGCAAGAGAAAAAACGCAACCTGCGGCAGAAGATGGTTATACAGGAAATACATATTGCACTGATTGTAAGAAAACAATTTCATATGGTCAGACCATCAAAAAACCGGTAACCATACTTGGGATGACGGAAAAGTCACAAAAGAGCCTACTTGTACAGCAAACGGCGTAACAACTTTTACCTGCATTGTATGTAAAAAACAAAAACAAAGAAGCATAAAAGCAACAGGACATAGTTACGGAGAATATGTAGTTGTAAAAGAACCTACAACCACAGAAAAAGGATTAAAATCCAAGACTTGCAGTGCTTGTGGAAAAGTATATTCTGTAACACTTGCAAAAATTTCGTCTTCTAAGACAACTACAAAAACTCCAACGACTTCGTCTCAGAATGCACGGACACGCAAAATTACTACTAAAAGATTAAGTTAAACCGTAAGAAACTGACTTTGAAAAAGGCAAAACTTTTAAATTTAAAGTTACTCTAACACCGATAAATAGTCGTGACAGAATCACTTACGTAACCTCAAACAAAAAAGTTGTCAAAGTCTACAGAAACGGTAGAATCAAAGCCCTGAAAAAAGGAAAGGCTAAGATTACAGTAATTTCAGGTACGAAAAATTTGTCTGCAAAGTAACAGTAAAATAAAAGACTTTATAATAAAAGCAAATTAAAAAGTCCATTATTTTTTAAGACTTTGATGATCTAATGATATATTTAATAAAATATAATTTCTCAATATATCATTACTAAAAATCCTTTATGATATACAAGGCTTGCAAACCTGTATACATAAAGGATTTTTTCACAATCCCCTACCACAAAACCAGCATTCGGAATATTTTTCTTCTTCGCCTGTTCTATCATTGCAAGTGTTAAATCAAGACCTGTGTAATGTCGGTTTGGATATTTTTCTGATAACAATGAAATCATTGGAGCCGGTCCACATCCTGCATATTTTATATCACCACTCCATTACAGTGGTCCACTTCATGTTGTATAATCTGGGCTGTATAACCACTGAACTTGCCGTGTTTCGGCTCAAAATTTTCATTCAAATAATCCACTTCTATTTCTTCGTATCTTATGCAATTACGAACTCCATCCAATGAAAGACAGCCCTCTTCTGTAGTGTACTCTCCTGATTTTTTTAGTAATCACAGGATTAACCATTGCAAACTGAAACGGTCCTGCTGCCACAACAATAATGGATTTATTTACTCCAATCATATTGGCCGCCATGCCTACACAAATTTCTCTGTTTTCTCTTAATGTATCCATTAAATCAGTTACAACCTGCTTGTCCGCTTCTGTCGCAGGCTGCGCTTTTTCTCGCAAAAAATCTGTTTTCCTTTTTTACTATTTTCTTTACCATAATCTGTCTCCATCTGATTCTATTAATATATTAATTAGTACATCAAAACACCTAAAGTCTGATTACAACCTGATTATTGTACTAATCATTGCAAAATTTGTAAGTTCTTAATCAGATATATTTGACTGTATAAACTCCTCAATAATATCCAAAATTCTTTCTGTAAAAACTCACTTCCGCCGTGGTCCGCACCTTCAAGCATATATAGCTTCACATTTTTATTGTATTTCTTTAATAGTTTGTATACAACGACGCTAATTTTAGGGTTGACTGTGCGATCCTTTGTTCCATGGAACATAAGTATTGGAGGCAATGGTGTGTCCTCATTTATATTACACTCAACTGACATTTTTCTACACAAATCAGGATTATTACGCAAATCAACACCGCCCATTTCCATTCCTTCCGGACTATCAGGCTGATGATGATTCAATGTGCTAGGCATACTATCTTCAAACATTATGCTTAATGCACCATACATTGAAATAATTCCTTTAACATTGGCATCTACTTCAGGATAAATATTTTCATTAGAATCTTCCTTAACAAGCTGTGAAAAAATGCTGAATGTCCTCCTGAAGAATCACCTGCAACAAACATTTTTGTTGTATCTGCTTTGTATTCATCGGCATGAATTTTCATAAATCTTATGGCATTTCTTGTATCTATCGCCTGTGCTGGAAAAGTTGCAATGCCTGAATGACGATACTCGACAACTGCTATTACATAACCTTTCTCAGCCAATCTTGAAAGAACACCAAGTTTGGAATTAATATTCTGCTTCAACCATGCTGAACCCTGAACATAAACTATACAAGGATATGTTTCATCACTATCTGTTGTATTTTTGTTCTGGGAACAATAATTTGCAAATGCAATGTTGTTTCATCTATGCGTGCATATTCAACATTAGAAAAAATGTATGCCCCCTTTTCGTCTCCTGTAGTTGGGATTCTTTCCACTCCATCTATTGGCTCATCAAAAGATGGATACTCTTCATATGACCACTCTTTTACTTCCATAAATAACATCTCCATTTCTTATAGTTATCAGACTTTTCTACTGCTTTAAATCCTGTCTTATATTCATTAGGGGCATAACCTAGTTGGTTGTTTCCTTCTCAATCCACGTCATTATCACATCCACCAAATATTCCTGTTGTATCCGGCTTAACTCTCTTCCCGGTTGTATTTTTGTGCCACTTTCTAATGCACTCCCTGCAACACGTTGCCGTTGCATGCTGTGCCACAAAAACAGGATGCCCTTTCATTGGTGTCTGTTTTCCGTCATTTGGAATAACCGCCGGTGCTTCTCTTTTGCAATAAACTCTCTGGCATGTTCTCTTATAGTATCCAAACCTTTTTCATTTATATAATCAATATCCTTCTGTTTCAAATGCAAACTGCTACGAAACTTTGACCTTCCAAGTCCCAGAAACAATTGATTATACCACTCTTCCTTTGTCATCTTCTCTGCCATCTTTTCTGCTTTTTTCCTTCTTTGTATTTCATCAATTTAATAACCCTCTGTCTATTATATCTCTGAACCATTACAAACATCAAATCTAACATTGCAGCCAAAGCCGACGTAATAACAAAAACAGGATATTCACCAAACCAAACTCCTGCAACAATTGGTACAAAACTTAACACTACAATCGTTTCATGCACCAACTCCGCCTGACACATAGCCTGTACAATTTCCTGCAAACTATGAATTTTAGTGTCAAACAAACTTGAGTCATATGTAGGCATTCTGTTCTTCCATTTCTTCACATTTAATTTCTTATATATTCTATTTTCAAAATTGCTGACCTGATACCAACTCTTCGTATAATCCGCTCTGTTCCTCATAACCTGATTAAAAATCAAACCTACAAGCAATCTCATAATAAAATGATATGAAGTTGTCCCTAATATAATTGCAACAGTTAGGATTATATCAATTGAAGTCGCATTATATAATGCAACTGTTAGTATTGTTAATGTTGCAATTGTCAACGTTGTTCTATGAATTATTTTAGGCATAACTATTTCGTCTTTCTTATTTTAATTTCTCTATATAAATTCCCGAAAAATCTAATTCTTCTTCATTTACACTGCATCTATCTGTTTCAATATAAATCCCTTCAATATCACATTCCAATTTTTCCTTAAACTCTTTGCTATTAGCATGTTTTTTTTTTTTATTTTTAATTAAATTTGTAATTGGCTGAATAGATTCCACATGAGAATTACAAATGCAAATTTGTCGTAAACAAACTGTATCACTTTTCCACGGAATAGAATATGCTATTTGTTTTAAATCTTCTTGCTTGTTATCTATTAATATTCTTTTCACTTCTTATTACCTCACACCTTTCATACTTATATACTCTAGTCTATTGGTTCATTGAATAATTTACAATGATTTTTTCTAATAATTTGCATTCCACTTTACACTTTTCACTGCTCAGTATGTTTCACAGGCATGGCGTGAAGCCACCAAAAACATGCAACGCAGTTATTCACATAAAGGTTATCCTTATGACAATGCCTGCATTGAATCCTTCCATTCACTCATAAAAAAGGAAATGGCTTAACCGTTTTAACATTAAGAATTACAGACACGCATACAACCTGATTTTTGAATACATCGAAACCTTTTACAACACTGTCAGAATTCATAGTCATTGCGATTACATGTCTCCTGACAAATTTGAAAAAAAATTGTATGAGAGGGTTAAATCTCTGCCGGCTGCTTAGCTGACAGAACTTCTCACTTTATTTTGTGCTAAATCTTGACATAGCACCAAATGTCTCATCCTAAAAATAATTAAAACAAAAACGCTAGTCAATGAATTTAACTAACTAAATCCAATGCTAGCGTTCAATTTTTATATATAATTTTGCTTTAATGTTCAAATATAGAAAAATATTCACGGTATTTATAAAGTGCAAAATAAAACTTTGCTCCGGCTGATGCATCATCATATCTTCCTGTGCTTTTTTGCTATAAGTAATGCCATCATCATGCACATACATATTATATTTGTCCATATAATTTGATATTACATTATTAACAAACTGGCTTTTTTCTTCACTTAGTTCTGGATTTACAAGCATTTTCACTTCATAACCTGACGCTCCTGATTGATTCATATATTTATAAATCACTCTTTTAACGCTTTCAATATCTTCAGGTGTTAGTTTATTAAATTCAGTTTTATAAAGCTGCTTTAAAACTTTTTGACTCACATCTGCATCCTCCATTTGCCTATTTCTTCCTTTTTTTTTTCATAAGCAATTTTTTCTATTCCGCTTATACTATCCTGATAAAATATTTCCTTTAGTATAGCACATTTCAACATATATCGTTTTTTATTATTTTTCTATTTATTATTGTTATTGTATAAATGTGACAAAAGCAGACAAAAATCGTAAACTGTATTGCTGTTAAAACAATATGTTGATATACTAATTGTAATAATTAAAAAATACTTTATAAGAAGGCTGTAAGTTTTTGATATAAACTTACAGCCTTATCTTTTGTAAATCAATTATTTATTCAGCTTTATTATTTGCTGATTTTATTAGTTTTAGCTAACCCTGTATTAAAAAAGTTTTATTTTTTAATATATTTAATACTCTATGGGAAACTACTCCTATAATCCCACCTGTAATTACTCCTGCTATAAGAAGCATTGGAACATAGTAGTAAATGCCGTTGTTTTTACTACAAATGCTGCAACGGCTATCTGTGCCATATTGTGACATACTGCCCCTATAATACTAACTCCCATAATTCCAAAAAATCTGTTTTTTAATTATCATCATTGCAATAAGACTTACTATGGCACCGGCAAGGCTATAGGCAATTGACATTAAACTGCCAAACATAAATCCTACAAGAACTATTCTTACCAATGATATTAGCCATACGTCCCCCATATCTAAGCTATACAATGCAATGACTATCACAAAGGTTAGCCAGTCCCAGCTTTACACCAGGGATTCCTATATTAATTGGTATTAAAACCTCTACATAACTAAAAATTATTGCAAGAGCAACAAGCATTGCTATATTTGCTATTTTCTTTTGTACTCATCTTTTCTCTCTTCTCTTTTGAAATTGCTACAAACTCCTATTTTGCAATAACATCTGCCTCATTACCTTTTGTATTATCTGATACTGCAATTTCCACAACAACCTTGTGTGGCAGACATACAATATTTTGTCTGGTCTTTGTTATTTTTCCCTGCTTAACACAATATTTATCAGGACAATCTGCTTCTTTCATTTCCACACAATTATCGTGAATCCAAACTATATTTTTACCTTTATCAGTTTTTATCTCTATTTCCTGATTCTTTGTCAATGAATAAGTTCCATATACATTTCCGTCTACGGTTATTTTTACTATTTCACCGTTATCCGACTGCATCTGATTCATTATAATATACATAACAATGGCAATTACAATAATAACTGCTGCCAAAATTAAATCTTTCTTTTTCGTCAATTTCAAGTTATTCATTATGATTTTCCTTTTTTATTTTTTCTACCGGATAGTCCGTAGAATAATCACTATAAATTCCTTCTGTTACATATTGCTTGTTGTCGTTAGTTAACAGTATTGCGTCGAACTTATCGCTATTGGCCCTCCAATATTCCTTAGCCTTGTCAATACCCATAATAAATAATGATGTTGATAATCCGTCTGCCAAAGTTCCATCGGAGCTAATAATTGTAACTGATTTAAGTCCTGAATCTGCCGGATACCCTGTAGCCGGATCAATTATGTGGTGATATGTTTTTCCGTCTTTTTCAAAATAACGCTCATAGCCACCTGAAGTAATAACTGCCTTGCCTGCAATTTCAAGAACTCCTATATAGCTTTCATCACTATCTGGATTCTGCACTGCAACTTTCCACTTGCTTCCGTCAGGCTTGGCTCCAAGCACCTGAACATTTCCACCAAGACTAACCAGACCGCTTTTAATTCCGTTATCCTTAAAAACTTTCATAACTTCCGATGAAGTATATCCTTTAGCAATTCCGCCAAAATCAATTTTCATTTTTTTTATCTAGTTTTGCCACTCTTGTTTTTGAATCATATTTGATTTTTGATTCATTGATATTTTTAATGTACTTTCCAGTTCTTTTTTTATTAGAACTTTGTAATTCTTTGTATCAAAACCCCATAACTGCATAATTGGATATATTGCAGGATTAAAGACACCGCCTGTACTTTCAGATATTTCCAAAGAACGCTCCATTATGTTTCCAACATCTTCCGACAACTTAATCTCTTTCTCACTGTTTAATTTGCTAACTTCACTGTCGCTGTTTCCTGTAGAAAGCATTCCGTCTAATTCATTTATTCTGGCAGAAGCCTTTGCTACTGCTTCTTTTGCATTGTCACCATATGCTGTTATTTCCATATATGTGTCCATTGCAAAAAGTTCGCTTGTGTACTTCTGCTCATTATTCTGTGTTGTCTTCTGAGATTTTACCATGTTACCATTTCCACATCCACATAGCAAAATCGCACATATTAATAATATAATTATTTTTTTTCATCTATAGCACCTTTGTATATATTTTCATTTTATAGTTATGTATAACTTACTCAAGCTAATTTTTTAACCTTGAATGGTCTAGCATAGGATATTTCTGTTGTCAACAATCCAAATTTTGGAGTTTCAAAATAACATACACTATTAACTGCCTTTACGGATTCTACGAAATATTTCGTATTGTCTTTTTAATTCTTCCTCTTCATTAATCGGATATCCTTTTTGCCTCCAAAATTCTTTCTATTGCCTGACTTGGATCCATTGTATGATAAGCAAAAAATAAATCCCGTAATTCTTTTGGTTTTATGATTTTATAAACCTGAGATGATGATTTTTCATATGTGTATGAAAAATAGCGGTAAATGTACCCTATCCAGTACATTTCATTAGGAGAATACTTTACCGAACCATACTTTGACTCTCCATACTGTTCAACTATTCTTTCAAAAATATCTTTTGGTTGAATATTAGTCTGTAAAATATCTCCACTGTCTAAACTTTTTTGCAATTATACTTTGCATAAACCTTCTTATAAATATTTCTGAACTTGTAGACGTCGTTTCAATTGACATTTCAAATACTTGTCCTTGCATTTCACATAATATTAAACCATCTTTGTCAAATTTTCTCATATAATAACTGCTCCTTACAATCCTTTTTATTTCAGAATTTCATCTATATAACGACCTTTGCCTCTATATTTAATTCTGGCTAATTTGACTTTATCATCTCCAAGCTTAGCATCCGAATTTCTCATTTTCTTATAGTATTCCTTTTCTTTTTCCGAAATATAACAACGTTCCAACATTTTAAGGCTTTTGATACCTTTGTCACTTTTAAATACATACTGATAACCTAAATTGGTAGCCGCCAGACAGTGCTTACACTGCTCATCAGTTATTTCTCCCATAATAAATGAGTTAATAATCTGGAACATTCTATTATCCGCAATGGGAGCTATTATATAATCACAGTCACAGGATTTTTCTATTAGCTTTTTTTTTATTATGGGATGATTTTCATATTCCTCTAAAGCGCCACGATAATAAGCTATAGTCATCATCCATTCCTGATTCACATTATATTTTTTTCCTTTTAAACCTTCTTCCTTAAAATCAAAAATATACACACTTGACTTTTCAAAACCTGAAATAAATGATATCGCCTGTTCGTATCTCTCACCTGTATAAAAGCCCTGTCCCAAATCATTATTCGTTCTGCTTTTATGTATATCCAACTTTCCTTCTATCCTGCTCTTCGCTCCATGAAATAAAAAGCTTATGATTCTTATCCATATGTTCTATATAGAACATTTCTTTAAAGCCTATTAAGTTTAATATTATTCTTAAAAGCAAATTCATACACATGCTCTAGCAATTTATCAGATGGGGTAGTTTTACCCATCTCATTACGCGAAATAGTAATCTGTTCAACACCAATTTTTTCAGCAATCTGAGATTGTGTTAACCCCAATATCTCCCTAATTGATTTCAAATCTTCTTTAAAGTTATATTCCATATTTTGTCACCTCAACTTATTTATATCATATTACTTAAATAAGTTTGTTGTCAACTTATTTACATCATATTACTTAAACAAGTTTTAAATTATAGCTGACCCTCGCATTCAGCTCGGTCAATTATTAATTAGTTTCTTTATACTTCTACTTCTTATTAATTATCTTAAATATTGTGATTGATGCCGGTATTCCTATAATAAGAACGTTTCTAATCATTGAAGTTGAAATTTTTGCATCGCCAATTGACACTGACAATCTGTTAGTTTTTTTTAATCATTACATAAACATAGTAGATTTCCGCAATTAAATTTCCAAGAACCGTTGCAATTGCGGCACCTGCTGCACCCTGCTTTAATCCAAAAATAAATATTGGATCAAGTATTATGTTGGCAACTGAACCTACCATTGAACCAACTTGTCTCCTTATTTTTTAGGGAACTTTTTGTTGTTTTTCTTTCAAAAAGTTCCCTATTTAAATTTCTTATTAATCAAAAAACATCCACAATCACAGAATGAATGGATTATGGATGTCCGACCGTAGCGCAAATTGCGTCCTATCATATTTAATTATTTTAATTTCCCATATTCTTCATCTGACAAATTAAATACTGCCCAAGCTTTTGGCCAACCTGCATAAAATGCAACGTACCACAAAATTGGAAAACCTAAAAAAACGTGCAAAGCCTATCTCTGACCCTGCACGTTCATTATATCTCTTTTATTCAATTATGACTACTACCTACATTAAATCATAGTCTATGCCTTGTAACCATTTATTTCTTTTATAAACAAATTAATTGCCTTAGAGTATGGTCTTTGTTCCTTTGCAACTGTCAAAAAATAACGCAATACTCTAAGTTCCATTAATAGCTTCCTTTCGGTTTATGATTTGTTTATCACAGCTTTTTTACAATTGGTAATCAATTACTATGTGTCTGATTATTTAATCACTTGTCTATAATTTTTACGGCAGTACCATAAGCAATCACTTCTGCTGCTCCAGCCATAACCTGTGAAGAACCATATTTCACACCAATAACCGCATCGGCATCCAGTTCTTTTGCCTCATCAACCATTCTCTTAACAGCAATCTGTCTCGCCTCATTCAACATTTCTGTATATCCGACGATTTCACCTCCGACAAGTGTTTTCATTCCTGCCATAAAATCTCTTCCAACGTTTTTTGTCTGTACAACGGTTCCTTTTACCATACCCAATGCTTCTATTTCCGTTCCCGGAATATAATCAATACTTAGAAGCTTCATCTTCTTCTCCTCCATCTATTTCTCTTATTCTGCCTATTAAAACACCAATGATACATACAATGATAACAACCGGAATTGCTACTAAAACTATCAAAAGTCCTAAAGGAATTGGATCAACACTATTTCCCCACAGGAACATTCCAATAAGAAATAGCATAAATACTATCATTACTGCTCCTCCGATTATTGCTCCCATTTTTTCTTCTTCATGTGGATGTCAATTTTGCTAATGTTCACAAAATCTATGCCCTCCTTCTCCATGTTTTCCATCTTCTCAAGCCATTCATCTGTTTTCAGATTATTAAGTTCACATTTCTGATTTATGATTTCTTCGGTAAGATTATACATATTGGTAAGGTTAGATTTTTGTTTTTCCAAAACATCTAAATATTTTTCCAAACAATTTTCCAAAGTAACATTGTCATTTAATACTGATTTTATGTCTTCTACTGATATTCCGATTTTTCTTAAAAGTTTTATTTTTTCAAAACTTCTATATTATCCTGATGGTATTCTCTGTAACCATTATCAGCTCTTTCAGGTGTAAGTAATCCCTGACTTTCATAAAATCTAATATTTTTGCTTGTTATTCCAACTAGTTCTTCAACCTGTTTAATCTTCAACGGATAGCCTCCATCTTCTTGTTTTTAATAACCCGATTCACTTATAACTGTATCGATACGCCTTATTTATACAGCTTCCATAAGGTGGAAGGTCAATACTTTTTTAATTCTAATAATATTATTATATACTATACATTACAACATATAAAGAAAAAAAGAGCCGGGCTCCCCAACTCTTTTCTCAACAAATTATGATTTTTATCCTTTTACTGCTCCAACTACAAGACTCTCCTGTACCTGTTTGCTTAAAAAGAAATAAATAATGATAGTAGGTAATGTTGCTATAACCATACCTGCTCCTATTAATCCCCCATTCTGTTGAATACTGACCTGCAAGTGACATTATTCCTACTGGAAGTGTTCTATACTGGTCACTGTCAACAAAAGTATTGGCTAACATTAATTCATTCCATGTTCCAAGAAATGTAAATATTGAAGCTGTGGCAATAGCCGGCTTAACCATTGGGAATATTATTTGAATAAAACATTTAAATATTCCACAGCCGTCAATATATGCGGCTTCTTCCATTTCTCTTGGTATTCCTTTATAGAAACCAACTAATATCATAATACTCATTGGCAGAGCTCCTGCTATATATGGAATTATTAGTCCAAGATAACCTCCCTTTAACCCAAGTTTGTCAAGAATCTGGAATAATGGAAGTAATGCTGCCTGAGCAGGTATCATTATTCCTATCATAAATAATCCATAAACAGCATTCTTTAGTTTCCATGTCATTCTGGCAATGGCGTATGCTGCCATTGAAGATATTATTCCTGCCACAACAACGGTAACTACAGAATAAAAAACTGAATTAAGGAAATAACGAATTAAGTTAGATGAACTTAATGCTGTTATATAATTATCCCATCTCCAAACTTTTGGAAGTCCTATTACATTCTCGCCAAATATTTCCGTATTGCTTTTTAATGAAAAGTTATAAGCCAGTATAAGGGAAACAACTGAGTCAAAGCAATTAAAAGCAACACTATAAATTTTATCTTGCCTATAATATTTTTTCTTCTTCATTGTACCCTCCTATACTGCTGAAACATTTTGTTCTGCTTTTTTAAACAATCTGTTTACAATAAATGTAAATATTAAACATTCGATTACTATAAAAAATGCCTGAGCACTTCCATAACCATATAATCCTTTTCTAAACAAATTGTTATACATTAATGTTGCCGGAACCTCACTTATATGATTTGGTCCACCACCTGTCATTACATATACTAAATCAAAGGCTCTAAGTGAACCTGTAATTGCAAAGATTACACAAGTCTTTATTACAGGAACCAGCAGAGGTAACGTAATTTTTCTATAAACCTGCCATGTTGATGCTCCATCAATCTGTGCAGCTTCATAGTAATCTGTTGAAATTGATTTAATTCCTGCGTAAAAAAATAATCATGTGATAACCTATATATTGCCATACAGATGGAATTAACACGGTCATAAATGCATTTTTTGTAAGCCATGAGTGTTCATATTCCGGTACAAAATATCTTATTACAGTATTTATTACACCATAATCACTGTTAAACATTTTAAGCCATAATTGTCCAATAACCATACTTGAAATTACAACAGGTATAAAATATATAGTTCTAAAAAGTTATCCCCTTTTACACCTTTTTTGATAATATCAAGGCTAATATTAATGATATTGGTAACTGAATAAATAATGATGCTGCCACTAATATTAATGAATTTTTTACCGCCTGTGGAAAATATCTGTCGGAAGTAAATAATTCAATATAGTTTTTATTCCAATAAATGTTTTACTTCCAATCCCATTGTATTCAAAAAGCTATATACTCCTGATGTTATCAATGGGATTAGAGTAAATCCTAAAAATAAAAGTAGCGCCGGTAATATGAAAATTAATATGTATTTTTTATTTCCAAGCATTTTTTCCATAACACTACCCACCTCTTACTTCTTATTTGCCGTTGATTGCCGCTTTATGTTCATCAATAAATTCATTTATATCTGCGCCATCTGCAAATAATGTCTGTACCTGTTCGTTATGAACTGCTGCAGGTTCTGCTTCTAAAGATGTATCCCATGCAAGAACACCCTGTTTTCCTTCTGCCAATAAATCTTTAATCTGAATGAATAATGGATTTAACTTACTTTCATCAGCTTTTGTTGTCCATCCACTGAATCCTGAACCTGTTTCGTATGATGCAACACCCATTTTTTCATTAATGTAAATACAGAATTTTGCTGCTTCTTCTTTTTGTACTTAGTATTATTGTTTACCCAGAATGATTCAACATAACCACCACAGTAATCTGTTGATTCTCCATTTCCGTCAGAAATCATAGGAATCTTTAATGCTACAACTTCTTCAGGGTTAATTGTTGCTGCTTCATCTGTATATACGTTGTTCGCAAACCAGCTTCCCATAATTCTCATTGCTGCCTTGCCGTTTTCAAATGCTGCATTGGCGTCATCATTTCCCTGCTCTAATGGATTTTCTCCAAAAAGCTCCTAATTTGTATAAGTCTGATACTTTCTGTGCTGCCTTCTTATATCCCTCGTCACCAAATTCTTTTTTTACCTGATAGCATTTCATTAACACCTGTAGCTCCTACTTCTCTCAAAGCTAATGCCTGGTATACAAAAGCTGCATTCCATCCGTCCTTTGCACCTGCTGCTAATGGTGTAACGCCGTCAAGAGTTTTTAATTTCTTAACTGCATCTACTAATTCATCATATGTTTCAGGAAGCTTAGCACCTGCCTTGTCAAATAATGTTTTGTTGCAGAATAATGTCATATACCATGAGAACATTGGCGTTGAATATAATTTTCCATCATATTCAAATGCTGATGTTGAACCTTCCACCATTCTTGATTTAACATCATCTGTTATAATCATCTAATGCCATTACTTTTCCTGCGTCAACTAATTTCTTAGCTGTACCTGCACCCCACCAGTAGAATACATCAATGCCCTTTGCATCTCCTGCAAACTCTGCATTAATCTTTGTCTTGTAAGCCTCAGTATCCAATGTTTCTGTTTTGATTTTTACATTAGGATTATCTTTTTCGTAAGCCTTAACTGCTTCCTCATATCTACCCTTAAGTTCATTTGTGTCATTTGACCACTGGTGCCATACATTTAATGTGATAGTTCCGTCATCCTTTTTTCCCTCACTCTTACTATCACTGTTTCCGCATCCTACCATAGAGAATGCCATTGTTGATGCTAACGTAACCGCTAACACTTTCTTAAAGAAATTCTTTCTCATTTTGTTTCCTCCTCGAATTTTTATACTGAAAGTATACTTTAGTACAACACCTATCTCAATTTAATATTTTGACCAAAAAAGGTTAAAAATTTTACTAAAATTTCTAACCTTTTTTTAACACTATGCTCTATATTCTTTTACTGTTTGTCCTGTCTGCTTTTTAAAGCAAATGCAGAAATAGTGGGAGTCTTTAAACCCTATTTTTTCCGCCACCTCATACACTTTAAGCTCCGTCTCCTTAAGAAGTTTTTTGCTTGCTTCTATTCTTTTCTGGGAAATATATTCAATAAAACTTACACCATATGTTTTCTTAAATTCCCTACTTAGGTAACTGTCATTTATGTATAAATCGGAGGCGACCTTTTTAAGTGAAAGTTCCGGGTTATACAGATTTCTGTTAACGTAATCCAGTGCATCTTTTATTACATTTTTTCTCTTACCTGAACGCTTTTTTTCATGATAATCACAAACCTGTTTAATGTATTTTATAACACACTCTGATATATCATCTATGGTTCTTATTTCCCTAACATTTTGGAAAACTTCTTCCTCACTTGCCAATTGATATATGTTTGTTCCATATTTGTTTAATGTAGAGCTTGCCCTTAGGATTATTGTCATTGCCATTAATTTAAGATATTCCTCATCAGGTATTTTTTTCTGCTTTAATTATTTCTGTGTAATCAGAAACATATTTTAGTACTTCTTCTCTTCTACAATTAATTATTGCATCCGAAAATTCATCCCAGTCTATTTCCTTTTTTTGAACTGTTTTTTCTTCATTATTTCCTGATACTCAGAAAAAGGTAACAACCTTATTTCTGCCTAATAATACAGAAACACCTATAGCTTTGTTTGCCTGACCATATGCTGTCGGTATTCCATTAAATTCACTTGTTTTTTTTCACTAACACCAATAGTTGCCGTTATTCCCATATTGTTTAATTTATTATGCAAATCATTAGCGTAATCAATGCATTTACTTACGTCTGTTTTTGTGAAAAACATTACAATATTATGCATAAAATGTATAAAAGAAAGGCTATTCTCATTATTTTGCTTTTGTATAAATTCATACACTTTTTTATAATTTTGATTTTCTTGGGCATCTTTGATTTTTACATTTATGCAAACACATCCATCAACTAAATCACTGCAATTATATGTTTCCAATTTTTTTTGTAGCTTCCTCTTCTCCTATACGATTTTCTACTAATCTAAGAAGAAAGCTCTCCCTTAATATATCGTAATTTTTTCCGCACTTTCTTTAAGCTTTGCTACTTTTTGATTCCTCTTCATTGACTTTTGCTATTTCAGTTTTAATTTTAGTCATAACTTCACTTATTTCTTTTATGTTGACTGGCTTTTAAAAGAAATTCGTCAACTCCAAGCTTAATTGCTTTTCTTGCATATTCAAATTCACGAAATCCGGTTACAATTACTACCCTGCATTTAGGATTTTTTGTAGCAATTTTTCCGTAAACTGCAATCCGTCCATTCCAGGCATATTAATATCCGTAATTACAATATCAACATTGTGGTAGTTTATATATTCCAAGGCATCCTTTCCTGATGCAGCCTCTCCTACAATATTAAAACCGTTCTCTTCCCAATTATATCCTTTACGGATTAAAACTCTTTCTAACTTTTCATCGTCAACCAATAATACATTTAGCATATGTTATTTCTCCATTTTAATCTTTTTTGATTGTGACAATTATCTCCGTTCCTACACCAACTTCACTTTGTATAATTACAGGATTTTCTATTCCGTATGTAAGACGAATTCTCTGTATTAAACTATATAAACCAAATCCTGACTTTCCGGTAACTGTTCTTCCTGCAAGTATATCTTCTATTTTTTCATCACTCATTCCCACTCCATCGTCTGATACTATGAAAATTATTTCATCTTCCTGCTCAAATACCTTAATTTCAATATTACCTCCTTCACCATTTAAGCCATGATGTACAGCATTTTCTACCAGCGGCTGTAACAGTAATTTAAGCACTTTTTCATGTTTTACAACATCTTCTATATCATAGCTAATTGCAATCTGGTTTTCATATCTGGTGTTTAAAATTGTAATGTAGCTTTCAATACAACCGATTTCATCTTCTACGCTTATATAATCCAGTCCACTGTTTAAACTATTTTTGTAAAAGTTACCCAATGCCTGTATCATCTGAAAGCATTTTTCATTCTCTTCCATTAAAGCCAATGCCGAAATTGCATCTAAAGTATTATACAAAAATGAGGATTTATCTGAGCGTAAATTATGTCTAACTTTCCTTTTGCAATTATTCTTTCCTCATCCTTTACTCTCTTCATTAATGCCTTAACTGATAAAATCATATGATTGAAAACTTTTCTTAAATTCGTTATTTCGTTATCATAGTCATCCACAGGCATTGTAATAAATTCCCATTTTCTACTATCTGCATATGATTTTCTATTTTTCTTAAAGGTTTAAAAATAAGATACGTAAGTAGCGTGGAGCACAAAAATACAAAAATAATATTAATTCCCATAATTATTGCAATAATCGTTGAATAATACGGTGCCAAAGATGTAATATCGTCCATTGAACAAACTCCTACCAGTTTCCAATCCTGTATTCCCATATCCTGACAGGCTACAATACACTCTTCTCCATTATTTTTACTTCTTTGTATCCTTCATTAATATTTTCTGCTACTTTCGTATACTTTTTGAAATCTCTTTTTTCCTCCTGAGGTTTTATTACATAATTTCCTTTTGAATCAATAATATAAAACTGATTCTTTGAATCTTCACTTACCTGATTAAAATATCCCTGAAGAACAGTATTATCAAAAGTAATAAGTAGTGTTGCTAAAGGCTTATAATCTTTTTGTCTAAAATCTGCCTTACATAACACAAATAGTTATTATTTTCATAGTATTCTATTGTGCCATCACTTCCTTTATAAAAAAATCCATTGCCACCGGCACTTTGCATTTTCTTATACCAGTCAGCTCCCTGGATGTACTTATTAACTTTTCTTGGTGTTCTTTTATATGAACTGTAACAATTGTTATATTGATCAAAATATATACTCCTGAAACATAATCTCCTGATAAAATCATGTTAAAAAAGAATGTTCTCCTGATAATTTAAATCAATATTAGCTGAATTAATTTGTCTTAGAGAATCCTGTACAATATCATCAAAATATAGATACGTAGAAAGCTGCGTAACATTTTCAAACACTAATGCTAAGTTTCCCTTAACTGTTGAACACCTATTTGTATTTTTACTTAATTGAAACTTTTAAAAATTTCTTTTGTTTAAAAATAAACACCATTTTGTGCATATGCATAAATTGTGCACCTTACCTCTCTTTAGGGCTGTTATTTTACCACGCTTTGACACTGTAGCTATTTCAGGATTACTTGATTCGAAACTTACCTTTCTATGTTTTTTAATCTTAACATTTTTGCTGTCTGCAATCTGTTTTACTTTAATCTTGAATTTTTTTCCAAGTAAAAGTTTTACTTTAGTCTTATTTAATTTTAAAGATTTACAATTTCCTACTTTTCCACCTTTAGTTGCTATATGAATCAATTTTGATGTAGCCAAGACCTCACCTTTATCATTCTGTGCAACTACAAGATATTTGTAATATTTAC
>VOFH01000685.1_pt1 | contig 18000 bp, 30 predicted proteins | sample 5384091 | NCBI WGS metagenome assembly VOFH01 (sample SAMN12384727, study PRJNA508395) | human gut metagenome | isolation source: healthy gut G | host: Homo sapiens
TCTAAGAAAATCAATCACTGTACTATCGCACACAAATATCGCTATGACGCTCGGTTGCTGATCATAAATATCGTGAATTATTAAGTGATTCTCGTGCTGGAATAAATATGACAAAACGGCAGTTACATCAAAAGGATCAAATCATTACACCTTTGATCGAACAAGGACAATCACCTTATCAAATCCTAACGAATCATCCAGAGCTGGAAATGTCTGTTCGCTCCATGTACACATATATCGATAAGGGTATGTTTACTGCCCGAAATATCGATTTAAAACGACAACCTAAATTTAAGCCACGCAAGTGTCATAAACCCAAATCAAAGACCGTACCGTGTTTATTAACAGAACCTATGCTGATTTTCGTTCTCTTGACATCCAGGCCCATTCTTTTTGTTGAAATGGACACTGTAAAATCCTCACGTGATTCGCAAAGAACACTATTAACAATGATTTTTACAGAGGAAAATTATTTCTTGCATCTCCTTAATCGTTGTACAAAAGGTGCTGTGCGAGCTGTTTTTGATCGTTTAGAAAAACGTATGGGAACCTTTGAATTTATTTCTGTTTTCGAAAACATCTTGACTGACCGGGGCTCTGAGTTCAGTGACCCTAATGCCTTAGAAACAGGAATTAACGGAATAGAACGAACCAATATTTACTATTGCGATCCAATGCGCAGTGGACAAAAGGAACTCTTGAGCAGGCTCATACGCTGCTTAGAATGGTTTTTGCCAAAAAGGAACTTCTTTTGAATTTCTTACACAGTGGGATGTAAATCTTATTGTAAATCACATCAACTCTACACCTAGAGCAATTTTTAAACGGTAGAACTCCGTATAATGTTGCGCTTGAAACGTTGGGAGAAGATGTTCTCAAAAGCATTTCAGCTTAAGCCGATTACACCTGACGAAGTCAATCTAACGCCTAAGGATACGCTTTAACCACTAATCAACTAATCGAAATCTGCTGTCAGACTGGATGTTAGCTTTTCACATTTTTTAAATGAGGCTGGTGGAATTTAGTCTTGCACACAGAATTCCAGTGGCCCGTTTAGCATGCCTTGAAATCAAGAAAATTTCGATAAGTTACATCAATTATAGCAGAAAACGAGAGAATTTAATTAAAAATCTCTCGTTAATTCAATAAATTTTAAATAGTAGTGGAATTTACTTTTTCACTGGAATTTAATTTTTCAATTCAGCGTTGTCTTCTATTTTATTTTGCAAAAGAAAAAGCTCACAGCTGATCATATACAACCAGCCGTGAACTTTTTATTCTAAGTTTCATAATATGAATCTATATTTACATTCTATCTCTCAGCACATGATACAACTCTGCCTCTGTATAATACTGATAAGGATTCACATAAAGAATTGTCAGGATCCCAAACGTACATGCCCCAGCAAATTCCAGCCGATAAAGGAAAGATCCAGCACAAACGCATCCCATTTATTCCCCCATCATCATTCGTTTGCTCTCCGCAAAAATCTCCTGTCTACTCATCTCCGGATGGTCAAGCAGAAGATACGGTACCATTGCATATTCATATCCTTTGATCACACCGGGGAACAATAAATAACAGTGACCACAATGTAAGATAAATTGTTTTCAGAAGCATCGTCATACGTACTGTCTTATTGCAATCTTTACCATACGGAAAATATCTTTCACATCCTGTCTTCCGTCTCTTCCATTTTTGAAAAATTTACAACAGCCGACAGTCATTGATTCCATAGGAAATAGGCAATAGCCAGATATACAATAAATAAAATTACAACCACAACTGCTATAGTTGCTGCAATCCCAAACATTAGGATCGGATGAAAACCTTGTATCGAAGTTTCCACCTCACTATTCTTATTTTTTAGTACATTATAAGAATACGTAAATCCATTTCCCAAAAGAAATGTATAAATCAATGCTGCAAGAACAGAATACCAATAATTCTGTTTCAACAGGAACTTTGCTCTTCCCTTTAATTCACTTCTTGTCACAACATAAAAATCCCTCCTGATGTCATTCTGTTGATCGAACTGATTGCTACATAATCATTATAGCATATTCCATCTTCCAGAAACATCTCAAGAGGGGATATTTTTTCTTAATTGTAACTGTTCAGAGCCAACAAAATTTCAAAAATAGATGTAAAATGCTTGCATTTTTTAAGACTGTTTTGAAATTTTATTTGGCGGATACGCCACACCTCCAAAATGCGTAGCATTTTGAAGGTTGGCTCTGAACAGTCACCTTAATCTTTCGATATCTACATGCCATCCGGATACTCTATTCCTTCCGGTAGTGGATCCCAGTCATTCAATCCCAATGACTGTTTTATATCTGGCACGATCAATGTCAGTATTTCCACAGGCTCATTCAGATAATCCATGAGCTCTTTGATACCTTCGCGTCTTATTATTTACTTCGAAAATGCGCTCACATCCGGCATTCTTCATCCAAAGTCTCACCATATCAACATTTGCGTACGGTGAATCAATCTTTGTAATGATTCCGATCAATGGACGTTGGATAAAACATCTGCTTCCAGGTCCGAACAGATTGAACGGTTCATCTGCAGCCTGCACCATAGCAATCACGTCTGCCTCAAATGAAAAACAGGCAAGTCCAACACTGAAATGCTTAGACTCTGCATACTCTCCCGGAGAGTCGATCGTATCATCTTCTGTATTCGTATACTGTGTCTTCACATAATGCAGTTCTTCTCCCTTAAGAGCCTGCGTCAGTGAAGTCTTCACTTCACTTCTCCCCCATCAAAATATCTTTTTCATCCTGTTACGCCTCTGTCTTCTTAACTTCTATGAACCTCGCACACTGCAAAGCCAAGTCTCTCATTAAAAAAATCGAACTACTTCTTCCACCGCTGTCTGTACCTGTGTCAATCCGCCGGTCAGAATCAGTGTCCCACAGAATCTGTCCATAAATCCAATCTCAACATCTGCACTCTTGAATGCTACATCTGCAGCAACCACAACTGCTTCCCACGGTGTAAAACGCAGAAGTCCGATAGACTCTCCTGTGTGATCCTCACCTTCATGAGTTCCAATATGTAATCCCAGATTCTGGTAAATAACCTCATCTGATCTACTGATAATATGCGCCATGCAGACTTCCTTCCCCGGCACGCGCACGAGTCATACACGAAGTTTCTTTCCTTTCAGATTTTCATAATCATCATGAAACAGACGCTCCCATGGCTCTTCTCTCGTTATACGTTCCCGTTCCATAAGCGCACTTCCTATCGTTTTGTAATATCACAGACTACATAACCAAAGAGAATCTCTGAAATAATCCACAACTTCTGTCAATGCAGATGTAACATCAGAAATCTCTCCTGTAATGATCATCGTTCCTGTAAATCGATCTGCAAATCCCAGATAAACATTTCCGCTCTTCACTGCAATATCAGATGCGATAACTGCTGACTCCGGTGGAGTCATATTCATAACTCAATTGCAGAAGAACGATAATCCAGATGTGGATTTAATCCGAGTTTCTGATAAATAATCGGAGCGGAATCCTCCCATTACATGTGCAAACGTAATCTCCTTACCTGCAACTGTTTCCTGTACAATTCTAATCTGTTCTCCGTGATCATTCGCCATCTGTCAGTTCCTCTCTTTCACATAGATTCTGTAATTCTCATTCATACAATCCTGTATGTTAATCCACTAACATTCTCTGTTCACAGCCAGTCTCGTTACTGTTCACACGATGTGACCAGCAACACATCTCGCCATTTTAAATCGCCTTTGGCGATGGGCGAAGTGATTGACACGGGGTGAACAGTAACCCCGTCTCAGCTATAAACTCTTACTATAAATAATACTATCTATATGCCTTTCTGTCAAGGAGATTCCAATAAATCTCAACACGCTTTAATTAAGAATCAACAAAATCCAAATTTGTAAAACAACAAAAACTCAAGTTTTATACATAAGAAAAAAGGGAAACAAACAAAAACTCATGTAATTTTGCAAATTTTTTTTATAACATAGATGTTCATCCAACTGTACTTCCATATTGTAGAACTTAACTTCCACACCGTAGAGCAGTGTATCATCATTTGCAGTTCCAGGTGCGATCTTGTCCAGTGCATAGATCATCTCAATAATTCCATCAAGGATACGCTTTGGAAGAACGAGACTTAAATCTCCCGGCTCTGCAGACAGGGTCGGTGTCATAAAACGTTCTCGGCGATCCGCTCCGGTGTACTTCTTCTTCCACGGATCAGATCTCCGAAACGCTGTACCAGGACACCTCCCCAAGCATATTAGACAGGCGCGCAATACTTTCACCATATCCGTTACTGTCTTTGAACGGCTCTGAGAAATGTTTCTCAACAAGAAGCGCAAAGTTTGTATTCTCTGTCTGCTTTGCCGGATCTTCATAACTATGTCCATTAACCGTTACAATTCCGTTTGTATTTCTCATTTACAACGATTCCGTATGGATTCATGCAGAATGTACGGACTTTATCCTCAAACTTCTCTGTTCTGTAGACAATCTTGCTTTCATACAGTTCATCGGTAAGATGGGAGAAGATCACGGCAGGAAGTTCTACACGGACTCCGATATCCACACGGTTGGATTTTGTCGGGATCTTCAGATTCGCACAGACTTCTTCCATCCATTTACTTCCGCTTCTTCCTACTGAAACGATGCATTTCTCACATTCATCTTCTCCGTCCTTAGTAACCACGCGTATCCGTCTTCTTTCATCTCAAGATCATCTACATGACAGTTAAAACGGAACTCCACTTTATCTTTTAATTTTGAATATAAGTTCTCAAGAACCACATAATTAATGTCTGTTCCCAGATGACGGACGGAAGCATCCAGAAGTTTTAGCTTATTCTGCATACAAAGCTTTTTAATATGTGTACCGGAAGTGGAGTACATTTTTGTTCCTGCCCCGCCAAATTTACATTGATATCATCTACATATTCCATCAGTCTGATGGCTTCTTCTTTCCGATATACTCATAAAATGTACCACCGAAGCTGTTCGTAATATTATATTTTCCGTCAGAGAACGCTCCTGCTCCGCCAAATCCGCTCATGATCGCACAGGTCTTACAGTTGATACAGCTTTTCACCTTTTTGCCATCAATCGGACATTTTCTCTTCTCCAGTGGATTGCCGGCTTCAAATACCGCCACCTTCAATTCCGGTGCTTTTCTGCATCAGCTCATAAGCTGCAAAATTCCCCCAGGTCCTGCACCGATAATAATTACATCATATTTGCTCATTCTATATTTTTCTTTTTTCCTTTCTATTCTTATTTATTTTCCTGTACTTTCCGTTCCTTTTTTTCTTTTCAGTTACTTTTTTGTCTGCTGTTCATCTCTTCTTTTTTTCTGAATTGCCGCAATAATTCCCCTGGTAAGAATCTTTACATCATCAAAAATATAATCAAATGCCCTGCCTGACACATGTTTATGAGGACCATTCCAACAGGAACGGCAAGTATCATCCAGATCACACCACCAATTCGATATCCAATATAAATTAAAAAGTAATGTAACCAGTGGATTCAGACCAACACTGTCTCCGACAAGTTTCGGCTGAATCAACTGTCTGACGATCTGTGTGATTGCGTAAATCACAACAAGTACCACCACGCTTATAATCTCCCATAAAGACCGCATATATCGCCCATGGAATCATCGCAGTTCCTGTTCCAAAAAATGGTAGGAAATCTAGAAATGCGATCAAAAATGCAGACAATACAAAGTAATGGACTTTCAAAAATCCAAGTCCTACAGCCAAAATCAGAAATACAATCCCCATGATCTTAAACTGTGCTTTGAAATATCCACCAACCGCATATTTCAGGTTATCTATCACCATAATCATTCGTTCAGTTACTGACTTTGGCGCAATCTGTTTGACCCAGGTCACAACTTCTTCTCGCTCTGAGATAAAAAATAGGAAGACATAACCGCAACGATTGTTGATACCAGATAACTCGGAACGCTTTTTGCTGATATTTCCTGCGGCACTTACTGTTGGCTCACTGATTTTGACATCAGACTTGCCCATCGTGTCATCCAGATTCGCAACAGTTGTCGTCCATCCATTCTGGATTCCATCCGGCAGTTTGCTAAAAATTCCAGACATAGAAATTCCAATTTGATGGAGTCCTTTTTCGAGCTGCACATACATTTCCGGAAAGTCTTTGATCAGACTGCTGACTTCTGAAACCAGCCAACTGACAGCAAAGTAGCCCAGCGTCCCCATCAACGCCAGGACTCCGATAATAATCAATGCGGAGCCTAATTTTTTCTGATCTTCAAACGTTTTTCTAACCAGTTAACAACCGGTGTGGCGATAGATGCAATGATCCATCCAACCACAAACGGCATGAGAAATCCAAGTAATTTCCATCCGATCAGTACAAATGCCGACTGTTGCTACTATGCTGAAAAAGCAAGCTTACGGCAACTTGCCAGTATGGGCGCTTATTTGTCATCCTCTGCCCCCTCGTCATTTCCATATCCAGATATTCTGTCTCAATCAATTCCCAAATCTCATCTCTTCCCTGTTTTGTCTGGGATGAGAATGGAATTACTTTTTGTTCCAGGAACAAGCTGCAGACCTGTCTTCAGCATTTTAATATGCTTCTGTACCTGACTGCTTTTAATCTTATCAATTTTGTTGCGATGATGATTGGCTGATATCCCTGATCCAGGATCCACTGATACATCATTTTATCATTCGCAGATGGATCATGACGGATATCGATCAAAAGGAATACTGCCCTTAAGCTGTTTTGACGTATGCAGATAACGTTCGATCAGTTTTCCCCACTGAATCTTTTCCTGCTCGGATACCTTTCGCATATCCATATCCTGGGAGATCTACCAGATACATTTCATCATTAATATTATAAAGTTGATCGTCTGTGTTTTTCCCGGTGTTGCTGAAATTCTTGCATAAGATTTCCGGTTCATCAGTGCATTGATCAGTGATGATTTTCCAACATTTGATTTTCCCTGCAAATGCGATCTCCGGCTTGTGTTTTCCGGAAGAACTTGCTTGTGATTCCACAAACTGTTTCCAAATTTATATTTTTAATGACCATGTTTACTCCTCCTTTCATCTATTTTATTGCAATCTGTGTCAGAAGCAATCTTTTTTATCTAGTCAGTGCTTTCTTTAAGACTTCTTCCATTGTCTAACCGGAATGATTTCCAATCCTTTTGTAATTTCAGAAGAAAGTTCTTCCACATCTGCTGTGTTCTCTTTTGGAATAAGCACGGTCTGTATTCCTGCATTCTTAGCAGCAAGAAGTTTTTCTTTCAATCCTCCGATTGGAAGAACCCTTCCGCGAAGTGTGATTTCTCCTGTCATTGCGAGATCTGCGCGAACTTTCTTCTTGTCACAGCAGAAAGTATTGCTGTTGCCATTGTGATTCCGGCTGATGGTCCGTCTTTTGGTACTGCCCCTTCCGGAATATGGATATGTATATCGTGTTTTTGAAGAAGTCATCTGAATATCATGTTCTTGCTTACCGAACGGATGTAACTGATTCCTGTTCTTGCGGACTCTTTCATTACATCTCCAAGCTGTCCTGTCAGCATGATTTCTCCCTTTGCCCGGCATTACATTTACCTCAATCTGAAGCGTATCTCCTCCGACACTTGTCCATGCAAGTCCACGCACGATACCGACCTCCGGTGCTGCATTTGTCATCTGATACGTATACAGTTCTTTTCCAAGATAATGTTCCAGATTTCGTTCTGTCACATGTATCGATGTCTTCTTTTTTCCAGAATTTCCATCGCTACTTTACGGCAGATATCTCCGATCTTCCGCTCTAACTGACGGACACCGGCTTCTTTCGTATAATTTACGTGCCATCTTCCAGATTGCTTTCTTACTAACGATACCTGCTGTTCTGTCAGGCCTGTCTTTTCCGATCTGCTTGGAACCAGATGTTCCTGTGCGATGTGAAGCTTTTCATTTTCTGTATAACTGGTTACCTCAATCACTTCCATACGGTCCAGAAGCGGTCTTGGTATTGTCTGCAGACTGTTTGCCGTTGTGATAAATAACACCTCTGACAGATCCATCGGTACTTCCAGATAATGGTCTACTGAACTTCTTATTCTGCTCTCCATCCAGTACTTCCAGAAGTGCAGAGAATGTATCTCCCTTTATAATCATTGCTGACCTTATCGATCTCATCTAGCAGCATCAGCGGGTTCTTAACTCCTGCCTGCTTTATTCCATTTGCAATTCTTCCCGGCATTGCACCTACATAGGTCTTTCTGTGACCGCGGATTTCTGCTTCATCACGGACACCGCCCAGTGAGATTCTGACATATGGTTTCTTCAGAGCTCTGGAAAAGATTTCGCAATGGATGTCTTTCCGGTTCCCGGAGGACCCACCAGACAGATGATCGGACTTTCCCTTTTTGTCAGTGTTCTGACTGCCAAGATATTCCAGTATTCTTTCTTTCACCTTTTCCAGACCATAATGATCCTCATCCAAAACCTGTCTTGCATAAATGCAATGTCTTTGTTTCTTTGCATGTTTATCCCACGGCATCTCCAGCATTGTCTCAATATAAGTACGGATTACTCCTACTTCTGCCGGAGAATTCATCGAATTACGGAAACCGCTTGATCTCTTTATTCATAGCTTTTCTTTTACTTCCTTCCGAAGCCTTCTAAGTTCCACTGCCTGCTGGAACTCATCGGCATCTGAAAATCGTATTATCATCACCCTAGTTCTTCACGGATCACTTTCAGTTCTTCTCTTAAAATATATTCTCTCTGATTCTTATCCACGCGTTTTTTTACTTTGCTCTGAATCTCTTCTTTGACCTTCCATAATCTGAATTTCATTTACAATCTTATATATGATAATTTCTCATATCGTCTCATAAATCGTCTCTTCCAGTAATTCCTGCGTCCTTCGAATGAAAATGGAATATTTGCCGCAATTATCATCTACCAGATGTTTTAAGATCCAGGATATCGAAATCTACCTGCATTCCCAGATTCTTTGGAAATTTTTCCATTCTTTTCTGCATATTCTTTAATACATTTTCTTAATCCTCGGATCATTGCTTCGAGATTCATTGGATTTCCGCTGTCTGTTCTTCGGATACATCTTCATCATCCGGCAGTTCTACTACCGTTGCCTGAAGATATGGTGTCTCACTGTCCAGTCTTACAAGACTTGCTCTTGCTTCTCCGGATACAAGTACACGACTCATTTTCTTCGGTAATTTTACCACCTGTCTTATGGTTACCACACAGCCAACCAGATATACATCTTCATCACCCGGCTCCTCTGTTTCCAGATCTTTCTGAGCGCTGACGAATAATTTCTGTCCGTTTTTACTGCCTGTTGAATTGCAGCAGTGATTTTTCCCTGCTTACATCAAAATGAACGACATCTCTTCTGGCAGTATGGTGAGTCCTCTTAAGGCAACCATAGGCAGACTATAGGTTTCTCCTGTCATATATTCACACTCCTGTTCATCGGTTGGATTATTTTGGTACAAAATCAGCGGGTACAATATTTCTTCGCACCCGCCGTCTTTCTTTTTCATTTATTATGCACTTTCTGAATCAGGTTCTGCATGTTCACATACAGGTTCTCCTGTTCCGACAACATCCTCTGTGATGCGGCATGTCTTCAATGTCTCATCCGATGGTGACTTAAACATGATATCCATCATGATATTTTCCATAATCGCTCTCAAACCTCTGGCTCCCGTCTTTCTCTTCAGGGAAGTCTCAGCGATTGTTTCCAGCAGTGCTTTTTTATCAAATGTAAGCTTAACACCGTCCAGTTCAAGCATCTTCTGGTACTGTTTTGTCAATGCATTCTTTTGGTTCTGTAAGAATCTTTACCAATGCATCTTTGATCCAGCATCTCTAATGCTACTGTAACCGGCACACGGCCCACCAGTTCCGGAATCAGACCGAATTTCACAAGATCCTGTGGCAATATCTGCTGAAGCAGTCTGTCTACATCGTCTTCATGTTTTGATGCAATCTCTGCATTAAATCCAATTGATTTCTGATCAATACGTTTTTCAACAATCTTCTCAATTCCTTCAAAAGGCTCCACCACAAATAAATAAAATATTCGTAGTATCAATCTGGATCATCTCCTGATGTGGATGCTTTCTTCCTCCCTGCGGCGGAACAGATGCAACGGTTCCTTCTATGATTTTAAGAAGTGCCTGCTGCACGCCCTCACCGGAAACGTCTCTTGTGATGGATGGATTCTCTGATTTTCTTGTAATCTTATCAATTTCATCAATGTAAATGATTCCGTGCTCGGCACGTTCGATATCCCCATCTGCAGCCTGAATAATCTTTAAAAGAATATTTTCAACATCTTCTCCCACGTAACCGGCCTCTGTCAGCGCAGTTGCATCGGCAATTGCAAATGGAACATTCAGAATTTTTGCCAGTGTCTGCGCCAGAAGAGTTTTTCCGCAGCCTGTCGGACCAAGCATAAGAATACTACTTTCCGAAGTTCTACTCCCAGTTCTTTTCCTGACATCAACGTTTATAATGATTATAAACGGCTACGGATAACACTTTCTTAGCTTCATCCTGACCAATAACATATTCATCCAGGAATGCTTTAATCTCTTCCGGTTTTAAAAGATTGATATCCGAGAACGGATTCCATTCTCTTCCGTTCTCGTATTCAAATTCTTCTTCTATAATCTCTGCGCAGACATCTACACACTCATCACAGATATATGCCCCATTAGGGCCTGCAATCAGCTTTCTTACCTGATTCTGCGTCTTATTACAGAACGAGCATCTTACCTGATCATCGTTCTTTCCTACCATACTCTTCACCTCGTCTGAGGACGTCTATTAATGGCTTTAATGACTTCGTCAATCAGACCATATTCTTTTGGCTTCTTCCGCAGTCATGAAATTATCTCTTTCTGTATCTGCATTTATCACCTCTAGCGGCTGTCCTGTATTTTCTGCCAGAATCTGATTCAGTTTCTGACGGGTTTTTAAGATATGCTCTGCTGCGATCTGAATCTCTGTCGCCTGTCCCTGTGCTCCGCCAAGTGGCTGATGGATCATAATCTCAGAGTTCGGAAGCGCAAATCTCTTGCCTTTTGCTCCACCTGTAAGAAGAAATGCTCCCATACTTGCTGCCATACCAATGCAAACTGTAGAACATCGCATTTGATATACTGCATTGTATCATAAATTGCCATTCCCGCTGTCACAGATCCCCCCGGACTGTTGATATACAAATGGATATCCTTCTCCGGATCTTCTGCTTCCAGAAAAGAAGCTGTGCAACGATCACACTTCGGATACATCTGTTACTTCTTCACCCAGAAATATAATTCTGTCTTTCAATAATCTTGAATAGATGTCGTAAGAACGTTCTCCACGACTTGTCTGCTCAATGACGTAAGGTACTAAACTCATGTATATCCTTCTCCTCCCTGAACTATGATTACTATGTTGTTATCTGACGTTCTTATTTCTCTAAATGCATTCTCAACAATCTGTGATGTAACTGCATCCTGAACTGCGATATCTTCCTTCATCTGTTTCTTCTCGTTCTCACCCATGAACTCTTTTCAGTTTTTCAACTTCCATTTTGTAAGACTCTGCCATCTTAGCTAAGTTCTTCATCAAACTTTTTCGTCTGATCTCGATATTCTCTGCTTTTGCGATTGCTTCAAGAACCAGACTTGTTTTGATTCTCTTTTCAGCCTGTGGCTTCAGTTCTTCCATCATCTTCTCTGCTGTTCAGACCTGTAAACTGGAAGTACTGTTCAAGAGTGATTCCCTGCTGCATGATTCTCTGTGCGAAATCTTCAACCATCTGAGTTGTCTGATGTATCGATCATTGGCTGTGGAAGATCGTATTCTGCATTCTTAACAGCCTGCTCAACAGCCTGGTCTTCTTTGATTTCTCTTTCCGTCTTGCTGCTTTCTGTTCTTTAATTTTAGCCTTTACATCAGCTTTGTATTCTTCTAATGTGTCAAATTCTGAAACTTCTGCTGCAAATTCATCGTCGATCTCAGGAAGTTCTTTTGCCTTGATCTCATGAACTGTGCATTTGAATACAGCTTCTTTTCCTTTTAATTCTTCTGCATGATAATCTTCCGGGAATGTAACTTTTACTTCTACTTCTTTCTCAGCTTCAGCACCAACTAACTGTTCTTCGAATCCAGGGATGAATGATCCTGAACCGATTGTCAGTGGATAGTTTTCACCCTTTCCGCCTTCGAATGCTTCACCGTCAACGAATCCTTCAAAATCAAGAACAACTTCATCACCATCTGCTACCGGACGGTCTGTAACTACAACTTCTCTGGCATTCTTTTCTGCTTCTTCCTGGATCTTAGCGTCTACTTCTTTTCTGTGTTACGCTTGTAGATACTTTATCTACTTCCAGTCCTTTATATTCACCGAGTTTTACTTCCGGTTTTGTTGCTACATCTGCTGTAAAGATGAATGATTTTCCTTTTTTCAATCTGAACGACATCAATTGTCGGTCTGGGAACGATTTCAAGTTCACACTCATCATATGCTTTTCCATATGCCTTCAGAAATCATGTGATTTGCAGCATCATCATAAAATTTCTGCTCCATACATTTTTTCGATCATCTGACGCGGAACTTTTCCTTTACGGAAGCCCGGCAGGCTGATTTTGCTCTTTTACGCTGCTTTAAATAAGCTGCCTGAAGTGCCATTTTTTTCTAACTTCTTCTTATGCTGATACTGTGATCGTCAGTTTTGCCATATTATGCTTTCCTAATGTAACAAAGGAACAGAACTTTGCTTCTTTACAATTCAGCTGTTCTTCCATCCCCGGATAACAGCACGCTGCTTTCTCTTTCAACAATCCAAGTGTCCGAATACTGTCGGAGCAGCACAGATTGCTGCAATTTTTCTTCCATTTTCGTTGAATTCACAAAGCAGATCTGCCAACTTTATGCTCTTTCAGATGCAGTGTTCCCCGGCATACCTCCGGAAGTACAAGAAGTTCTGCATCATCAAAAATGCTTTCTCAAACAATTCATCCGCTTCCACCTGTATTCCATGTGCTCCGTCAATCTGCAGTTTTCCCATAACAGAAACTGTCTCTACAACTGCTCCTGCTCTTCCTCAAAAGATCCACTACAGTTAAACCTTCTACTTCTTCAAAACCGTCTGCTAAAATACAACTACTTTCTTCATCCAATACTTCCTCGCTTTCCGATGATATCTCAACAATGATTTCATTTTACTGCGTGGATAAGTCGTTCGTCAAGTCAAGATAGTACTCATCTCACCATTGCCTTTTTTATATTTCACGTATTATGATGTAAGTGTCAAAAAGTATAAATTGCGTTTGTGCTCGCACAAAATGGAGCAATCTGGTTACATCAGTGAGTGGCAAACTTACAATATTTTGACACTCACTTCATATTATTATAGTATAACTAATCAACACCCGGAGGAATATTTAGTTATGGAAATAGAACGCAAATTTTAATACAAAAAACTTGAGGAGCTTCCATTTTCTCCTTTCAATCATCCGCACAAAGAACTGGAACAAGGCTATTTGTGCACTGCTCCTGTCAAAAGGATACGCAGAGAGGATGACGATTATGTTCTCCCCTACAAATCCAAAGGGCTTATGACCCGTGAAGAATATAACCTTCCTCTTACCAAAGAAAGTTATGAGCATCTAAAAGGAAAAAGTCGACGGACACATCATTCATAAAACACGCTATGTCATTCCTATGAGTTGTGTCTGCCCGGAAAACGCAGACTTCTGTTCCACTCCGATTTTTTTCTTGAATTAGATATCTTCCATGATGACTTTGCTCCACTAATTCTCGCCGAAATTGAATTTCCGGACGAAGAAACAGCTAACACCTATCCCGCACCTCAATGGCTGGGAGAGGACGTTACCTTTAGTTCTGCGTACCATAACAGTACACTGAGCCGTATAATGTAACATAAGAGCCAGGACAGTTACCATGTGTGGTACCTGCTCTGGCTCGTTTTTCTATTATACTTTCAGAATCCAATGAAGCAAATACAAATTAATCTGCCATACGGATCATCTTCACAACTTCCGGCATCTCTTCTGCCTTCTGTGTACTCCGCCTCGGTCATCTCGCCTGTGATAACAGCGAATTCTCCCTCGACATCATCTGCTTTTGACAAATTCAACTTGTCCGAACACTTCGTCCACACGGGATTTGAGTACAGATTCTTCTCCATGAATTCTGACGAAAAAATCTTCTTTTCACATCCGCATTCGAACAAGTTCGAGTGTGTTACTCTCCCATCTTGTTACAACAGTTCTGTGAAGGTGCTTTTGCAGCATCTACAACATCTGCAACTACTGCACTTGCAGTCGGAAGCTTACCTGCTCCGCTTCCGTAGAACATGGCATCACCAAGCATACTTCCACGAACAAAATTGCCTTAAATACATCATTCACATTACACAGCGGATGATTCTTGAAAGAAGCATCGGTGCAACAATTGCAGAGAAAGATTCCCTCTCTTTTACTGGATGCAAGCAGCTTGATTGCCATATCCATCGTCTTGGCATACTCCATATCTTCTGTTGTGATCTTTGTGATTCCTTCTGTATGGATTTTTTCAAAATCCACATGTTGTCCTGCGATCAGGGATGTCAGAATCGCAATCTTTCTGCATGCGTCATGTCCCCTCGACATCTGCCTTCCAGGATTTGCCTGCGTGCATATCTTTTTATCCTGAGCCTCCTTCAGAACCTCATCATAATCAGCACCTCAAAGAACATCTTTGTCAGCATATAGTTTGTTGTTCCATTCAGAATTCCCGTCACTTGTCGATTCTATCTGCTGTCAGAGAGGAATTCAGTGCACGAATGATTGGGATACCCCCACCAACACTTGCTTCAAACATAAAATTGATCTTCTGTTCACGAGCAATCTCAAGAAGTTCTGCTCCATGTTTTGCTACCAGAGCTTTGTTGGATGACGTTCTTACCTGCTTCCAGACAACGTTTTACAAATGTATATGCCGGCTCTACGCCTCCCATTGTCTCAACAACAATATCTACTTCTGCATCATTTACGATTGTCTCAAAATCATGTGTCAGAATCTCTTCTACAGGATCGCCTGGAAAATCTGAGATCCAGAACGTATTTTACATTTATCACATCCTTGAGCTCTTTCATTGATGAGTTCTGCCATTCGTACGAATCACTTCTACAACTCCTGATCCTACTGTACCGTATCCCATTACTGCTACATTTATCATTCTTTTTTTCCTTTCTGTGCTTCTGCATCCATGCTCAAATATGCGTTAATAAAAGGATCAATATTTCCATCCATTACTGCCCCTACATTGCTGATTTCTGCGTTTGTTCTGTGATCTTTATCTGCATTGCCTTATCTTTGTTCTGAAACTGGGAACGTTCATTCTGGCAGGTAACAACAATGCCAGTTGGATAATGAGTGATGCGGATAGCAGAAGATGTTTTATTAATATGCTGTCCGCCGGCACCACTGGAACGGTAGGTATCAATCCTTAAATCATCCGGATTGATCTCGATATCAAGGTCTTCCTCGATATCCGGCATCACATCGCACGAAACAAACGAGGTCTGGCGCTTTCCGGCCGCATTAAAAGGGGAAATACGCACCAGACGGTGTACACCGTGCTCGGAACGGAGATAGCCATAGGCATTTTCCCCGCTGATCTGAATGGTAACAGATTTGATACCTGCTTCATCACCGTCCAGATAGTCAAGGACTTCTACCTTAAAGCCCTTTTTCTCAGCCCAACGGCAGTACATGCGGTAAAGCATACCGCACCAGTCACAGGACTCCGTGCCGCCGGCGCCTGCATTCAGACGTAAAATAGCATCATAGCCATCGTATTCGCCGGAAAGCAGAAGCTTCATACGCATCTTTTCCAGGGTCTCTGAAAATGATCTAACATTTCCTGGATCTCAGGGATCAGAGAAGCATCATTTTCCTCATAACCCATCTGGATCATGGTCTGGATATCTTCATATTCCTGCTCCAGTTCACGGAAAGTATCAACTTCGTCTTTTAAGTGTTTTGCTTCCCGTACCAGTTTGGTAGAGCGCTCCGGATCATTCCAGAATCCGGCTCTTCCATGGATTTGTCTAATTCGTCGATTCGTCTGACCTTATTATCCAGGTCAAAGTGAATCCCTCACTTCCACTAATGGTTTGTCATACGTTGATAACGTATATTTAAAATTATCTAACTCAACCACAGCTTCACCCGCTTTCATTATAAATTTTAATTATTTTGCAAAAATCCCCTGCATGGTTTACTGCCACGCAGGAAATTTTTCAATTCTTCATATGGAGGACTTATTTATTATACGTCCGCAGCACTGTTTATACTTCTTCCGGAACCACATGGACATGGATCATTTGGATAAATTTTCTGCTCATCGCGCTTCTTTGGAGCTACTGGAGTTGCATCCTTGTTTGTACCTGTAACCCTGGCAGCTCTCTCTCTCTATCTTCTGCTCTCCACACGGATGATGGAACAGGATACGTACAGTTTCTTCCTGGATCGCAGCCATCATAGCCTCGTACAGCTCATAGCCCCATCATCTTGTACTCAACAACCGGATCTCTCTGGCCGTATGCCTGTAAGCCAATTCCTTCGCGAAGAGCTGATCCATATCAGATGTGATCCATCCACTTATTGTCAATTACCTTCAGCAGAACTACGCGCTCAATCTCACGAATCTGCTCAGGCTCAGGGAACTCAGCTTCCTTAGTCTCGTAAAGCTTGATCGCAGCTTCCTTTCAACAGATGCTTTAATTCGTTCTTCTTCATGGACTTCTTCTGCTCATCTGTCAAAGCAACAGACTTTAATGGGATAATTGGCAGAAGCAGGTTATTTAACTCAGTAAGATCCCATTTTCTGCTGTATCTTCATCAGAAACAGACATATCTACTGCATTTTCTACAATGTCAGTGATCATCTTGCACCAGATCACGCATGTTATCCCCATCCAGAATTACGGCGCTCTGCATAGATAATTCACGCTGCTCATTGTTTACTTCGTCAAACTTAAGCAGAGCTGCTCACGGATACCGAAGTTATTGCCTTCGATCTTCATCTGTGCCTTCTCAATGGCATGGAAAGCATCTTGTGCTCGATCTGCTCGCCCTCTGGAACGCCCAGAGTCTTCGAACATAGCCATGAGACGCTCAGAACCGAACAGACGCATCAGATCATCTTCCAGGGAAAGAATTGGTAGGTATCTCGACAACATCCATGCCATAGATATCACGGAACTCTTTCTCCTCTGTGAGAGCTGTACCTGTCATACCGGCCTTCTTATCAAACTTGTTGAAAAAGTTCTGGAATGTGACATGCTCCTTTGCCTCGATAGCCTGATGCAGTCCGTCCGAATAACGGCGTCCCGGCATGATACGTCCGGTAAACTCATCTACAATAAGTACCTCATCATCCTTTACCACATAGTCCTGATCTTTGAACATGAGGTTGTGTGCACGAAGCGCAAGTATGATATTGTGCTGGATTTCAAGATTCTCCGGATCTGCAAGGTTCTCGATATGGAAGAACTGTTCTACCTTTTTCACACCATCCTGTGTGAGGTTTACGACCTTGTCCTTCTCATTTACGATGAAATCACCGGTCTCGTCCTGGACAATGCCCATAATGGCATCCATCTTTGAATACTCAGGAACATCCTCACCACGCTTCATCTGTGTAGCCAGGATATCGCATGCCTCGTAAAGTCTTGTCGATTTTCCGCTCTGTCCAGAAATGATAAGCGGTGTACGTGCCTCATCGATAAGCACTGAATCGACCTCATCGATGATAGCATAGTGGAGACCTCTCTGAACAAGCTGCTCCTTGTAGATAACCATATTGTCACGCAGGTAATCAAATCCAAGCTCATTGTTTGTGATATATGTAATATCACAGCCATAAGCCTCCCTGCGCTCGTC
>VOFH01000726.1_pt1 | contig 18000 bp, 43 predicted proteins | sample 5384091 | NCBI WGS metagenome assembly VOFH01 (sample SAMN12384727, study PRJNA508395) | human gut metagenome | isolation source: healthy gut G | host: Homo sapiens
CGCGCCGCGACGACCCACAGCGCGCGGTTGAAACCGTACCGGTGAACGATATCAAAATTTCATACAGACCATGTGGGGGAAGCAGCTCCGTGCATTTTCTCCCCCATTGATGCTGGAACCGAGAATGGTATGCCCCGGCCAGGGGCGTGATAGAGCGCCTGTTATGGTGGAAGAGATGTTTTCAATGGTTCCGTCAACAGGAAAGCCGCCTGTGTATGGGAACCGGGAAGCAGGATGCTTGCCGCTGGCCAGTCCGGGACACGCGGTGGAGAATTCCCAGCAGCTCTGTTTCCTCTCCGCGCATGTTATTGGCGTTCACCACTGTATCGACAGATGCAGTCGTTCCCTGGGAAGCGTCTTGATCCCGGGGATGATATGAACGTTTCTCTGAAAAAACTCGGCCTTCGTAATAAACGACAATACTGCTTTTTAATTTTTAAAATCACGGGAGTAGATAAATGTTCGATTTCTTTCAATCCGAAGGACTTGAGATCATACCGGACATGTAGATTTCTGCCACCTCGTATCTGGCAATTCCTGATTCGGAGAGGAGCTGGTCATACAGCTGTTTTAACGCAGATATAAGAACGGTCCGGTCCTGATGCAGGGCGGAATCCGGGAACCCACTGGAATATCGCCGCGGCATATTATGGTTCTGCCTTTCAGGAGGCAGGCCCGCGTGTTAAAGTAGTGCCTGAGTCAAAGTAAAAGTAATACAAGGAAACACCAACTTTCTTATTACAGTTTTGCCGCATAAGCGGCGGCAAGCAACGATCCTGTCAAAATCCCCTTCCTGAACGGCCTGTTTGCTGACAATATTAGAACCGATTCCCACACAGCGGGCTCCTGCATCAAAGAAGTCACGGATATTATCCAGATTTACACCCCCGACCGCGGCGAGTGGAATGTGATGCAGCGGGCCGCGAAGTGCTTTTATGTAACCCGGACCGGCAGAGTCGGGGGGAATACCTTCACAATATCGGCCTTCTGGCATAGCAGCGGTGCCACCTCCTGTAGCAGTATAGGCGCCAGGCATGGAAAGAAGTCCCAGTCGTTTTGTCTCACGGATAACAGAAGAATCCGCATTGGGTGAAATGATGTAGGCGGCTCCTGCGTTGTACGCGGCATGGAGCTGTTCGGTGGTCATAACGGTGCCGGCGCCGATGAACCTTGCCCTCGAATTTGCCGGCTTAAAGTGCGGATGATATCGGCCTGTGACCTTCAGGCGCGGCTGTCTGTGGTCAAAGCGTGATCTCGGCCAGGGTGAAGACCTCCTGCGATGGATTGCTTCCACCGTCTTTTTCCGCACAATCCGGGCTCCAGGCCTCGAATAATGGTAATGATTCCGCCTGCCAGAATTTTATCAAAAGTTGTCATGATGATGACCTCCTGTCTAAAGAACATGAAAAAGATATATTCTGTTGATAATGAAAAGTTTTGTTCTATATAGGAACTATATTCTTAAAGTGCTAATTCTATTATAGGCGCCGGGAAAAGTGTTTGTCAATTGTTTTTTTATTGAAAGAAAATATAAATATAATATGCAATAAAAAATCCGATACAAAAGAAAAGAAAACCTACATAATAGACAATGAAATGCGAAAAAAAAGATTTTCTGTATTGACAGATGGAAAAAAACATGGGGGTATAGTAAAAATATGGTTGATATAAGGAATTGAGTTCTTATATACGAACAAAAATAATGAAACAGAAAGGGATGCAGGGGAGAGAAATGAAAATTACAGACATGAAGCTCTATTTTATGCCACACCGTTTTCTTTTGTTAAAGATTGAGACGGATGCGGGAATCTGTGGATGGGGAGAACCGCTGGTAGAGGGAAGAGCTGCACTACACTGGAAGCTTCCGTGAATGAATGGGCGACTATTTTATAGGAAAAGATCCATTACGGATCGAGGAACACTGGCAGACCATGTACCGCCGCGCTTTCTATCGGGGGAGGCCCGGTGCTGATGAGTTCACAATTGCCGGTATTGACCAGGCGCTGTGGATATCAAAGCGGTATTATCATGCTCCTAAGCTTATGAGATGCTGGGGGGAAAGTTAAGGATAAGATTAAAGGTATACCGGAGCATTCATGGAGATACACCGGAAGAAGTGGCAGCGGATGCAAAGCTGGCTGTAAAGGAAGGCTATACAGTCATTAAGACCTCACCTACAGATCCTACCCATTATGTGGATACACTGCAAAGTGTGAATAAGCTGGTGGAAAAGGGGGGCAATTCGTGATGCTATTGGAAACAGCATTGATATGGCCATCGATTTTCACGGAAGAATTCACAAGTTTGGCGGCAAAAGTGCTGGTACGGGAATTAGATCAGTTCCCATCCGCTCTTTATGGAAGAACCGGTGCTTCCTGAGAATAAGGAGGCGCTGCGCGAGGTCGCAAAGTATACATCTGCACCGATTGCCATTGGAGAGAGAATGTACAGCAGATGGGATTACAAATCACTGTTTGAGCAGGGGTACGTGGACATCATTCAGCCTGATTTAAGTCATGCAGGCGGGATCAGTGAGGCGAGAAGAATCGCTGCAATGGCAGAAGCTTACGATGTGGCGGTGGCACCTCACTGCCCCTTAGATGCGATAGCATTTTCTTCCTGTATTCAGATGGGAGCGGCAACACCTGAATGTGCTCCAGGAACAGAGTATTGATATTCATGATGCCAGCGATGCAAACCCGAGGAATTAATTTCTTAAAGAATAAGAAGTATTTCATTTTGAAAACGGCTTCGTTGAGATTCCGGAAGGCCGGGACTCGGCGTGGAGGTGGACGAGGAAATCGTTCAGGAACAGAATAAGAATCGCCATAACTGGAAGAATCCGATGTGGCGGACCTATGATGGAACACCAATTGAGTGGTAAAGAAAAGCAATACAAGGAGGAGAAGAAATGGTTAAAAAGAATTTGGCAATTGGATTATCAGTAGTGATGGCAGCTTCCATGCTTGGGATGCGGCGGAAAAGAAGCGGCGCCGGAGACGACAGCGGCGGCAGCAGCAGAGACTCAGCAGACAGAAGCTGCAAAGACAGAGGGGGATACGGAAGCTGCAGAGGAAAGAGTGGAGAGAATGTGACGATTACTTATATTTCGTCCACGATTCTGGAGTCTCCGGAGGAGACTTCGAAAAGAAGTGCATAGAGGAGTTTAATGCACTGGGCAATGGAATTACCGTGGAGGTAGAGGGCGTCAGCGCGAACGACCTGATGAAAAGTACATAACCCTTGCAACATCGAATTCCATGCGGACTTTTTATGGCCAATATGCTGGATACCGCTACAATTGTAGACATGGGGCTGGCTGCGGAAATCGCTCCGATTTTTTGGTCAGGATTATGTCGATGGCTTTGAAGGATGTCAGCCTTGCAAGCGCTAGTGTTGATGGAGTGGCATACGGTGCACCATGGTTCAGCGGAGCATCAGGGATCGTTTACCGTAAGGACATCTTTGATGAAAAGGGGTAGCGGTTCCGAAAACATGGGATAGTATGTTGAGGTATCCAGCCCCTGACCGGAGACGGAGCCTACGGCAAGTACGCTGGTGGGTGCTAACAACGGTTCCAGGAGCAGGCAGATTCCGGTATGTAATCCGTAACTTTGGGTAGACGAGTTTATTCAGGAGATGACGGAACATGGACTACGGATATTGGCTCCCAGAAGTATATTGATGCATTCGCGCCTATACCGATCTGGATGTAACGTATCATACCTGCCCTCCGGGAGTCATTGAGACCGATTACCCAACCGCAGTCAATCTGTTTTCATCCGGCAAAGCAGCCATGCTGATTACCGGCTCCAATGCGATTGGTGCGATAACCTCTCAGGTTCCGGAATTAAAGGTAAACTCGGTTCTTTCCCGGTGCCCGGCAGTAGAGCGTTCCGTCAGCTACACCGGGCGGTTTTGGATACTTCATTACACCAGGTAAACATGAAAGGAATCTGCTGAATTTATTAAGTTTATGCTTGAGAAGGAGAGAGCGCTTGAATTTTCTGTTATGACAGGCCGTCTTCAACCCGTACAGAGACTCTTGACGATCCGAGCATCAACGATATGCCGGAGCTGGCCGGTTTCTTAGAGGCACGCCAGACTATTTATGAAACACCGAACATTCCAGGCTACAGTGAGGTCAACGATGTACACGGTCAGGCATATCAGTCCGTATTTACCGGAGAATCAACCGTAGAAGAAGCTGCGGCCAAAGCACAGAAAGAGCACAGGAGATCTGTGACGCCGCGAATGAAGGTTAAAGTACCAGCCAGGAAAGACCGGCTCTGCCCTCCGGCAGCCGGTCTTTCCTGTATGTTGAGGGGAGTGATTATTTGAAGCACGGAATGAATGGAACGATGAATCGGGTAAAACGCGGGCAGCGGCCTATGGCTTTGTCACGCCTGCGGTAATCACGCTGGCTTTGCTGCTTCTTTATCCGTTCTGTTATGGAATCTATATCAGTTTTTAAGACGAATCTGGTCAATAAATGGAACTTTATCGGTCTGAAAAACTATGCAAAGGTTTTAACTGAGGCCGATTTCTATTCCAGCATGAAGATCACGCTGATCTTTACGGTCGGCGTCGTACTGGGACACTTTATTTTTGGATTTTTATTTGCGGTTATGCTGAACCGGGATATAAAGGGGCGCACCATATTCGGGCTGTCTTACTGCTTCCATGGCTTTCCGGAAGTCGTGATTGCGAATCTGTGGAGATGGATTTTCAACCCCACGATGGGCTTTTTAAACAGCACTCTGGTGTCTGGGGAATTTTAAGGAGCCGATGTCCTGGCTGGGATCCCCCAAACTTGCACTTGCGGTATTGATCTTTATCTGTATCTGGAAGGGCTATCCTCTCGTGATGATCCAGCTGCTGGCCGGCCTGCAGACCGTTCCGGGAGATATCATCGAGGCAGTCAGAATCGACGGAGCGGGCAACTGGAAAACCTTTTTGGTATGTGACGGTTCCCAGTATGAAATCGACACTTTCTGTCACACTGATTCTCGATGTCGTATGGTGGTTCAAGCATGTGACGATGATATGGCTGCTGACTCAGGGAGGCCCCAACGGTGCCACCAATACCATTGGCGTCAACATCTATAAGCGGGCTTTTGAATTCTTTGATTTCGGCCCGTCATCTCTGCCCTGGCGGTAGTAGTGTTCCTGATCTGTATCGTTATCCAGTATACTTCAGAGGAGGTTGTTAAAAGGATGAATAGTCAAAAGAGAATAAACGCGCTTTGTTATATCGGATTGACTCTGGGAAGCCTCATTGTCCTTGTACCGATTCTCTATATGGCCTCCACCTCGTTTAAGTCCATCAATGAAATTATGACCAGCTCCACCGTAACGATGTTCCCAAAGAAATTTTCTACGGAAGCGTATAAAAATGTGATTACAGAGTATCCGTTTTTTACCTATTTAAAGAACAGCGTGGTCATCTCACTGTGGCAACCGTGCTTGCGGTTCTGTTCTCCACACTGGCCGGTTATGGTTTTCCGTTTCAGTTCAGGGAAAAGGTATGATCATGATGTTCATTCTCGTGACGCAGATGTTTCCGGCGGTTATGCTGTTCGTGCCCTATTATAAACTCCTTACCATCTATGGTCTGGCGAATTCCAGAAGAGGAATCATTCTGGTACACATTGCCAGTGTCATACCTTTCTGTTCCTGGATGATGTATGGATTTTTTCAACAGTATTTCCAGGGAGCTGGACGAGGCGGCCAGAATCGATGGATGCAGCCATTTGAAGATATTCTGGAAGATTATTGCCCCGTTGACGCTGCCGGGTCTGATCTCCACAACGATTTATGCGTTCATCCAGAGCTGGAATGAATATATGTTTACCATGCTGTGTATCACATCGGACAAGATGAAAACGTCTGCCGGTAGCCATCGGGCAGATGGCGAGTTATGATAAGATCATGTGGAATGACTTGATGGCCGCTTCCCCTCCAGTCTTCCGGTTGTGGTGATGTTTATTTTCCTTCAGCGATATTTTATCAGCAGTATGACGCAGGGCGCTGTAAAGGCTGATTAAAATACTTGTACTAATTGAAAAAAGTGTGTACAATATGGGTAACTATTCAGCTGTGCGGCAGTTTACACACCCGAACATAAGAAGGCACGGCTGAATAAAATGGAAAAAAGAGGTGTAAGAAACGTGCCAAATGAGGAACTTCACCGCGCGACGAAACGCGTGATTGATACGCTGGAGCAGCTGACGGCGGCGCCCCCACAGGAATGACGCTGACAGAGCTTGCTTCCGCATTAAAAGCTCCGAAAAGCAGCCTGTTCCCGATTGTACATACGCTCTGTGAGCTTCACATGCTGTCCCTGAATTCCGACACGGGCCGGTACTGTATCGGATACAAGGCCTATGAAATAGGTAATGTATATTTAAGGAGAGGTGGTCTCACCACTGATATTCAGACACAGATGCATACGATCGTGGAAGCCTGCGGCGAGACCTGTTACTTTGCCCAGCTGGTAGACGGAGATGTATTCTACCTTTACAAAGTGGATTCCACCGAGCCGGTCCGTTCTGTGGTATCACCGGGCCAGCGGCTGCCGCCTATGCTACGGGAATCGGTAAAGCACTGCTGTCGGGCAAATCGAAGGATGAACTGAAACGGCTGTATCCGGACGGTCTAAAAGCGCTGACTCCAAATACGATTACCGATATAGACAGACTTTCCTACCAGCTGGATGAGATACAGAGAAACGGACTTGCGTTTGAATGTGAGGAATCGACACAGTATATTCGCTGTGTGGCTGTACCCATCCGGCGGGATAGGCGGAGTCATTGCGGCCATGAGCATTGCCATGCCGGTATTCCGGTATGATCCGGAAAAGGAGGCGCTCACAATCAGACTTTTAAGAGAAGCACAGCTCCGTTTGGAGAAGCTGCTGAAGAATGCAGATTTTAACGGAATTATGTAGTTGGAACCGGTTATGCAGATGTTAAGAAGGTAAGACCGGACTGAGAGATATCTTAATGAAAATAAAGAAACAGCGGAACTCCGTGGATTGGAATAATCCCTGGAGTTCCGCTGTTTTAGCAGACTTCCATTTTATAAATGCTCTATAATTGGGCAGGAGCCTTACGATACTTCCCGTTCAGTATGACACCCTCTGTCAAAAACGCCCTGTGAAAGGTCCGTGTATTTCCCTGACAATCCTCATAGGCCTCCGTGTGATCCACAATCCGGAACAGCGTGGCGTTCCGGACTGTGCTTAAGCGGCACCAGTCGGTGAGCCCAGCGCCGTCGCGGGACCTGTGGTGACCCGTAAAGAATGTCTTCAGAGAAACACCGCAGCCGTATAGTTTGGAGAGCAGAACAGCCATGTTGCGCACCAGTTTTCACGGAGCTTTGATGCAAATCTGTTCCCATCAGACGCGGGCAGCGGATGGCGGATTGCCCGTTCAAATACGTTGAAATCGAAGCTGCTGCTTCCGTGCCCCAACATCGAGCCATACGCCTCGGTCAATCAGTTTTGAAGTGCGTCTGACGGTGTTCCGTCAGGGTTCCATACGTCGCCGCCGCGTCCATTGAACACATGGGTGAGGATGTCCCCTTTTTCAAAATATGGTTCCATATCCTTTAAATAGGGGGATTTCCTCCGACATGGACCATCATCGGCACATTGGCCTTCCTGGCGGCAGACTGGCTAAACGCAGCGGTTCGAGACCCTCGTGACGGATGGTCTCACTGCCCATACGCACTTTTACACCGGAGATCAGCCCGGGATATTCGGCTATACAGGCGGCACAGCGGTCAACATTCAAATACTGCATGGCATTATAATCGTGATGGAAGATCACGCCGATCGGGCTGATGCAGAGGAACAGCCTGATATTCGTTTCAATGGCGGGCGCCACATACTTCGTAAAAGCCATGAATCGTATACTCTCCTACAGTTCCGGCATCGACCAGAAGACAGGTCCCTGTTTTCCAGCCAACCGCATCGGCCTCGGTTCCGAAGAGACCGAAACCGTCAAAGATGTGAGTGTGCATGTCGATCCATCCGGGGCTTAAGAATAAGTCTGTTTCAGCGGGACCGTCGTTTCGGTATTCGACATGCCAGTCGCCGTCACAGCCGCTAAGTTCGCCGTTCAGAAAACGGTTTTGTCAGCATCATAGTACCGGACCAGCGTTTTATCGTTCATGCCGGTTCCTCCTTTCCGGTAAAGTAAGGAAACGATTCAGCTTTTTATCAGACAGGAAGATCTGGTTCACGAAGATTGATGGCATTTAAGAAAACGCGGCACGGATCACCAGTGGGATCACCAGGGTGGAAGGTGCCAATGTCAATCCGTTCCGGTGCAGAATACAGGAAGTCATAGCACTCTTTTCCCGTGGTGCCATCGGTAAACTGAAGATAGAGCATGGGGATCCGCTGCCCCAGACGCCCGTTTTCCTCTATGTAGCTGTGGTAACCGGGAACGTCAGAGAGAGAGGACTGTATGTTCTCCAGAATTGTCTTTAATTCCTGATAGTCTGCTTCCTCATCCAGGTCCAGAAAATCCATGCAGGCACGGTAAAACCTGCATATTCTTCCTTGCCGACCTTGTATGGGCGGCCGATTCTTCCTTACATTAGGGCTGGCCATAGCCCGGCAGTGGTCGAGAATCTGATGACGGCCCAGCACGATTCCTGTTGTCTGCGGCCCGTTTATAAATTTTCCGCCGCTGAAAATAACAGCATCCGCTTTTAAATCTACCGTATACCAGGACATCAGAGATTTAGGGGAAGCTGCGCAGCCGCATCCACGATAACAGGTACACCGGCTGCATGTGCTGTCTCGATGATATCCTTTAAGTCAGGAGTGGTCCATTCATAAACGGTTCCGGTGAAGAAAAAGACGGCGGCCGTCTTCGGGCCGATGGCCTCCTGAAGCGATTTAATACTGTCCGCCACAGGAATAAGCGATGCGCCAGAAAGCTCGGTTAAATGCCAGTAGGGAAGAATCGGACAGTTCTTCTGAGACGCAAATACAATGATCTCATTTTTGGGACAGGCGGATGCATCCGCAGCTGGTACATCAGCTCTTCGTTTCCCCTGGTCATACAGGCGCTGGCAGTGAGAACGACGCAGGCTCCCGCCCCCCGATGAGATAAACGCCGTCTCATTGCCTGTGCGCTCTGCAATTCGTTTGCAGATGGCATCGGATAATTCTCCGATGTCCACAAAGCTTTCTGCGGCTTCCTGCATGGTCTCCAGTGTGCGGCGGCTCATGCGGGAACCGCCGATCCGTGTGTAAGTATCGCTGGCATTGATGATCCTGTCCACATTCAGTTCGTCATAAATATTCATTTTACCCCTGTCCCTTCTCTTTTGGTGTTTAAATCGGAATCCCCATTTTCAGTTCTGGCCAGATCCAGATAGTTATACAGCGTATAACGGGAAATCTTTAAGTAATCACAGACCCGCTCGCTGGCCTTTGTAATCAGAAAAGCGCCCTTCGCATCCAGGTACCCTGTAAAACGGATTTTTTCCAGGCGGTTCATCTCATCAACCGGTTTACCGATCATCTCGCCGGCCTGTTCGATCAGAAAATCCAGTACATCACTGATATTGCCTGCAAATGTTTCCCTGCATTCTTCCACCGGCTTTTCTGTTTCCATACCGGGAACGTATTGGTTGTACTGATGGAGAATTCCTTCCAGGGCCACCGTCTGTGTGATGTCCAGATTAATGCAGAACGAGCCGATCACCTTTCCGTCATCGTCATAGAGAAACATGGTGGATGAACGCAGGATTTTTCCGTCCGGAGTGTGGACAACGTAGTTATACCGGTCACCGTCCTTTACTTCACCGCGCAGTACCTCAAGGCCAAGATTGCTTCCGCAGTCACCGATCTTACGGCCGGTAATGTGACCGTTGCGGATATCGACAACCGTATGGGCATAATCTTTGGTCAGATCATGCAGGATCAGTTCACAGCGATTGCCGAATTCATTCTCCAGCATGTTTAAGAGTCTCTGCCAGAATGCCCAGTTGTCGTAGACTGTTTTCATAAATTTCCTCCGTTTTTGTTGTATTGTTTTCCATGATTTCAGTGTACCACTGTGAAAAACGATAGTCAAACAAAAAGTTGAAAATACATAGAAAAATAACAAAAATATGGGCAATAGCTGACAAAATGTTGAAAAGTAAGAGCGAGAGATGAGAAAATAAAATGAAATATTGGAAATAGTCAATAAAAATCAACAAACAGTTTGAAAAAAGAAGGACAGGTTATTGATAGACTTCTCCGCATTATTTTTAAAAAAGGGATTTCCCAGTCAGCCGGGCATTGAATAATAAATCGAACAGTGCTAGAATATGTATCATTGAAACTGAAAGAGAGGCAACTTTCTATATAAGGAACAGGAGGCACCGGATATGGCAAAGATAGGTATTATCGGCATCGGCAACATGGGCAGTGCAATTTTAAAGGGACTGCTTCACGTATATGGAAAAACGACATAATCTTTACCGATGTAAACAGGGAGAAGTGTGAAGAGATCACAAAAGAGCTGGGAGTTGCTTATGCAGGCAGCAACGCGGAGTGTGCCAATCAGGCAAAAATACATCATTCTTGCGGTAAAACCTCAGTATTTCGACCCGGTGCTTAAAAAATATCCGCAACGTGGTGACGGAAGCCAATGTGATTATTTCCATTGCGCCGGGAATTACCATCGGCCAGCTGAAGGAAAAGCTGGGAATAGAAAAACGGGTAGTGCGGGCGATGCCGAATACACCGGCGCTTCTCGGCGAAGGGATGACAGGCGTATGCTACGATGCGGAAGCCTTTGACGACGGGGAGAAAGATACCATTCGATATTTTTACATCATTCGGCGAGATGTGTATTGTGGAAGAGCGGCTGATGAGTGCGGTTGTCTGTGCCAGCGGAAGCTCTCCGGCCTATGTATACATGTTTATCGAGGCTCTGGCTGACAGTGCGGTGAAGTACGGACTCCCCAGGATACTGCATACAGGATGGCGGCCCAGACCGTTTTGGGAAGCGCGAAGATGGTGCTGGAAACCGGAGAACATCCGGGTGCGCTGAAAGACAAGGTCTGCTCGCCGGGCGGTACGACGATCGCGGCGGTAGCGGCGCTGGAGGAACATGGGTTCCGCAGCGGTGATTAAGGCGGGAGACGCCTGTTATGAGAAATGCGAGAACATGAAGTAGCCAGCTGAAAAATGAATTTATGAAATGAAAAAATAAAGGGTGAAATTGGAGGATATCAGATGGAACAGCCGCCGGTAAAGCGTTTGAACAGGGAACTTAAGTATCAGGGAACAATTTTAAAGATCTACGAGGACACAGTGAAGCCAATGGGCATGAGGCTCACTGGGATTTTATCCATCACAACGGCGCGGCTGCAGTGGTTCCTGTGACGAAGGAAGGAAAGATTCTCATGGTCCGTCAGTACCGCAACGCACTGGACCGCTATACACTGGAGATTCCGGCCGGCGCTCTGGATTTCCCGGAGGAGCCGAAGCTGGACTGCGCCCACCGGGAGCTGGAAGAGGAGACCGGATTTAAGACAGACAAAGAAAAGATGGAGTATTTAATCAGCGTGAACACGACCGTGGCCTTCTGTGACGAGGCCATCGACATCTTTGTGGCGAGGGACTGGAGCCGTCAGACAGCATCTCGATGACGACGAGTGCATCGATGTGGAAGAATGGACAGTTGCTGATTTAGAAGCTTATTTTTGAAGGAAAAATTACGGACGGAAAGACGATCGCGGCGATTCTGGCATATGCCAGGAAATACCACGTGGAATAGGGCATGAAATCCCCTGCAGGCATAGATTGTGACAAGACAACCTGTGAGGGGTTTTTGTATATGGCCATACGACTTAGAAGCATGGGAAGGGACTTCGAATACGAAGCGGGACGTTTACGCCCATCCATTTCAGAAGAATCCGGGGACTGCGGCGGCTGCGGGATACGGAAGCAGCGGAAACCGTTTATCCTGTTCTTTTTTGCGGACTCCTGGCAGGGACAGCCGCTGGCTAATTTCCTGCATGCTTCTTTAAGCGATCAGGCGGGTACTATTTAAATCTGCTGAGCCACCAGTCGAATCTGGGAGAACGAGCAGCTGGCGCTGTTTGGAGATATCTGCCCGTCAGAGAATGATTGAAGTGCTGATCGCCTGGCTGATCGGCCTGACCGCCTACGCGGTGCCGTGCTTTCTGCGTCCTGAGCGCCGGCCGGCCTGTCGGTGGGGGTAGTTTTATCCGTCATGACGGGCAGAAGGGATTCTGGGACTCCGTTTTTTCTTGCGAGTGTGATGCCGCAGGCATTTCTGTACGTTCCCGTCTGGTGTCTCTTTGCTGTTGTGGGAATACGGAGAAACGGAAGACTGAGAATTCCGGCGCTGCTTCTGGTGCTGGCATTTGTGGCTGCCGGAAGCGCGTGCGAGGTGTGGCTGAATCCCTACTTCCTGGGGATGGCCGGGTAAAATGCCGGAAAAGGCCGCATGAAAAGGGCTTTTCAGGCTAAATGACGAAAAAAGTAAAAAAATATTTAAAACTTTTTACAACATGTTGCGAGAGAAAAATCCCTGCGTTTCCAACATGTTGTACTTTTTATGTAAAGTAGTATGAAAATGCCCCCAAAGTGGGGAAAAATGTGTTTGATTTTATCGAAATAACTCTATATAATGGATAGGAAGAGGCCGATTTTGGGGCTGTTTTGATACCGGCAGGTTAGGGGACGTAGAGATGGTTACGGAGATAAATGAGTTTGTAAAGTACTTAAGAGAGGTGAAGAAGACCTCTAAGAATACGGAGGTCTCTTATCAGAGAGACTTACTGCAGCTGGCTTCCTATCTGGAGGCAGGAATTACGGATAGTGGAGAAAGGTAACAAAGACAAGCCTTGAATTCCTATGTGCTGCATATCTGGAGAAGGAGGGCAGGGCGACTACAACCATTTCCAGGACTCTGGCACTTCCATGAAGCGTTTTTCACTATGAATTCGGAGAGGGACGGATTCGAAGAGATCCGGCGGAACTTATAAAGGCTCCGAAGATTGAAAAAAAGCCCGACCATACTGACAGTAGAGGAAGTGAACAGCCTGCTGGAGCAGCCGACCGGAGATTCGCCGAAGGAGATCCGGGACAAGGCCATGCTGGAGCTTCTTTATGCCACGGGAATCCGGGTTTCGGGCTGATTCATTTAAAAGGTGGAAGACATCAATCTGGCAGTTGGTTTATCACGTGCCGGGATGAACATAAAAGAGCGCATGATTCCTTTCGGGAAGGTTGCCAGGCAGGGCCATGGTGAATTATATGGGAAAGCGGGCGTGCCAGTCTGCTGAAGGGCCAGGAGAGTGAATGGCTGTTTACCAACTGCAGCGGCCGCCCCATGAGCAGCCAGGGCTTTTGGAAGATTATTAAATTTTATGGAGAAAGGCCGGTATTCAGGCGGATATAACGCCTCATACGCTGCGTCACTCCTTCGCCGCCCATCTTCTGTAGGAATGGAGTCGATATTCACGCGGTTCAGGCCATGATGGGCCATTCCGATATAGGCGACGACCCAGATGTACATGAATTATACCCGGGGTGAGGCGGTTCCGCGGCGTTATGCAGGAGCCCATCGAAATTAATATGGTATGTTACAGGCAGAGCCAGATTTTCGTCAATCTGGCTTTTTTGTGCAAAACAATAGAATATCATGGTAAATGATCATTTTAAGTGAAAATTATACGATATAACCTTTAAAATTGTTCTACCGACTCCAAACTGTTTTACGGTATATTAGCAAATAGAAGGCTGACAGTTTTTCCCGTACACGGGATTTGTACATAGGAAACAGATGGAGGAAAGATGCAGGTAGATTTATTGGAAGTCATTGAGGCGTTCGTAGGGGGCTTTGGAGTAAATATGACGGTCATAAAAACACCTGATGACGAAATCGGGGATTTTGACCTGGGTATCAGGAGGACGTTCAGGAAAGAGGAAAGTGCAGGGCAGACAGTGAAGCATCTGTACAGGATCTGCCGGGAGGCGCCCTGTACTTTTAGATGACTGCTTTGAAATGGAATACTGTCTGTTCGGATCCCCGGGAAGAAAGCCAGTACGGGAACTGGTATTAATCCGGGCCGTATCAGAAGGAACTGGTGGATGAGTATCAGCTCAATCTGCTGGTGCAGTCTCACAGAATTCCCATGGGCTGATGGCAGAGCTGTAGGAATACTATCATGCGGTTCCTGTCATACTGCTTTATGAGACCTGGATGTCTGTACTCCACGGCTATGGTCAGAAAACTCTACGGGGACAGGGAAGTGGAGATCGTTCTCCGGGAAAGTCTTGACGAGTACGGGGATACCAATATGGTCAGCAGCCATCGGATGAGCCGCTGGCGGTAAAACTGATCGAAGACCGTTACAAAGCGGAGGAGGAACTGATGGCGGCCATAACCCAGGGCAATATGGAGAAAAGCCTTAAAGGCGCAGGGAAATTCCGCACTTTCCAGATTGCCAGGCGGTATAAGGACCCTGCGAGGAACTTCAGAAATCTTATGATTACGGCCAATACGCTTTACCGGAAGGCGGCCCAGGCGGATGCGTGCATCGGTACATATCGATGAATTATCCTGCAAGTTTGCGAAGAAGATAGAAACGCTGATGACGAAGACGGAGGCAGACCGGTTCAATCTGGAGATGGTTCGCAAGTACTGTATGCTTGTGAAATTATTCTCTGCAGGGATATTCACCGCTGGTACAGAAGGTGGTCAACCATATTGATTTAAACCTGGTGTCCGACCTGTCCTTAAGAAATCTGGCGGCAGAATTCAATGTCAACCCCAGCTATCTGTCTTCCCTGTTTAAAAAAGAAATGTCGGTGACCATTACGGCCTATGTGAATCAACAGAGGATGAAACAGGCAATCCGTTATCTAAATACGTCCAATATGCAGATTCAGAATATTGCGGCAGACGTGGGAATCTCGGATGTGAATTATTTCAGCAAGCTGTTTAAAAGGGCTACAGGTAAAACGCCCAGCGAGTATCGGGAGCTGATTCTTGTCAGGTCCCAGCTGTAGGGCAGGAAGAAAAAAAGTTATAATTTTACAGATTTCAACAAAAATTCTCCTCATGCATTTTTCTGAGCGATGTTAAAATGTCGTTAGAAAAGGAGGACGAACCTATGATAGATTTACGTTCAAAGCCATTTTACCTGTCTGATGAAGACATCGCCTGGGTAGAGGCGACAAAGCCGGACTTTCCCTGGATGAGAAGATCGGCCAGCTGTTTGTCGATATGCTCTGGGGCGATACGGATGAGGAAATTAAGAGGAGGATTGACACGTACGGATCTCGGTTTCCGTTACAACAACCTTCCGGCTGAAGATCTGTATCACCAGAATGAAGTGATTCAGCGGTGCAGCAGGGTTCCGGCGCTGATTGCGGCCAATGTCGAATCCGGCGGAAACGGTGCTGTGACAGGAGGAACGAGGCTGGGCGATCCGGTCGCCATCGGGCTTCCGGCAGTGCGGAAAATGCCTATTACATGGGATACTACGGCTGTAAAGAGGCGGCGTCCGTCGGCTGTAACTGGACCTTTGCTCCTGTCGTGGATATCAACAAAAATTGGCGCAACTGCGTGGTATCCAACCGGTGCTTCGGCAGTGATGCGGATATGGTGCTTGAGATGGGAAAAGGAATACATGAGAGGCGCTGGGGACGCGGGTCTTGCCTCTTTGCATGAAACATTTCCCGGGTGACGGTCTTGACGAGAGGAGACCAGCATATCGTGACGACCATCAACACCATGACCTGTGAGGAGTGGGATGAAACCTTCGGAAAGGTTTACAAAGGCATGATCGATGCCGGCGTCCAGTCCGTGATGGTTGGTCACATCGCGCTTCCAAGCTACAGCCGTAAGCTGTGCCCCGGTATCCGGGATGAGGATATCATGCCCGCAACGATTTCCAAAGAACTTTTTAACCGGTCTGCTCCGCGGGCAGCTGGGATTCAATGGTCTCATCATTACGGATGCCACCCATATGGTCGGACTTACATCAAGATGAAGCGAAGCGAATTTGTGCCGTATGTGATCGAAGCAGGCTGTGATATGGTGCTTTATTACAGGGATAAAGACGAGGATGTGGAGAATTTTAAGGCAGGTCTGGAAAGCGGCCTCTTAAGCCGTGAGGCGCTTTGATGAGGCGCTTACCCGTGTGCTGCGATGAAAGCCATGCTGAAGCTTCACAGGAAGCAGAAAGAGGGGACGCTGATGCCTCCCAAAGAGGAATTAAGTGTCATCGGCTGCCAGGAGCACAGGAAGAAAGCCAATGAAATCATTGACAATGCCATCACGCTGGTAAAGAACACCAGAAACCAGCTTCCATTGACTCCCGAAACCCATAAAGGATTATGCTCTACAGCATCGGTTCCACGCCTGCGTTTATGCGCAGCATGATGGGCGGCGGTCAGGATACGGCTGAGAGTATGATGAAGGAGTACCTGGAGGAGGCAGGATTTTCAGTAACCGTGTTCACTCCGGAGGAAGAATGGAAAACAGCTCCTGGCAGGTACGCCGGTGAAAGCGTTTGTCAGCCAGTTTGACGCGGTGATTCTTGTGGCCAACGTCAGCGGCTTCTCCCAGAGCAATGAGAGGCGGCTCCACTGGAGCATGCCGATGGGGCCGGATATTCCGTGGTATGTGACGGAACTGCCCACGGTTTTTGTGTCGGTCAATAATCCGTTTCATCTGATCGATGTGCCTATGGTTCCGACTTATATCAATGCCTACAGTCCTGACCGCGACGTCATCCGTCAGGTCGTGGATAAGATAACCGGCAAGTCGGAATTTAAGGGAAGAAGCACAGTCGATGCTTTCTGCGGAGCCTGGGATACCCGGCTGTAGTGAGGCGCGCTGTATAAAAATATGGTTTAAAACAATCAGGAGGATTTATACATATGGGAAAAACAACGAATCAAGCGGTATGCACCGTGCAAAGTTGTGGCAGATCGGGGGATTTGCATTTAACAATACAGCTACAAACCTGTATATGTTCATGATGAACTTCATTGCGTACTACTTAACCGGCTATGTGGGCGTCGGAGTGGTAGTCGCATCTACTTTGATTACCACGATGCGTATCTGGGATGGGGTTACCGATCCGTTCATCGGATACATGGTAGACAAGACTAATTCAAAATTCGGAAAGAACCGTCCGTTTATGGTCATCGGAAATGTGATTCTGGCAGTGGGGAAGCTTTATTCTGCTTCATGTGACTCATTTACTTCCACGGGGGCACGTTTCATCTTCTTCGTGCTGATCTACATGGTTTATATCATTGGCTATACCTTCCAGTGCGTCGTTACGAAGTCCGCACAGTCCTGTCTGACCAATGATCCGAAGCAGAGACCTTTATTCTCAATCTTCGACGGTGTTTACAATACGATTGTCTTTGCTTTGATTCCTATTTTTGTTTCAAGCTATTTAGTACCGAAGCACGGCGGATTCAATGCTGCATTTTCCATGAATTCTGGTGCTATGTGGCGGCAGCATCCGGAATCTGACCTGCATTGCCATTTACTGTATCTCAGTAAGGACCGTCTGGAATACTTTGGAACTGGTAAGGTGGTTAAGATTGGATTTAAGGATTACTGGGAGGTCTTAAAGAATAACCGGGCAATACAGATGCTGGTAGTAGCGCATCCACAGATAAACTGGCGTCCTCTGTCAAAGCAATTCCACCATCGGCGTTATTCTGTACGCCATCGTCTGCGGCAACTATGCGCTGTCCGGCGCTGTAGCCGGTTATACGTCCATTCCGAACATGCTGATCCTGTTCTTCGGCGTAGGATGGATCGCAACCCGTTTAGGACAGAGAAAAGCCATGCTGTTTGGTACCTGGGGCGGTCTTATCTTTACCACTTTGAGTATTGTCCTGTTTGCCGTGGGAGATCCGACTCAGCTGTCCTTCCGAAGGGATCGCCGGTTTCGCAGGCTGGAATTTCTTCACTCTGGCATTCC